>JAEIGA010012703.1_pt1 | contig 12793 bp, 14 predicted proteins | sample 9270691 | NCBI WGS metagenome assembly JAEIGA01 (sample SAMN17057246, study PRJNA624740) | gut metagenome | biome: biome; isolation source: fecal sample | host: Bos grunniens | place: China: Xizang | collected 2019 | reverse complement strand
TTCCCTGCCGGAGTAATCTGTCTGGTGATATTTTTTGCGCTGTTCGGTTATTTGGGTTACAAGATGGGTGCGGCAAATATGCTTAACACTGTAATGAACACGGCGCACGACCTGCTGCTTAACACTGTGTTCTATCTTATGGCTATTTGCGTGTTGACTGGTGCCATTGGAAAGATCTTTGTCGAGTTCGGTGTTGTCAATCTTCTTGAGAAACTGCTTCGTCCGCTGATGAAGCCTCTTTTCAACCTTCCAGGTGTGGCGTCATTGGGTGCAGTACTTACATTCCTCTCTGATAATCCGGCTATCATTTCTCTTGCACAGGACAAGAAATTTGCATCATACTTCAAGAAGTATCAGTTCATCTCGCTCAATAACTTCGGAACTGCTTTCGGTATGGGCCTGTTGGTTATTGTGTTTATGATAGGTCAGGGCTATTTTATGGAGTCTCTTGTGGGTTTCATCGGTGCTGTCATCGGATGTATTGTCTCAACAAGGCTTATGCAGTACTTTGTTGTAAAGACTTATCCCCGTTATAAGGAGGAGAATGCGGCGGAACTGGACGATATAGAGGAAGAGAAGGATATCCACGGCAGAAAGCCTATGTTCTTGCGTATTCTTGACTCATTGCTCGATGGTGGACGCACCGGAGTAGATGTAGGTATGATGATCATTCCAGGCGTTATCGTAATATCTACTTTTGTGATGATATTGACATTCGGACCAGACAAGGCGACTGGTGACTTTACAGGTGCTGCCTATGAGGGTGTACAGCTATTGCCTTGGATAGGAGAGAAACTCGGCTTCATCTTTGAGTGGCTCTTCGGCTTTACCGATCCACATCTCATTGCATTCCCTATTACAGCTATCGGTGCTGTAGGTGCGGCTCTTGGCCTTGTTCCCAACTTCGCGGCCGAGGGATGGATTGACGGCAATGCTATCGCGGTGTTTACTGCCATCGGTATGTGCTGGAGTGGCTTCCTCAGCACACATACAGCTATGCTCGATGCTCTCGGTTATCGCCGTCTTACTTCAAAGGATATCTTCTCTCATACAATCGGTGGCCTTTTTGCAGGTATCTCTGCTCACTGGTTGTATGTGTTGGTGTCATTGATTATTGCGTAATCTCATTACTGAAATAAGCAGATTGGATATATGAAGATTGGAGTCTTGACAGCGATGACCTCGGAGTTTGAACAGCTCGTCAAACTGCTTGACGGTGCTGTGGCGTGTGAAAAGGGTGGTGTGGATTACATGACAGGCCGTCTGGGTGGCAATGATATTGTCCTTCGTCAGTGTGGTATAGGCAAGGTTAATGCCGCTGTGGGTACAGCTGAGTTGATCCGTTCTTTCTCGCCCGACGCTGTGGTGAGCACGGGTGTTGCCGGTGGCATTGATGTCTCGTTGGGTGTCATGGATGTAGTGGTGAGCTCATCGATAGTGTACCACGATGTGTGGTGCGGTATGGGTTGTGAGTATGGCCAGGTACAGGGTATGCCGGCTGTTTTTTCTGCAGCAGAGAACCTGTGGAAAAGCGCAGTAGCACTCAACGATTCTCCCTATAATACAACCCGCATACACGCAGGGCTTATTTGTACTGGCGACCAGTTCATAACCAACCGCGACGAACTGGATAAGATTAAATCGAACTTCCCTTCAGGGCTTGCTGTTGATATGGAGTCGGCTGCAATAGCGCAGACATGTCACATCTACGGTGTCCCCTTTGTGAGTTTCCGCATAATTAGCGATACTCCGGGTGTTGACAAGCATATTGAGCAGTATGAGAATTTCTGGGGCGAGATGGCCAACCGCTCTTTCGGTGTGACCCGTCAGTTCCTCTCTAACCTATAATGTATATGGAAAAGATTCCTTCGTTTACAATAGACCACATACGTCTTAAACGTGGCATTTACGTATCGCGTCAAGATGTCGTCGGCAGCGAGACTGTAACAACCTTTGATGTACGCATGAAAGAGCCCAACCGCGAGCCGGTGTTGAGCCCGAGTGCAATACACACCATAGAACACCTTGTGGCGACATACTTGCGCAATCATCCTGTCTGGGCTGATAAGATTATATATTGGGGGCCTATGGGTTGCCTTACAGGCAATTATCTGATTGTGAAAGGAAATCTCACATCGGCCGATGTGTTGCCGCTTGTAAAGGAGGCTTTTGGATTTGTTGCATCATACGAGGGTGTTGTTCCCGGTGCTACAGCCCGTGACTGCGGCAACTATCTGCTCATGAACCTGCCCGAGGCCCGTTGGGAGGCGCGAAAGTATCTTGAAGAGGTGCTTGAGTGTGCAACAGAGGAGAATTTGAACTATCCGCAATAGGAGTCGGAGTGATATATATACAAAAGAAGGTCAGCAAATGCTGACCTTCTTTTGTGTTGTCCTACCCGGATTCGAACCAGGACAAACAGAACCAAAACCTGTTGTGCTACCATTACACCATAGGACAATCCTTTTTGCTCTCTTTTGAAGAGCGGTGCAAAGGTAGTGCATTTGAACGTAACTGCCAAACTTTTAAGGTTGTTTTTGATTATGGTGTAGATTGGGGTTGTTTGCCAGTCGGCTTTTGTGTGCCATTGTCTGTTGTATCCTTTATCAGCGGAAACTGTTCATGCACTCGATAACCCTTGTGACATCGTTGTCGTTCATTGCCTGGTGGCATGGTAGGCTGAGTTCTATACCGGCAAGCTCCTCTGCAATAGGAAGAGAAAGTGTGTCGTTTTTTTTGTAACACTCTTGCTTGTGGCAGGGAACAGGGTAGTGTATTAGTGTCTGTATCCCCTGTGCGGCAAGGTGTGCCTGCAACGCTTCGCGCTGCTTTGTGAATACCGGGAATACGTGGAATACGTGTCCGTCAAAATCCTTGACTACGGGTAGGCTTACGGCTTTGTTGTCAATCGCGGCAATGTATCTTCTTGCAATCTCCTTACGGCGGCTGTTGTCGGCGTCAAGGTGGCGCAGTTTTACGCGAAGGGCTGCTGCCTGAAGCTCGTCGAGCCTGCTGTTCACTCCCTCGAGCGTGTGACGGTATTTCTCCATGCTGCCATAGTTGTGTAGAGTAAGTATTGTCTCGTACAGTTTGCTGTCGTCTGTAGTAACAGCTCCTCCGTCACCTAACGCACCGAGGTTCTTCCCCGGATAGAAACTGTGTGCAGCAGCATCGCCTAAGGAGCCTGTGCGTTTGCCGTTATGCAAGCATCCGTGTGCCTGGGCGTTGTCCTCGATTATCTTTATTCCTTTTTGACGGCATAGCATGGCAATCTCCTCGCTGTAGCAGTTGCGGCCGTAGAGGTGTACTAACATTACCGCCTTGCATCGTGGTGTTATGGCTTCTTTAATTCCTTTGTAGCCAATCACGGAAGTCAGCGGGTCGGGGTCTGCAAACACAGGCTTCAGTCTGTTCTGTGTAATGGCAAGCACTGATGCTATGAATGTGTTTGCCGGGACAATGATTTCATCCCCTTCCGAAAATATGCCCAATTCCTTGTAGGCTCTTATTATGAGCCACAGGGCGTCGTAGCCGTTACCGCAACCTATGCAATAGCGTGTGCCGATGTATCCGGCATACTCCTTTTCGAAATGGGAGGTCTCTTCGCCCAAAAGATATATACCTTTGGTCATTACCCGGTCTATTGCCTCTTGCAGTTCCGGGTTGTAGCGTGCATTTAACTCGTTGAGCGGAAGGTATGGTATCATAGCTCTTTCTTGTACTTGAGGAATTCTTCAAAATCGCGGTAATAATCTTCGGGGGTATATGGTGTTGATGCCAGTACAAGAGCTACCGAGCCCGATGAGAAGTTGCGGAGCTCTTCCCATACGCCGCAAGGTAAATAGAGTGCCTTAGATGGGTGGTTCAGCAAGAAAATCTTCTCGCGCTCCCCGTCGAAGACGCGCACTTCGAAACTGCCTGTAGCGGCAACGATGAGCTCGCGCAGTGTCTTGTGCGCGTGTGCACCGCGTGTCACGCCACCCGGTATATCATATATGTAGAATACGCGTTTTATGTCAAAGTCAATTGCTTTGCCGTTCTCGACAACGGTTATGTTTCCCGTTGCGCCGTGGTGCTTGCCAAGCTCAATGATGCGGCAGTCGTCTACAGTTGTTGTCATAGTGCGTTGCTCTCTTTGAGTTGGATGAACAGGCCAAAATCGCGTACATAGTCGCGTGGACTGTAGGGGGTGGAGCATATTACAAGTGCTATGGAGTTGGTCGCAAAATTCTGCATCCTGCGCCATGTGCCGGCAGGGATATATACTCCCTTGTTGCATCGGTCAAGGTGGATGATCTGCTCCTCTTTCCCGTTATGTATGTAGAGGTCGAAACTGCCCGATAGGGCTATGATGAACTCTTCGCTTTTGCGGTATGCGTGTCCGCCGCGTGACTCGCCGCCGGGGACATCATATACCCAATATGTGCGCGCAATGGTAAAGGGCAACAGCTTGTTGTCCTCTATCACCGATAAATTACCGCGTTTGTCGCGTATCTTGCCAAGCGGGATAATACGTGCCTTGTTCTTCTTGCTCTCTCTCACAGTTTATTTGTTATGCGCGAATATACGATTTTTTATTGTAAGCAATGCAAACGTAGCGTATATTTTGGTGATATTCTGTGATGCTGTATCAGATGAAACGTATTCCGCAACGTTCGGCATTGTCCGATACTTGGCATGCCAACTCTTTTAAACTGCATCTTTTTGCGGCTGCAACAGCTGCATAAATTTCTTCTACTGGGGTACTGCTCTCGTCGCTTTCGATGAAGAGTTTGTCTGCGGGGATAACCTTTGCGCTCTCTGCGTTGAAATGCTCGCCAAGCGACAGGTATAACCCGGCTCTGGTCAACTGTTCTGCCTGTTGTGGTTTCCCTCGGAAACCGTGTATAATCCATGCTTGTTGTGGCTTGCACTCCTTGTATTGGGATATGATGTTGTCAACAGCCTTTACGCAATGTATGATCAATGGCTTCTTCAGTTCTTCGGACAGGGTTATGTGGGCGCGGAAAACCTCGGTTTGCAGTTCAAGCCCGGCGCCGGAATGCGCTCTGTCAATCCCGCATTCCCCAATGGCTGTTATGTCGGGGGCTTTTGCAAGTTCCTTGATTGTCCGGAATCTATCTTTCCAGTTGTTGTCCACATCCCACGGGTGTATGCCTACGGATGCGCATCCGGTTGTGGGCTCTCCGTTGCTGTTGAAGATTGCGTATGCCGTTTCTTCACTTTTGTTGTGGGTATGTATGTCTATGAACTTCATTACTGGTGTCATGGTACGGGGTCATATCCCGAGCCTCCCCAAGGATGGCAACGGAGTATGCGCCTGATTGCAAGATACAACCCTTTTATGGGACCATGCTTGCGCAGGGCCTCGATGGCATACTGTGAACATGTTGGGGTGAAACGGCACGATGGTGGTGTCAGGGGTGATATGCACTTCTGGTAGAACCTGATGGGCAGGATGAGGATGTTGGCAATGAACTTTTTCATTGTATTCCGCATTTAGCCGTTATGCTTGAGAGTAGCTTCTCCATCTTGCGTCTTATGAATTCTGTACTGTTGTGGCGGGTGTCGATGTATAGTATTGCCACAGCCAATTTCTTGCCGCCAGTCTGCAATGCCGCCACGAACGGATGCTTGCTTGTGCGGTACGCCTCACGTATGCGTCTTTTGACAAGGTTGCGGTCAACCGCGTGCTTGAATCTCTTTTTTGCCACACTGATGAGTATTGCTGCGGTAGGCTCCTGCTCCTCCTGCTCAATGAATACGGCACGCAATGGATATGCCGTTACCGACGCCCCTTCGGCGTACAGTCTCTCAATCACTCTCTTGCTCTTGAGGTGCTCTTTCAGGGGGAAGGTGTTCCTTTTCATTGTCGGTTGTGACTTCTTAATGAAACAGCCCCGTCTGCAAGACAGGGCTGCTGTATGGTTCTTATTTGTTTGCTGCAAGATAAGCATCCAAGGCTGCCGGCATATTTGTTGCGGTTGCCGAAGGAGCCTCTAGGTCAAGTCTCAAGTTGTTATCTTTGATACATTTTGCTGTCACATTGCCGAAACATGCAATCTGTTGCTCTCCCTGCTCGTAGTCGGGCACGTTCTTCTTTAAAGACTCGATACCGTGTGGGCTGAAGAAGATGAGCATGTCATATGACTTTATGTATTCAGGTGCAATCTCAGTGCTTACAGTGCGGTACATTTCGGCCTGTGAGTGTACGATGCCGTACTTGTCAAAGATGCCGTTGATTTCGGCGTTGTGTACGTTCGATGTAGGTACAAAGTATTTTTCTGTCTTGTGCTTAGCAAAGAGTGGCTCAAGGTCCTGGATGTGGCCATTGCCGAAGAATACCTTGCGCTTGCGGTACTGGACATACTTCTGGATATAAAGTGAGATAGTCTCCGACAGACAGAAATACTTCATGTCATCAGGGATGTTTACTCTCAACTCCTTGCACAACGTGAAGAAGTGGTCAATTGCATGGCGTGAAAGGAATACAATTGCTGTGTGGTCCAATATCGAAACCTTCTGCTGGCGGAACTCTTTTGATGTTACACCCTCAACCTTGATGAAAGAACAAAAATCAATCTGCACGTTATGCTTCTCCGCAAGATCAAAATATGGAGATTTTCCTGTGGCTGGTTTGGGTTGTGAAACCAGAATCTTACTTACCTTCAATGTCCTAAATTTTTATCGTTATAAATTCACTCAGTTGTAGCACTGATTTCCACACCATGGCTATGGGTAGAAATTCAAGCGTGCAAAGATATAAAAAAATCTCCAAATAGTTGCCTTTTTTGGTGAAAATGATTCTAAATAGGCCGTTGATTATGGTGCAGATGTACGCCACCAGTGTCAAAAGTAGATAAAAATTCACAGAATTAACACTTAATGCAGGAATGAACAACAATGCTATTGCTGCAGGTGAAAGAACAAACCCTAATATTTTTATTGTAAAAAAATATATCTCACAGAACTCCTGTGCTTCTTTCTTTGTGTAAAGAATATTGTTCACAAGATCGTAGATCCACTTCTTGGCCGGCAATACCATAATGAAGAACAGGGCAAAGGCTCCGGTGTATATCAATGCATTTCCACCAAGTGCAAGCCCGTTTTTCTGCAATTCTGCCAAGGTGATTATTGTCATATAGAATATTGTCTGCGCATACATAAGGGCATTGCATATCTTTGTGATGTGCGTCCTGTCATTGAATGGGGTAGAGTTGCGCTGGTAATAGAAGACGCCCTTCGCGCGTTCTATAATGCTTGTGCCGTTCATCATCAATACATAGGCCATACCTATGATATTCACGATGAAAAGGAGCATTATCACGTTGTCGTTGGTTATATTGTATGGTACTGGTGTACTTGTCATAGTGCTGCATATTTTCTTACCGACGCATCCCAGCGCGGGGTGTTCCTGATGATTTCCAAAGCCTCTTCAGGGGTTGATGCCACGCTCCATATCTTTCCGTGGATTTCACCCATGAAACGTTCCTCGATAGCCTTTTCCAGCTGAGCTATGAAGTGATCATAATAGCCGTTGATGTTCAGTATGACAATGGGGTTGAAATAGAGGCCCAACTGCTTCCAGGTGATGATCTCGCTCAGTTCCTCAATGGTGCCGCAACCGCCGGGCAGCGCAATGACGGCATTGCTTAGGTTAGCCATTGTCTGCTTGCGTTCGTGCATGCTCTCGGTAATACGTAACTCTGTGAGCCCAGTGTGGTGCCACCCTTGCTCCACCATAAACTGCGGGATTACACCAATGGCCTTTCCGCCGTTGTCCAATGCGCCGTCCTCTACCATACGCATCAGCCCTATGCTGCCCGCGCCGGTGATTACGGTGATTCCCTCCTTTGCCAAGAGTGCTCCGAGTTCGTATGCTGTTTCGCCGTATACCTCTGCTGCCTTATTGCTTGAAGCGCAGTATACGCATATACTGTTTATATCCATTTTGCTGGTTTGATTAATGTACGGATTGACCTGCTGCGGTATCGGTTGTGTGACTGGTTCTGTGTCATCAGGAACTGCAGCGCCTCATGTTCCCCAACTTTCACGGTCGAGGTTGCGGTATCCGATAGCCTCGGCTATGTGCTGGAACTGTATATTCTCACTTGCGTCAAGGTCGGCAATGGTGCGTGCGACCTTTAATATGCGGTCGTAGGCGCGAGCCGAGAGGTCGAACCGTGTCATCGCGGTCTTGAGCATTGCAAGGCTTGTCTCGTCAAGCACTGCGTATTTTGCAATGAGCTTGGGTGTCATCTGAGCATTGCAATATATGCTTTCTTCGTTCTTGAAACGTTCTTCCTGTATCTTGCGTGCGGCAATGACGCGCTCACGGATAGCGGCGCTGGGCTCGCCGGGTGCTGTGTCCGATATCTTTTCAAAAGGGACAGGGACAATCTCGCATTGTATGTCTATGCGGTCGAGTAGCGGGCCGCTTATTTTGTTGAGATAGCGCTGTACCTGGCCTGGACTGCATGTGCATGCTTTTGTGGGGTGGTTGTAGTAGCCGCAAGGACAAGGGTTCATCGATGCCACGAACATCACGCCGGCAGGGTATTCCACCTTGTAGTTGGCACGTGCAACGCAAATCTTGCGGTCCTCGAGCGGCTGGCGCATCACCTCTAGTACGTCGCGGCTGAACTCGGGGAGCTCGTCAAGGAACAGCACACCGTTGTGTGCAAGTGAAATCTCTCCGGGTTTAGGATTGGCACCTCCGCCGCACAGGGCAACTGATGATATTGTATGGTGCGGGCTACGGAACGGACGTTGTGTAATGAGCGAACAACCGTCGGGCATCATGCCGCTGACGGAGTGTATCTTTGTCGTCTCAAGGCTCTCGCTGAGTGTGAGTGGTGGCAGTATGCTCGGCAGTCTCTTCGCCATCATGGACTTTCCGCTGCCCGGAGGTCCAACCATAATGAGGTTATGTCCGCCTGCAGCGGCAACCTCAAAGGCACGCTTCACGCTCTCCTGTCCGCGTACCTCGCTGAAATCAAACGGGAAATTGCTCTGTTTTGAGTAGAAATCGTCCTCAATGTCCACTTTGTATGGGTTCATAGACTCCTCGCCGTTAAGGAACTGTATCACCTGCATCAGGTGCTCGGCGCCATAGACCGTTATGCCGTTGACAACGGCGGCCTCGGCTGCGTTGCCCATTGGTAGAATGATGCCTTCGTAGCCTAATTCTTTTGCTTTGATGGCTATGGGTAAGGCGCCTTTTATCGGCATCAGCATTCCGTCAAGCCCCAGCTCTCCCATGATAAGATATCTGTTCAACTTTTCGGTAGAGATGACCTCGTCGGCTGCAAGAATACCCACGGCAATGGGCAGGTCGTATGCCGAGCCCTCCTTCTTTATGTCGGCGGGCGCCATGTTTACTATTATCTGCTTGCTCGGGAAACGCAGGCCGTTGTACTGGAATGCGGAGTTTATTCGCTGGTGGCTCTCCTTTACTGCATTGTCGGGCAGGCCTACAAGGTAGAACTTGATACCTCGCAGTGCATTGACCTCAATGGTCACAAGTGTGGCATTTATGCCCTGTATTGCCGCGGCAAGAACTTTTACCAGCATATAGAACTGTTATTTTTTCTTCTTTTCGTTTGCTTTCTTCTTCTCTTGCTCCCTGTCGTATCGTCGGGTCAGCGAGTCTATGCGCTCGCCAAGGCCCTCGGTATCAATATCGTAGTCGATAATTCTCTGGAAGGGGCTTACGAGCATGGTGAAAGGGAGTGATTTCACGTTGAACTGCTTTACAATTGGGCTGTGGAACATCATGCGGTCAAGCGCGTTGTCGCCAACAATGCTGTCCTCTGTGATGAACTTTCTCCACTGTGCCGAGTCATAGTCGAGCGCAATGTTAAGTATTGCAAAGCTCTCGCTTTCTACACTGTCCTTTATGGCTGCCAGTTCCCGCATTCTCTTGAGGCTGTTCTTGTCCCATGAGGCCCAGAATGTCACCAGGGTATATTTCCTTATATAGTTTTCTAAAGTTACAGTGGTGCTGTCATTTAGACGATATTTGAAATCGGGGAACGAGCGGTGTAGCACATTGCTGTTCTTGCTCTCTACTTTCTTATTGAGACTTATTATGTATTCGTGGTCCTTGAGTATGCCGCCGAGTTTGCTGGTACGTGAACGTATGTCTTTGTTTACGGGCTCTGGAGTCTCTGTCAAGTAACGGCGGATAATTTCAATACACACATCGCTCAGCGGGTGTGCCATAATGAAACTGTCGATCTTCTCAATCATTCTGTTGCCGGCCGGGGTGGTATCAAGAATTCTTGATATGCTGTCGTGCAACGCCTGTATGTCGCCACCTTCGATGCTCCAGCCGCTATTGAGGGTGCTGTCTCTTGTTAGAGTTGCAGTGATTTTGGGCTCGGCATACATAGGGACTATCCTACCTTCCGGTGTTATCAGGAACATGGGAGTCAGTGTGTCTACTTGTAATGACAACGAGAAACTGCCGTCATCGTCGCATCGTACCGAATCAACCTTTTCGTATCGGTTGTCCATGCCGAACATACATACAAGCCCATTAGGGTAGTCTGTTACTCCCTTAATGGTGTATGTGTTTGTAGGTTGCTCTTTTCCGCAGGAGAACAGCAGTGCCAGCAGGAATGTGAAAATAAAGAACCTCTTCATTGCCTTACTGCTTGTTAGCACGCTTGCGCTCAAGTTCGTCAAGAATAATCTTGCGCATGCGCATTGACTTTGGTGTTACCTCCAGATACTCGTCCTCCTTTATGTACTCAAGTGCCTCTTCGAGTGAGAATATAGTAGGTGGAATGATGCGGGCCTTGTCGTCGCTTCCGCTTGCACGCATGTTGGTGAGCTTCTTGCTTTTTGTCACGTTGATGACGAGGTCGTTTTCGTGGATGTGTTCGCCTACCACCTGGCCTGCATATACCTCCTCCTGTGGGCTTATGAAGAACTTGCCGCGCTCCTGAAGCTTGTCGATGGCGTATGCAAAGGCTGTTCCGCTCTCCATTGCCACCATTGAGCCGTTTGTTCGTCGCTCAATCTCACCCTTGTATGGCTGGTACTCCTTGAAGCGGTGTGCCATGATGGCCTCGCCGGCCGAAGCTGTGAGCACGTTTGTGCGAAGTCCTATGATACCTCTTGAAGGAATGTTGAACTCGATGTTCACTCGGTCGGCCTGTGCCTCCATTGAGAGCATCTCGCCCTTGCGGCGTGTTACCATGTCGATGATTTTGCTCGAGAAGTCTGTGGGCACGTTTATGGTGAGCTCCTCTATTGGCTCGTGACGCTCGCCATTGATCTCCTTGTATATCACCTGTGGCTGGCCCACCTGTAGCTCATAACCCTCGCGACGCATGGTCTCTATGAGTACCGACAAGTGGAGCACGCCGCGGCCGAATACTGTCCAGGCATCCTCTTCGGGGTCTTTCTTAACGCGTAGGGCAAGGTTCTTGTCAAGTTCCTTGTCAAGACGTTCCTGAATGTGGCGCGATGTCACGAATTTGCCCTCTTTACCGAAGAAGGGCGAGTCGTTGATAGTAAAGAGCATGCTCATGGTGGGTTCGTCGATGGCAATCGGCGGCAGAGCCTCGGGATTCTCAAAGTCGCATATGGTGTCACCTATCTCAAACTTCTCAAGGCCTACGATAGCGCAGATGTCACCCGATGAAACGCTCTCGGCTCTCTTGCGTCCAAGACCCTCGAATGTGTGAAGTTCCTTGATTCTCATCTTGCTCTCCTCGCCGTTGCGGTTCACCAGCGTGATGCTTGTGCCCTCGGTGAGTGTGCCGCGGTGGACGCGTCCTATGGCAATGCGTCCGGTGTAGGGTGAATAGTCAAGTGATGTGATGAGCATCTGTGGTGTACCCTCGAGCTTCTTTGGGGCGGGTATATGCTCTATGATTGCATCGAGCAGAGCAGTAAGGTCTGTTGTCTCATTGCGCCAGTCGGTGCTCATCCAGTTGTTCTTTGCCGAGCCGTAAAGCACGGGGAAGTCGAGCTGCTCCTCTGTTGCCTCAAGCGAGAACATAAGGTCAAAGACCATTTCGTAGACCTCCTCGGGGCGGCAGTTTGGCTTGTCCACCTTATTTACCACAACAATGGGCTTCAAACCAATCTGCAATGCCTTCTGCAACACAAAGCGTGTCTGTGGCATGGGGCCTTCAAAGGCATCGACAAGGAGAATACAGCCGTCGGCCATGTTGAGCACGCGCTCGACCTCGCCACCGAAGTCGCTGTGACCCGGAGTGTCGATAACGTTGATTTTGGTGTCTTTATATCGTATCGATACATTCTTTGAAAGAATTGTTATACCTCTTTCACGCTCAAGCTCGTTGTTGTCGAGTGTGAGCTTGTCATTGTCCTGCTCCTTGAGCAAGTTTCCGGCGAGCATCAATTTGTCTACAAGGGTTGTCTTGCCGTGGTCAACGTGTGCGATAATCGCAATGTTACGGATATCCTGCATATAATGTCTTTTGCTGATTAAAATGTCTTGCTTTGCAAGAACGTCTGCAAAGGTACAACAAAAACGGCGAAATTGTACTAAAGATTACTCTCTTTATATATAATAAATCATATTTTGCTCTCGCTCTCAAAGGGATAGTATTGTTTGGTGGAGAAAAAATACCGCAAAGTGGTTGCTAATCCAAAAAATGGTTGTATCTTTGCACCCGCGTTGGCAACATAGTGCGCTCTTGCGCATTCATTTGTCGGCCAAAAGATATTTTTTTAACCTTTTAAAACCTCAAATCATGTATTTGGATTCAGAAAAAAAGAAAGAGATCTTTGGCACATACGGAACGTCTAACAC
>JAEIGA010012702.1_pt1 | contig 12793 bp, 8 predicted proteins | sample 9270691 | NCBI WGS metagenome assembly JAEIGA01 (sample SAMN17057246, study PRJNA624740) | gut metagenome | biome: biome; isolation source: fecal sample | host: Bos grunniens | place: China: Xizang | collected 2019 | reverse complement strand
AAATCTGCGAGGCATTGTGTATCTTGTTTATCCCATTCTTCCTCAAGAAGTTCGGTATCAAATCTGTGATGCTCATGGCTATGTTTGCATGGGTATTGCGCTTCGGTTTGTTTGGTGCAGGTAACCCAGGTATGCCAGGTGTGATTTTGTTCGTACTCAGCTGCATCGTCTATGGCTTTGCTTTTGACTTCTTTAATATCTCTGGTTCGCTCTATGTGGATCAAGAGACTGATCCTAGTCAACGTTCTAGCGCACAAGGATTATTTGTGATGATGACCAACGGTTTTGGTGCTACCATCGGTACTTTGGCTGCACAAGCCATCGTTAACCACTTTGTCAATGCGGAGGCAGTAGTAGCTGCAGGACCTATGGCTATCTGGCAAGGATGGCAAACTAGCTGGTACATCTTCGCTGCATTTGCTTTGGTAGTTGCACTTGGATTCTGGCTCATCTTCCCTAAAACACCAGTTAAAAAGTAATTATATCCCACGGATTACAAGGATAGGACACAAAGTAGAATATTAGTGAAAATCAGTGAAATCTGTGGGCTTGATAATATGTTTCGCAAAGAACTCTCATATTATTTTTCAACGCCAATTGCGTATATCGTGATTGCGCTTTTCCTCTTGGCCATCAGCCTCTTCATGTGGGTGATTCCTGGTCAATGGAATGTCATCGAATCGGGTTATGCACAAGTGGATGGACTCTTCCATATTGCTCCATGGCTATTGATACTGGTCTGTCCTGCTCTCACCATGCGACTCTTTGCTGAGGAGCGTCAGAGTGGAACATGGCTTTTGCTGTGTGCTCAACCCATTGCCTTGTGGAAGATTGTACTCGGCAAGTATTTGGCAGCATTCGTCTTGACCGTCATGGCATTACTACCATGTGTGGTACACTATTTTATCGTCTATTATATGGCCGAACCTTTTGGCAATATCGATGGTGGACAATTCGTGGGTTCTATGATGGGGCTGATCTTCCTCAGTGCATCATTTACTGGTATTGGCATGCTATGTAGTACATTGACTAAGAGCCAGTTGGTAGCATTTATCTTGGGGGCAGTCAGTTGTTTTGTCCTCTATTGGGTGACACTGCAAGATCATTATAGCAGCATCTCTCGTGGCGTTGTGGATATGAGAGACATTGTGTTCTTTCTGAGTGTGGCTGCGGCAGCAATAGTACTCAGCATACTCATAGCAGATAAGATTAGTAAACGATGACACGTATTGGACTATTGAGTGATACGCATGGTTATCTTGATTCACGTGTGTTGGAGCATTTCGCTGACGTGGATGAGATATGGCATGCAGGTGACATAGGTAGTATAGAGGTGTTGCAAAAACTGCGTGAGTTCAAACCTACGCGTGCCGTCTATGGCAATATGGATAGTGGTGATGTCAGATATTCACTAAGCGAGTTCTATCGTTTTCGTGTTGAAGAGGTAGATGTGCTGATGACGCATATTGGCGGCTATCCAGGCAAGTATAATCCATGGTTGCTGCCGATGTTTAAAAAAGAGACACCACTCTTGTTCGTCTGTGGACATAGCCATATCCTCAAAGTGCAATATGATAGCACCTGGCAGATGTTAACAATGAATCCTGGTGCTGCAGGTAAACAAGGTTGGCAAGTTGTACAAACATTGTTACGTTTTGTCATCGATGGACATGAAATTCGCGATTTAGAGGTGATAGAACTAGAAAAAAGATAGTTTTTTAGCAGTAAATAACATGTTTTACAGCATATTTAAGCTAAAAATAGCGAAAACGTGTTGCAAAACATACATTTTGCTATTGCGAGGTTGCTGAAAAAGCAGTACCTTTGCAGCGGATTTAAAAAATCGACACACAATCTTTTTTGTACCTTAAAAATCAAACAGACTAATACTATGGAAAAATAGCCGTCGCGAGGACGGCTTTTTTCTTTGTATTACGAAGCGTAGCGAAGCAATACAGTCCCAAGCCGCGAGGACGGCTTTTTTCTTTGTATTACGCAGCGTAGCGAAGCAATACAGTCCCAAGCCGCGAGGACGGCTTTTTTCTTTGTATTACGAAGCGTAGCGAAGCGCACTTGTAATTATTTTGAAAATAATTACTTTCTTACTTGCGTATGTGCATTTTTTATCGTACCTTTGTAGGCTAATTAGTGTAAATGTCTATATGTGTAGTCTAAGTAGATACATATGCCTAGTGTTGATGGTGGTTATGAGTGCGGTAGCTAGTGCTCATAATGTGCGTTTGCATGGTTATGTATTGGATACGGACAATAGGGGTATCGAACTAGCCAATGTCTACGTGGAAGGTACCACAGTAGGTACGGTGACCAACCATAATGGATACTATGAGCTGACAGTGCAACTGACTGATACTATCGTTGTGGTATACTCAATGATAGGATATGAGACCATTCGTCAGCAGGTATACACTATGAATAATGTACTAGGTATCAACGTTGTGTTGCCAACCAATGAGGAGATGCTCAGCGAGATAACGGTGCGAGCTATTCAGCGTCAGGAAGGTAGCATGCAACGTGGTGATGTCAGTGTAGCACGCCTAATGCCTGACGCAACAGGTGGTGGCATAGAAAGTCTATTGGTTACCTTTGCAGGAGTGAGACAGAACAACGAGTTAAGTAGTCAATACAATGTTCGTGGTGGTTCTTTTGATGAGAACTCGGTCTATGTGAATGGCTTAGAGGTACATCGTCCTTTGCTGATTCGTAGTGGCCAGCAGGAGGGTTTGAGTTTTGTCAATGCAGATATGGTAGAGTCAGTGGACTTCTCTGCAGGAGGTTTCGATGCTCAATATGGCGATAAGATGTCTTCTGTGTTGAGTATCCAGTACAAACGTCCAATGGACTTTGATTCTCGTTTGAGTCTAAGTATCCTAGGAGCAAGCGCTTATGTTGGATGGGGAGATAGTACGCAGAGCCAAATGCATGGTATACGCTATAAGACATCCAAGTATATGCTTGGTGCGTTGAGTACGAAAGGAAATTATCAGCCTAATTTTGTGGATTATCAAACACAAATGACCTGGAGGGTTGGCAAACGTGCGTGGGATCTAACATTGCTAGGCAATGTTTCTCAGAATTCGTATGTCTTTGTTCCTGATTCTAGCATAGATAGTTTTGGTACTATGCAAAATGCAATGGAGAAGACGATCTACTATGAGGGACAAGAGAAGGATGTTTTTAGAACTGCTTTTGCTGCATTAAGTGCGCATGGCAAGGTGGCTCCGTCTGTTAATTTAGGTTTTGATCTGAGTGCATACTATACTCATGAACGCGAAACCTATGATATCCGTAGTGAGTACACATTGCGTCAACAAGATATGGATGCCAGTCAAGGGGGTGGGGGAAGTAATCCGAATGGTGAGCTTGCTACACCTGATTCCACGCAAAACTTGCTGGGCAAAGGCGAGTTTCATGAACACGCTCGTAATACTTTGCAAGCAAGTGTAGTTAATTTGTCGCATGTGGGTGAATGGAAAACTGGAAACAATGCACTCAAATGGGGTGTAAGTGGACAGTTGGAGATGGTGAAGGATCAGATTAGTGAATGGGAATGGCGTGACTCGTTGGGATATAGTATGCCTAACGCTGATAAGGAGTTGGTGCTCTATTATGCCATGAAGGGTACAACAAATATGATGTCTGGTCGTATGCAGGCCTTTGCTCAGAATACATATCATTGGACAACGGATCTGGGTAAAGTCTATTTGACCGCAGGTATGCGTCTTAACTGGTGGAGTTTTACCAATGAGGTGTTGCCTAGTCCACGTGTAAGTGTGGTGTGGATGCCAGGATGGAAGCGTGACTTTACTTTCCGCGTGGCAACGGGTGTATACTACCAAGCTCCATTCTACAAAGAATTGCGCCAGACAATTCAGGATGAGAATGGTGTGAATCGTATTCATCTCAATAGTGATCTTAAAGCACAGCGCTCACTACAACTATTGGCTGGAACTGACTACTATTTCCGTGCGTGGGGTAGACCATTTAAGTTTACAGCAGAAGCCTATGGTAAGCTGATAGATCGTATGGAGAGCTATACGGTAGATAATGTGCGAGTACGTTATTCAGGATTAAACGATAGCGAAGGATATACTATCGGTCTTGATCTCAAATTGATGGGTGAATTGGTTCCGGGAGTTGACTCGTGGGTGAGCTTTTCAACCATGCGCAGTCGTATGCGTTTCTTGGATGATAAATACAATCTGGGATGGATACCTAATCCGCAAGAACAAAGATATAATTTAACCGTGTATTTCCAAGACTATCTACCTCAACTACCACAATATAAACTGCATCTAAAACTCATATGGAATGAAGGATTGCCCTATGGATATCCAAGAAATGAGAAACTGCGTTATCTAGGACATATGAGTGATTACTTCCGCGTAGATATAGGTGCAAGTCGTACATTTTCTAGCAAGACAGATAAATGGATGGCTAAATCAAAACATATTGAAAGTTGGAGTATAATGTTAGATGTATTCAACCTATTAGGTCGGAACAATATAAATAGTTTTTATTGGATAGCAGATGCTGATGGTCAGGAGTGGAGAAGTCCTAATTATTTAACAGGTCGAATGTTCAACTTTAAGGTAGATGTGAAGATAAAGTAGTTTAGTGTTTAGATAAAATGGCAAAGATAGATACACAAGAGACGCCAATGATGCGACAGTTTCGTGAGATAAAGAATCAATATCCAGATGCGATATTGTTGTTTCGTTGTGGTGATTTCTATGAGACATATGCAGAGGATGCAGTGCGAGCAAGTAAGATATTGAACATTACGCTCACTCATCGCAGTAACGGCGCAAGCAAAGAGGGTAAAGCATTGGAGATGGCAGGATTTCCATTCCATGCGCTGGATACCTATCTGCCTAAACTAGTGCGTGCAGGAATGCGTGTAGCCATTTGTGACCAATTAGAAGATCCTAAATTGACCAAGAAACTAGTGAAACGTGGTGTAACAGAGTTGGTGACACCAGGTGTTAGTTATTCGGATACGACTCTCCAACAAAAAGAGAACAACTGGCTCAGTTGTGTTCATTTTGGAAAAAAGACAGTTGGAGTAGCCTTCCTAGATATCTCAACTGGAGAATATTTGGTAGCCGAGGGAACGGCTGATTACATCGACAAACTATTGGTGAACTTTGCCCCTAAGGAAGTGCTCTACTTGCGTGGCAAAAAAGCCAATCTAGAAGCAGCTTTTGGAACGAAGTACTTTACCTTTGAATTGGATGATTGGATGATGACACGCGATGCAGCAATGGATCGTCTTACCAAACAATTCCAGGTCCAAAATTTGAAGGGATTTGGCGTAGATCAATTGCCAGAGGGTGTGATAGCTGCTGGTGCGATATTGCATTATCTGGATGTAACTCAACACTTGCAAACAGGTCATATACAGCATCTTAGTCGTATAGAAGAAGATAAATATGTATGGATGGATCGCTTCACTATCCGTAATTTGGAGTTGCTCGGAGGTCAGAGGGAGGATAGTGTGACACTCTATCAAATTATTGATCGTACAACTACTCCAATGGGAGGACGATTGTTGCACCGATGGTTAGCCTTCCCACTCAAAGATGTGCGCGCTATACGCAATCGTCAAACAGTGGTGGAATATCTATTTAAGCACCCACAAGAACGTGCTATCATTCGTGAGAGTCTAGAACGCATTATGGATATGGAGCGTATTGTGAGTAAGATATCCACAGGAAGAATATCTCCACGCGAGATGATTCAGTTGGGTGTGGCACTGGATGCTATTGCTCCGATTAAGGCTATTTGTGAGACTGCAACAGAGAATAACTATTTGCAATTACTAGGTGAGCAACTGAGCCTATGTACAGAGATTCGTGAACGTATCAAGCGTGAGATCACTCCTGATCCACCAGCAGTACAAGGACGTCCTAATACTATAGCACGAGGGATCAATGCAGAACTAGACGACCTACGTGATATACAAGCACATGGTAAAGAGCGACTATTGCAAATACAACAACGTGAGATAGAAACCACAGGTATATCAAGTTTGAAGATTGGATACAACAATGTTTTCGGCTATTATCTTGAAGTGCGCAATACCTACAAGGATCAAGTTCCAGAAGAGTGGATCCGCAAGCAGACCTTGGTTAATGCGGAGCGCTATATCACCCAAGAATTGAAAGAATATGAGGATAAGATCCTTAATGCGGAAGGACAAATTCAGATTATTGAAACACGCCTTTACACTGAACTCATGTTAGCTCTGACTGAGTATGTTAGTCAGATGCAGATGGATGCTAGTGTGATAGCACAGTTGGACTGCTTGATGGGTTTTGCTGCGGTAGCGGTGGAGAATAAGTATGTATGTCCAGCAATCAATGATAGTTTGGTGATAGATATTCGCCAAGGTCGTCACCCGGTAATCGAGAAGCAGTTACCTATGGATGAAGAATATGTGCCAAATGATGTACTACTAGATAACAATGGACAGCAGATAATAATTATTACAGGTCCAAATATGGCGGGTAAATCGGCTTTGCTTCGTCAAACTGCATTGATCGTATTGATGGCACAGATGGGTAGTTTTGTCCCTGCAGAGAGTGCTAGCATAGGTGTGGTGGATAAGATCTTTACCCGTGTAGGTGCAAGTGATAATATCTCTTTGGGCGAGAGTACTTTTATGGTGGAGATGAACGAGGCTGCTAGTATTTTGAATAACCTCAGCGAGCGCAGTTTGGTGCTCTTTGATGAGTTAGGACGTGGAACCAGTACCTACGATGGTATCTCTATTGCATGGGCCATTGTGGAGTATATCCATGAGCAACGTGGACATGCCAAGACGCTGTTTGCAACTCACTACCATGAGCTTAATGAAATGGAGAATAGTTTCCAACGTATTCGAAATTACAATGTCTCTGTACGTGAAGCCAATGGAAAGGTTATCTTTATGCGTAAATTGGTGCGTGGAGGTTCGGAGCATAGTTTTGGTATTCACGTAGCCAAATTGGCAGGTATGCCTTCGTCTATCATTCAACGTGCTAACCAAATACTTAAAGATCTAGAAACGGACCATAGTCAATCTCCAATTGCCAACAGTCAAGAGACGATAGGCAGCGGGAAGGCTACGGTGAGCGCTCCAAGTGGAATGCAGTTAAGTTTCTTCCAACTGGATGATCCTGTTTTGGAACAGATCAGAGACGAAGTTAAGTTGTTGGATATCAATAATCTAACTCCATTGGAGGCTCTAAATAAACTCAGTGAAATAAAGAAACTTGTAGGAGGAAAATAGTCAAATAACTGTGTTGTTTAATAAAAAAGTACTATGAAGATTGCATTTACAACCATATTGCCAGACGAGGGTTTTCAACGCTTGCAAGGGCATACACTTTATGCACCATTAGAGGAGGCAGAGGTGTTGGTGAGTACTTTTGACTATCGCGTTACGCGAGAGATGATTGAAAGTGCGCCATATTTACGTCTAATTACCAACTTCGGAGTAGGGTTTAATAACATAGACTTGGATGCTTGTCGTGAGCATGGTATTCGTGTGACCAATACTCCTCAAACAGTTATTGAGCCAACAGCAGAGTTGGCTTTTGCTTTGATGCATGATGTAGCAAGACGTACTACCGAGTTTGACAGAAAACTGCGTTTGGGTACAGCAGAAGCGTTTGGAGTAATGAATAACCTCAGTCACTCGCTATATGGTAAGACATTGGGTATTATAGGTATGGGACGCATAGGTCAAGCTCTGGCAAGAAGAGCCGTGGCATCAGGTATGAACATTATCTATCACAATCGTAAACCATTAAGCGATGAAGCGGTGAAGCGATTAGGCTATGAGGTGAAATATATGAGCCAAGAGGAATTATTACAAACAGCTGATTTCGTAAGTCTAAACTTGCCATATACACCAGAGGTCAAGCATTTGATAGGGGAGAAGGAACTGACTATGATGAAGAGAACAGCCTACTTGATTAACACTGCACGCGGTGCGCATGTGTGTGAGCAGGCTTTGGTACAAGCACTTAAAAGTGGCGAGATTGCAGGTGCAGCTATGGATGTGTATGAGTTTGAACCACAAATTACTCCTGAGCTATTGGAACTTGACAACGTGGTACTTTCACCTCATACAGGAACAGGTACCTGGGAAGGCAGAATAGACATGTGTGAAAATGTATGTGACAACATCATCGCATGGGAACAACAAGATATTAACAAAATGAATATAGTACTATGAATATTACAGAAAGATTTTTGAAGTATGTGAGTTTCTGCACAACTTCAGACGATGAAACCAACATGACTCCGTCTACACCAGGACAAATGGAGTTTGCACAGTACCTAGCTTCTGAACTCAAAGAGATAGGAATGCAGGATGTTACACTTGACGAGAATGGCTATGTTATGGCCACATTGCCTGCTAACGTAGAGGGCAAACCTACAATAGGTTTTATTGCCCACATGGACACCGCACCAGATGCTAGTGGCAAGAATGTAAAAGCGCATATCGTTAAGAACTATGATGGTAATGATGTTGTGCTTAATGCAGAGAAGAATATCGTCTTTGAGGTAGCTAAATACCCAGAGATATTGGATTATAAGGGTCAAGACATCATTATGACAGATGGTACAACACTCTTAGGTGCGGATGACAAAGCTGGTTTGGCCGAGATTGTAACCGCATGTGAGTATTTGATTCAGCATCCTGAGATCAAACACGGCAAGATTCGTGTAGGCTTTACTCCAGACGAGGAGATTGGCCAAGGTGCAGACCACTTTGATGTAGCTAAGTTTAGTTGTGATTTTGCTTATACCATGGATGGTGGTGCAATAGGCGAATTGGAGTATGAGAACTTTAATGCAGCTGGTTGCAAGATTAAAGTACATGGTGTGAATGTTCACCCTGGTTATGGTTATCACAAGATGATCAACTCTATGCGTATAGCTAATCATTTAGCTATGATGCTACCTCGCTGGGAGACCCCTGAACATACACAAGGTTATGAGGGTTTCTACCACTTGATTGCTATGAATGGTAGTGTAGAGGAAACTACACTCCAATACATTATTCGTGACCATGATCGTGCTCGCTTTGAGAGTCGTAAACGTGAGATGGAACACTTGGTGCGTAAGATCAATCAAGAGTATGGTGAGGGTACTGTAGAGATTGAAATCCGTGACCAATACTACAATATGCGTGAGAAAGTAGAGCCAGTAATGCATATCGTGACCTTGGTAGAAGAGGCGATGAAGGAGGTAGGTGTTACTCCAAAGGTTCAGCCTATTCGTGGTGGAACAGATGGTGCACGTCTCTCATTTGAAGGACTCCCATGTCCTAATATCTTTGCAGGTGGTGTTAACTTCCACAGCCGATATGAATATCTGCCTATCCCATCAATGGAGAAGGCAATGGAAGTGATTCTCCAAATTGTACAAAAAGCATAATAAACTCTTAATTCTACATAAATGAAAACAACTCCGTTTACAGACATCCATATCGCTCTGGGAGCGAAGATGGCAGATTTTGCAGGCTTTAATATGCCTATTCAGTATCCTACTGGTATCAATCAAGAACACATGATTGTACGCGAAGGCGTAGGTGTGTTTGATGTGAGCCACATGGGTGAGTTTTGGGTAAAAGGTGAGAAAGCATTGGATTTTCTTCAATATATTACTACCAATGATGTGAGTAAACTAGAAGCTGGCAAAGCGCAATACACTTGCTTTCCTAATGGCAAAGGTGGTATCGTGGATGACTTGATTATCTATAAGTATTCTACTACAAAATATTTGCTCGTAGTTAATGCTGGTAATATCGATAAAGATTGGGCATGGGTAAATGAGCAAAATACATTTGGTGTACAATTGGAGAATGCTAGTGACCGCTATGGTCAATTGGCAGTTCAAGGTCCAAAAGCTACTGAGATGCTTCAACTCTTGACGGATGCTGATTTGAGCGCGATTCCTTATTACGCATTCCGTGAGTGGTCATTTGCAGGTGTACAAGGCGTTATCCTAAGTAATACTGGTTATACAGGTGCAGGAGGCTTTGAATTGTATTTTCCTAGAGAGCATAGCCAACAAATCTGGGATGCACTATTCGAGGTAGGTAAGCCTTTCGGTTTGGCTCCTATTGGTTTAGGTGCTCGCGATAGTTTGCGTCTTGAGAAATGGTACTGCCTCTATGGTCACGATATTGATGATACAACTTCTCCATTAGAAGCAGGACTAGGCTGGATTACTAAGTTCGATGCAAAGGACTTTATTGATAAAGAGTTCTTGCTCAAACAAAAAGCAGAAGGTGTACAACGAAAGTTGGTTCACTTTGAATGCCAAGAGCGTGCTATTCCACGTTGTGGTTATGAAATCTGCGATGCAGAGGGTAACACTATTGGTAATGTAACTAGTGGTATCATGTTGCCAACCACTAAGGTGGGTGTAGGTATGGGCTATGTAAAAACTGCTTTCGCTAAGAAAGAGACTATTATCTACATCAAGATTCGTGAGAAGTTGATTCCTGCTAAAATCGTTTAATACTAGTCCAACTAATGGTGCTAGAGATATTAGCAACAAAAAGGGAGCTGTGGCTCCCTTTTATTATATCTTTTTGTACTTAATTATAATGCTTTGCGCACGGCTTTTAGGATAGGTTCTACGCTTATTGCTTCTCCTACGGCGCCTCGCATCCATGCATCAGGAGTCAGTTTACCTTGTTGGTAGATGCGCGTGTATTCTTGTGCAAATTCAGCAGATGTTTGGCACTTTGCTAAATGTTCCTCCAATTGGAATTGTACTAACTGACCAATAGGGTAACCAGGCAAATACAATGCATAACCTACCATATGTGAATAAATACCCAGCAATGGGCAATCTTGTTCACCGAGCAGAGGAGCATAGTACTTATTCCAAACATCTCCAGCTATAGCAATTACTGCTTTGCGCAATTGAGTAGCAGTGGCTTGTGGATTCTCGTACAACCACTCCCACATAGCCATGTCTACAAGGCTAACGCCCATAATTTCGTACATGCTCCAAATCATGTCAAGTGTAGCATCTCTACTCATGGCTTGTTTGCCATAGCCCAGCAACTGCAAATCTCGTTGTTGGAAGAGGAATGCACTAGCTTCTGTAAAGCCTGTGTTAGGTATGCCAGCTAAGGTGTAATAGTCTATATCATAGAGAGATATAACTTCTTCTACATTATGCCCAAACTCATGTACAGCAATATTGTACCCTTTATAGTCCATACCTTTATTACTAATACGCGTACGCAAGCGTGCAGGTTGGTTGCGTCCTACACATGGACGAGCGTGTCCTGAACCACGAGCTGCTTCCACTACAATATGTGATGCAATCTCTTGGGATTTGTCTTTGCTAAATCCTAAATCCATCAGCATGCGTGGCATATCGTTTTCATAGGCTAGGGCAGTAGGGTAGCGTGATTGTGTTAGGGATGTTAGTTTATCTTCGGATAAGCTACTGCGACTCTTGAATCCATCATACCAAATGTCATATGGACGCAAGTCTCGTCCTAATCGCTCACGAATGATCTGTGCAACAGCCTTGATTTCATCAGATTGGATGAGTCGGATGAACAAAGACTCAATTTCCGCTTGTGGTATTTCTAGGTCTTCATTAAAAGTACGCAATACATGGGATGGCGCATCAGGACGGTAAACGTCTATTTGCTGCATGGCATGGAAAATATCCAATATCTTTTGGTATCTAATATCTTCTGATCCTTTTACATCCTGAACCTGTGAATTATTCCCATCTTGAACCTCGTTTGAATATGGTTTCCAAAGATATGCCTCATTATTCACTACGCACTCAGGTATCTCTTGGCGGATGATACGTAGCATCACTTGATAGACCATCTCTTGTTTCTCTTGAGAGAGAGGAGCATTAGCATAGTTTGATTTCAGTTCGTCGCGCAGGTTCCAGTGTGAGAGTAATGCCATAGGTTCTTGCCAGAGTTGTTCGCCTTGTTCGTTGCGCAAGCAGTGCATCATGATATTGTATCCTGCGATATAGTTCTCTGCTTCACTCATAGCTTGTGCGCTATGGGCATATACGCTGCCTGGGATACGCGTGTTAAATACCTCACCCATACGAGCGTAAGCCCATTCTAGGCGAGTCCATTGTTGCCCTAGAGTGTTCTTTTCTTCTAATGTATAGGAAGGAAAATTGAGTACACAAATATGGGCTATTTTGTTGGCAAACATATCTTCTGTGAAATGTGCCATAGGGCTATATCCGCTGATAATCCAATCCACTATGCTAGGTTCGCCTTTACCAACTAATGTAGTTGGTTCTTGTAGGGTATTGTTCAGTAGGTCAGCGCTTTGTCCACATTGTTCAAGGATATGGGACAGTCTGTCATAGAGTATTTTTTTTGCCTCAGTGGTGGCGGCATAATGGGTGGTGACTAATTCTATAAAATCAGCCTCTGTTCCATCTGTCTCTTGCCAGAGAGTTGCTACTTGTCTCACGCCACGCTCAGCTAACGCTAGATCTGTATTGGGATGAGCTTGTGTGATGGTAGTCAGCGCTTGTTGGATACTTTCTTCGTTGATCATAGCTGTGTTGGCCTGACGTTGGCATGCCATCAATAGGGTTATTATACCAACTAGAATAAGAACTTTTTTCATCTTTATTATTCTCTATAAACTAGACTACCACTGGCTTGGTGAGTGGCTAATACCAATACCTCGGCTACTTGCACGTGTGCAGGAGCACTAGCGGCATAATATACCACATCGGCTATATCGTCGCCCGTTAAAGGTTT
>JAEIGA010012701.1_pt1 | contig 12793 bp, 9 predicted proteins | sample 9270691 | NCBI WGS metagenome assembly JAEIGA01 (sample SAMN17057246, study PRJNA624740) | gut metagenome | biome: biome; isolation source: fecal sample | host: Bos grunniens | place: China: Xizang | collected 2019 | reverse complement strand
GAGGACAATTCGAAGCTAGAATGAAATCATTAGTTGATGAATGTAAAACTTATGGAAATATCATTTTAGTTATAGATGAAATTCATAACATAATTGGTGCTGGTGATGCAGAACATTCTATGAATGCTGCAAACATTTTAAAGCCATCCCTTTCTAATGGTGAAATCCAATTAATTGGTACAACAACATTAAAAGAATACAGAAAATATATTGAAAAAGATTCTGCTTTAGAAAGAAGATTCCAACCAATATTAGTTGAAGAACCTTCTATTCAAGATACTATTGATATAATCAAAGGTATTAAAAAATATTATGAAGATTATCATAAAGTAACAATAACACCTGATATTATTGAAAAAACAGTAAAAATGTCAGAAAAATATATTCACGATAGATTCTTACCAGACAAAGCAATTGACTTAATTGATGAAGCTTGTTCAAAACTAAACTTAAAAAATAAAGCTTTATTTGAACTTGAATTAATCAAAAACGAACTAAAAAAAGTTGCTGAAGAAAAAGAAGAAGCTGTTTCTTCTGATTCTATCGAAGAATATCAAAAAGCAGCTGATCTAAAAACAAAAGAATGCAATTTAACAAATCGTATGGCTGAAATCGAAAAAGATTTAGTACCTTGTGTTCTTACTATTCAAGATGTAGCTGAAGTAATCGAACGTTGGACAAAAATTCCTGTTACAAAAATAACAGAAGCTGAAACAGAAAAATTATTAAACTTAGAAAAGAATTTACACAAACATGTTATTTCTCAAGATGCTGCAGTTACTGCTGTATCTAAAGCAATTAGAAGAAACAGAGCTGGTCTACAAAGTACAAAAAGACCACCTTCATTTATATTCGTTGGACCAACTGGTGTTGGTAAAACAGAACTTGCTAAAGCATTAGCATTTGAAATGTTTGGTAGCGAAGATTCAATTATTAGAGTAGATATGTCTGAATATATGGAAAGCCACTCTACTTCAAAATTAATTGGTTCACCTCCAGGATATGTTGGATATGATGATGCAGGACAATTAACAGAAAAAGTAAAAAGAAAACCTTATTCTATTATTTTACTTGACGAAATTGAAAAAGCACATCCAGATGTATTCAATGTATTACTTCAAGTTTTAGATGACGGAAAATTAACTGATGCTCAAGGAAATACAGTTAACTTTGAAAATACAATTATTATTATGACATCAAATGCTGGTTCAAATTTAAATAACAATTCAATTGGATTTGGTAACTCTGCCCCAGTTAACACTGACAAAATGATGGGTGCATTAAAAGATTTATTTAGACCAGAATTCTTAAACAGAGTTGATGAAACAATTGCATTTAATCCATTAACATCTGATGAATTATTACAAATTGTTGATTTATTACTAGCAAAAACACAAGAAGCATTATCAAATAAAGAAATCAACCTTACTCTAAATGAAGATGCTAAAAAATTCATTGCTGAAAAAGGAACTGATTTAAAATACGGTGCTAGACCATTAAGAAGATCTATTCAAAAATTAGTTGAAGACGAAATTGCTGAAATGGTTCTTAGAGGTGATGTTACAGCTGGTCAAACAATTAATGGTTATATGGAAAATGGTAATTTAAAATTTTCAGTATTATAATAAAAACAAGCGGTATTTAGTAAAACTAGATACCGCTTTATTTTATTCATAATTCTCAATTACAGAATTCACTTCCGTAATTCCATACACATCTATTCCCTCTTCCAACTTTTCTAAATCTTCATCTGGCAAATATTCTTTAGATATTTCTGTACTACTAAAATATATTTCTTCACCATTACTTGCTAAATTAAAAACACTAATATCATCATCTTTTAATTTAATTCTAAAATGATCATCACAAATTCCAGAAATATTTTTTGAAAGTATAATATTACTATTATCGAATTCCTCTATCTCCCAATCACTAAACTGACACATTATCTCTTCTTTAGTCAAATTAATAAATTCAATTGGAAGTTCACTTGTATCTATTATAGTATGTCCACACTCACTATATTGTTTTTTAAGAGCAAATTTTGCCTTATATGATACTTTTTCCACGAATTCACTTGAAGTCTCTTTAATCTCATTTTCATAAGTTTTATTGCTATAATCAGCAATAGTCTCTATTTTATTTTTACTTTTCCATAATTTTGAATACATATACCCTGTAAAAACTGAAAAAATAAATATCAATATACCATAAAAAATAATTTTTCTCATAAACAATTCACCTAACTATATTATTTATAACTTAAGAAAAATTATTCAAAAAAAAATTAATGCACCTTAAAAAGATGCATTAATTATCTTATATTATTTAATTATTCTTCTAGCACTTATAAAACGAGTATTGTAATAAGAATTTGAATTAATATTATCTATTACAACTCCTCTTTCTGGATTAGCAGCATGAACAAATTCACCATTTCCAATGTAAATTCCAACATGCCCTACTTTTGTTTTTTCTTCATTATAGAAAACAATTAAATCACCTGGAATCATATCTTCTCTTTCAACTTCAGTTCCTGAATTTTGTTGACTAGCTGAAGTACTACCTAAAGAATATCCATATTCTGCATATACATATTTTGTAAATCCAGAACAATCAAATCCTGTTGAAGGTTTTTTACCAGCTACAACATAAGGATAACCTAAATATTGTTTTGAAAAATCTACAATTGAAGAATTAGATGCTTCTAAAGTAGCTTCTTTCTTTTCTTCTTTTTTATCTTCAACTACAACATTTTCTTTATACTCTTCTCTATCTTCAACATTTCCTCTTGAAGAAACTCCTTCAGATTTAATAGTAATTAATTTTTTATTTACATATCCTGATATATCACTAGCTGTAAATTTATACCAATCACCTGATTCTGCAGTAATTGTTATTTTATCATCTAAATCTAAAAATCCTAATACTTTTGCTTTTGGATCAGCACTTGCTCTTACTTTAGCAGTTTCAACATTTACAACACCAATTTTATTTGTAGAAGTTTCTGTTTTCTTATTATCTTCTACTTTATTTTGAACTGTTGTATTTGTTTTATTAGTATTTGAAGTATTATTAGTTACACTTGTATTTTTTGCAGTATTTGTATTAGTTGATGTATTAGCTAATGTATTAGTTTTATTATCTACTACTGTTGTATTTTCTATATCACTTGTATTAATTGGATTTGCATCAACATCAGTTTGATCATTTCCTTTTATTTTGCTTTTTGGAATCCAACCAGTTGTTACTCCATCAGTTACTTGAATCCAATTATTCATTTCACCAGTTTTCATCAAAGCTTTATCTTGTGGAAATACATTTATAATTCTTGATGTCATATTAGGTAATACTCTAACATTTGTGTTTGCAATTGTTAATAATTTACCATCTAATGATGCAATTTGATTTCCATCATTTACTGTGTTTTCAACAACTGTATTTGTTGATTCTACAGTATTTTCTTTTTTTACTGTATTATCTTTTTTTACAGTTGTATTATTTGGTTTTGATGTATTTTCTGGTTTACTTGAAGTTTCTTTATCAAGTTTAATAAATTCTTTTTTTACATATCCTGTATTTCCAGAAGCTTTTATTTTAAACCATTCACCTGATTCATCTAAAATCTCAACTTTATCTCCTTTATAGATAACAGTTAAAATATCAGATGTTGTATTAGCTTCTTTTCTAATTCTTATACCTGATGTATTAACTTCTCCTGTTTGAGCTGCAAATGAGATTCCAGTACAAGTAACCAATATTATAGCAGTAATTAAAACTAATCTTTTAAAAACTTTCATAAATTACCTCTATTCTTTGTTTTCTAAATCTAATTTTATATGTACTTCCTCTAATTGTTTATCAAATACTTTTGATGGTGCGTTCATTAATAAGTCTCTTGCTTTTTTGTTTTTAGGGAATGCAATTACTTCTCTAATATTATCTTCTTTTGCAAGTAACATTATAATTCTGTCCATACCTGGAGCTGCACCAGCATGTGGTGGTGTTCCATAACTGAACGCATTAAATAATGCACCAAATTTTCCTTTTACATCTTCAACTGTATATCCTGCAATTTCAAAAGCTTTAACCATAATTTCTTGATCATGATTTCTAACAGCTCCTGAAAGAATTTCATATCCATTACATACAGCGTCATATTGATATGCATATATATCAAGTGGATCTTTTGTATTTAATGCTTCTAATCCACCTTGTGGCATTGAGAAAGGATTGTGATTAAAATCAATTGTTCCTTCATCTGATAATTCATACATTGGGAAATCAACTATAAAACAGAATCTATAAACATCTTTTTCTAATAGATCTAATTCGTTTCCTAGTTTTATTCTAACTCCACCTGCAATTTTAACTGCTTTGTTATATTCATCAGCAACAAAGAAAATTGCAGAATTTGGTTTTACATTCATTCTATCGAAAATTTTTGCTTTTCTTTCATCATCGATAAATTTACTAATTCCACCATTTAAGTTTCCATCTTGATCTACTTTAACCCAAGCTAATCCTTTTGCATCTAATTCAGCTACAGCGTATTCAGACATTGCATCAAAGAATTTTCTAGGTTTTTCTTCCATATTCTCTGTTACAATTGCTTTTACTGTTTTATCTTTAAATGCATTAAATTCTGTTCCAACAAATACATCTGTTAAATCAGATATTGTAAGTGGGTTTCTTAAATCTGGTTTATCAGAACCATATTTTTCCATAGCTTCTTTATATGGAATTCTAATAAATGGTCCTTCATCAACTTTCCAATTTGTATTTTGTTTAAATACTTTTGGAATAACTGTTTCAATTACACCAAAAACATCTTCTTGAGTTGCAAAACTCATTTCAAAGTCTAATTGATAGAATTCTCCTGGTGAACGATCAGCTCTTGGATCTTCATCTCTAAAACATGGAGCGATTTGATAATATTTATCAAATCCAGATACCATTAACAATTGTTTAAATTGTTGTGGCGCTTGTGGAAGCGCATAAAATTCACCTGGATGTAATCTACTTGGTACTAAGAAATCTCTAGCTCCTTCTGGAGATGAGTTTGCTAAAATTGGTGTTTGAACCTCTGTGAATCCAAGTTCATCCATTGCATTTCTAAAATCTTTTAATATTTTAGAACGTAATTTAATATTTTTATGAATTCTTTCATTTCTTAAATCTAAGAATCTATATTCTAAACGTAAATCTTCTCTAACTGTTTGTCCGTCAACATTGATTTCGAATGGTAGTGCACTTTTACATTTTCCAAGTACTGTTATTGATTTTGCAACAATTTCGATTTCACCTGTTGGGATTTTATCATTTTTGCTGGCTCTTTCTACAACATCACCAGTAACTGTTAAAGTACATTCTTTAGTTACATCTGTCAAATCAATATCATCAGACACAACAATTTGTGTTATTCCATTTTCATCTCTTAAATCTAAGAAAACCATTTTTCCTAAATTTCTTATCGTTTGCACGAATCCTGCAAGTCTTACTTCTTTTCCTGTGTCAGATATTCTTAATTCACCACAGTTGTGAGTTCTGTAAATATTTGCCATATGTCCTCCTCATAATTTGTATTTCAAAAGGGCGTTATCCACCATTTTGTCTTATAATGTGGATTTATTATACATTATTTGCCAACAATTTTCAATACAAACCTATATTTCTTTTTCATTATTTTTCCATCAAATTCAGTTTACAAAACAGTTTCAGGAAAAAGTAATAGCCCCGTGTTACCCACGAGGCTACGATTACGTGTAACTATGTATCTTTTGCTATTTTCTTTTACTTTGATGACCTTGATTTTTAAACTTTTCATAGTCTTTCATCGCTGCATGATACGATTGATTTACCCTCTTAAAACAATTCACATCCATTATCTTTTTGATATAAAACGGAAGGTTCATGTAATAGGTAACTGCTTGTGCAAGTTTAGCTGTTGAAAAACGGTCCGCCATAGTTGTCGAATAAACTTCGTTCAAGTACCGTTCTGATTCTCTAGCCAATAATTCACCCGAAACATTTCTTTTTTCCATAATAATATTCATATTCAACGTGACATGTTCTCTTTGCAAATTATTCATTGCTTCATAAGCCACAATTGCTGAATTGAATTGAGTGAAATTACAAGCAGATTCATCCATTTCTTCTATACTAGCATATCTCTCTTCAAAAGCAGCTGCCACATTCTTTGCGAGCATTAAATCGATTCTATCTTGGATCATACAATCTGCTTTGATTGCATTATTTTTCCATTCATAGAGTTCATCTTCTTTATTCTTGCTCACATTAAGTTCAGCTTGTAACTTCTTAGATTTTTCTGTTTCTTTTTCTAAGAACTTTTGACAATTAGCTAATGCTTTTACATACGCTTCAGCATCTCGATTCTTTAGATGTACAAGTTGTATAATAGTTAGTACCAGTGCAAAAACAACAATCAGTTGTATTGAAACAATTGCAATTTTAAAATAATTGTTAGTTTCAATGATATCTATAGTCGTAGACATCTGTTCTAAACTTGCAACTTTACTCACACCTTCTACCGCGCATACATTAACACTTGCAAACACCAAAACAAAAACAATAGCAAGTGTAATAATAGTAAATTTTAATGGTTTCCGTAATCTCTTCATCCTGTTTCCTCCAAATATTCTTTTTTCTCTCAAAAGATAAATTCTCATATAGTCTGCTGTCTAGCTCACATTGACAACTGGAGAATAATTAATAGTTACCAGACTATTATAGCACACTTTACATAAAAAAGCAAAAAAAAGACCTCTAGCTCAAAGGCTAAAGGTCAATTAAAATTATTTATATAATATTGTTCTAAATCCCCAGTAAGTATCTGATGTTACTTCTGTATATCCTATATGACTCTTTGGAGTTTTGCTTAAACTAGCTGCTCCTCCACGAACTACTCTATATATAGCTCCTTTTTCTCCTCCAACAGTATCTTTATAAATTTCTGTTGTCCATTCTCTTACGTTTCCTGCTAAGTCTGAAATGTTTTTAACTATATCTGATTGAGTTGTTCCTGTTGGATAAATTGTTCCAGAGTAATTTCCATAGTTTGTTACTGATGAATAATTTGTTACAGATTGATCAATCCATTCTAATGTTGTATCCCATGCGTAACTATTAATTAAAGATGTATAACAATCTGTGTATCCAAATGCTTCTCCTGATCTAGTTGCATATTCATAAGCATCTTGATATGTTACATTAGTCCATGGAATTTTACCAGACATTGAAGCTGCTACAATTTTTCCATCTATTTCATATTGTGATGCTTCAAATCTACCCATATAGAATCCATAATTTTTAGCAACACTATTAACAAGTGCAGAAGCTGTACTATTTGATTCTTCAAATTCTACACTAAATATTGTCTCACGTGTTAATTTTCCACTTTCTACAGGAATCCATACATATTGATTTCCTGCTCTATCTTCAATTACAAAACCTTCATTAACATCTTCATTTATTACTTCGAATCCCTCTGGTACATAAGGATTTGTTGCTGAAACTTCTAATATTTCTGTTACATCAATTTTTAATGAATCTTGCTCTCCATTTGCGCAAACTGCTGTAAATTCATAACTTCCATTTGCTGTTACAACATAAGTTCCAACTTCTCCAACTATTGAAGAACCATCTGGAAGAATAATTTCTTGAATTCCTCCTGGATCAGTTGTTGTTGCATAAGCTGTAATTGTTACTTTATTTTTATTTACTTCATCAAATTCCTTGCTTAAATTTAAAACTGGTTTTGTTGAAGTCTCTCCTCCTTGAGTTGTTCCAGGTGTTGTTCCTGGAGTTGTATCATTTTTTAAAATATTAAATGTTAAAACACCAAGTGCAATTAAAACAATTACTAATACTGCTATTATTACAGGTGATAATTTACCTCCCATATGTTTACTCTCCTTTTAGCAAATTTTATATAACTATTAAATCATATATTTAAAGATTTTTCAAACATTTTTAATAAAAATATTACAAAAATATAATTTATAAAAAAACAAAAAGCGAGGTAATAATTTACCTCGCAATTTTATATCTTTTATTTACTATGCTGGATATACACTTACTTGTTTTTTGTCTTTACCTTTTCTTTCAAATTTAACTGTTCCATCTACTAAAGCAAATAAAGTATCATCGCTACCGATTCCAACATTAGTTCCTGGATGTACGTTAGTTCCTCTTTGTCTTACTATAATGTTTCCAGCTTTAACTATTTGTCCATCAGCTTTTTTGACACCAAGTCTCTTTGACTCACTATCTCTTCCGTTCTTAACACTACCTTGACCTTTTTTGTGTGCCATGAAAAATTCACTCCTTTCGCTTTATAATTTCATTTATATCACACTTTTTATTTCGATATAATTTATTAAGCAGTTTTAACTATTTAGCTGCTTTTTCTGTTTTTTCAGCTTTTTCAGCTTTTTCTGCTTTAACTTTTATTGAAGTAATTTCTACTTTAGTGTAGTCTTGTCTGTGTCCTCTAGTTTTTCTTTCATTCTTTTTAGCTTTGTATTTGAAAACTAAAATTTTCTTTGCTTTACCATTAGAAACAACTTTTCCTTCAACTTTAGCATTAGCAACATAAGGATTTCCAACTGTAACTTTTCCATCGTTAGAAATTAAAACAACTTTATCAAAAGAAACTTTTTTTCCTTCTTCAGCGTCTAATTTTTCAAAATATACAGCTTCTCCTTCTTGTACTTTGTATTGTCTACCACATGCTTCAATTATTGCGTACATTTAAAATGCACCTCCCTTTTCGTAATCTCGCTAACTTCCAACTTGGGTAACTATTAAAAATAGTATTTATGGACCCTAGTTAAGCAGTTTACAGTAATAAATTTTAACACTTTTAAGTTCATTTGTCAAGAAAAACTTTAATTTTTTGCGTATTTTTTAATATTTTAAAGCATTAAAATTCATTTGAATATTTTAACATAAAATAAGACATCTATAAAGATGTCTTACTTATAATTAACATTATTTATTTTGACTTCTCGTCTCTATCTCTTCCACCAGGCACTCTCTCATGATTTTCTAATTCTTTAGCTGGTTTTGCTTCAACTTTTACGTTTTGAGCGCTATCCATAGTGGCATCATTTCTAAAGTCAGACTTATCACTTGGAGTTAATACAATATCTCTTTCAACTCTTTGAGAAACAAGTTCTGCTTTTTCATTATTTTTTCTTTGAGCATTAATTAACTCTACAGCTTCTTTTTGATTGATTTTTCCTTCTTTAAGTCCAACTGCTGCAACTGTTGTTAGGCTTACTCCATCTACATCTTCAACATATTGTTCTGGATCGTTACCTATTAATGTTTTCATTGCTGAACCTAATTTACTTCCAAATTCTCTTAAAAATCCCATCTTTTTTTCTAAGCTTAAGCCTAGTTTCACCTCATTTCTTTGCATAAAAATAACAATTCTACACTAATTATAACAAAAAAAGCCTTATAAATCAAGGCTTTTTTCAAAAAATATCAAAATAATTTACATAAAATTATTAACTCATATAATCTTTTAATCTTTTACTTCTACTTGGATGTCTTAATTTTCTTAAAGCTTTTGCTTCAATTTGTCTAATTCTTTCACGAGTTACTTGGAATTCTTTACCTACTTCTTCAAGTGTTCTAGCTTTTCCATCTTCTAATCCAAATCTTAATTTTAATACTTTTGCTTCTCTTGGAGTTAAAGTACTCATAACTTCTTCAAGTTGTTCTTTTAATAAAGTATATGCTGCAGAATCATGTGGTGCTGGTGATTCATCATCTGGAATAAAATCTCCTAAATGGCTATCATCTTCTTCACCAATTGGTGTTTCAAGTGAAACTGGATCTTGAGCAATTTTTTGAATTTCCATTACTTTTTCAACTGGAATTTCCATTTCTTCAGCAATTTCTTCTGGAGATGGTTCTCTTCCTAAAATTTGAAGTAAATGTCTTGATGTACGAATTAATTTGTTAATTGTTTCTACCATATGAACAGGAATTCTAATTGTTCTAGCTTGATCAGCTATAGCTCTTGTTATAGCTTGTCTAATCCACCATGTAGCATAAGTACTGAATTTATATCCTTTTTTATAATCAAATTTTTCAACTGCTTTGATTAATCCCATGTTACCTTCTTGAATTAAATCTAAGAATAACATTCCTCTTCCAACATATTTTTTAGCAATACTTACAACTAATCTTAAGTTTGATTCAGCAAGTTTTTGTCTAGCTACTTCATCACCTTCTAAAACTTTTTGTGCAAGTTCTAATTCTTCTTCAAATGTAAGAAGTGGAATTCTACCAATCTCTCTTAAATACATTCTAACTGGATCGTCAACGCTAACACCTTCGATATTAACTAGATCTACATCTTCAAGTTTAATGTCTTCCATTTCACTTAAATCATCTAAATCTGGCTCTAAAAAGTCATCATCATCTTTTAATACGTTAACACCAACTTCTTCAAAAGCTTCAAAAATTTTATCAATTTGTTCTGAATTTGCTTCACCAAGTTCAGCTGCAAGTTCACCATAAGTGATTTTTCCTTTTTCTTTAGCTGTACTTACAATTTGTAAAATTTTATCTTTTTCTTGATCTGGTTTTGCTTCTTCTTTTTTTGTTGCTTTTTTAGTTTCTTTTACTTCTTCTTGTTTTGGTTCTTCAGCAACTGCTTCTTCTTTTTTTGATTTTTTTGTAGCTTTTTTAGGTTTTTCTTCAACTTCTACAGCTACTTCTTCTATATCTAAAGTTAATTGTTCTGGTTCTTCTTTTTTCTTTCTTGAAGCTCTCTTTTTAGGTTCTTTTACTTCTTCTTGTTTTGGTTCTTCAGCAACAGCTTCTTCTTTTTTTGTTTTTCTTGTAGCTTTTTTAGGTTTTTCTTCAACTTCTACAGCTACTTCCTCAACTTTTTCTTCTTTTTTAACTTTTTTTGTAGATTTCTTTGTTTCTTTTACTTCTTTAACTTCTTCTACTACTTCTTCTTTTTTAGCTCTTTTCTTTGTTGTAGGTTTTTTATCTTCTTTTTCTTCTACTAAATCTTTTTCTTTCTTCATTTTCTAAAATTCCCTCCTACTTCTTTTTAGCTAATTCAATAATGACTTCATTTAATTCTCTTTCTAATTTAGCTACTTCCTCTTTAGTATAAGCAGAACTATTATCTAACATTCTAATTATTTCTAATTTTCTATTAGATAATCTGTCTTTATTATAAATAGTCACAACATCTTCTATACATTTTTCAACTGATGATATCTCATAATCTGTTACTAATATTTCACTAACATGAGATTGAATTGATTGATCTTCAATATTAGCAATTAATTGTAAAATCTTTTCACTCTCTTCTTCAGTTGATTCTAAGATTTTTTCAAATATTATTTTATTTGTTTCTAATTTAAAATCGTCTAATGTTATATGAGTTACTATTTGTTCGAATGATTCTCTAAAATGATTAATTAGCAAATAAATAATCATATTTTCTCTTTTAATAACTGCTGGACTTATTTCTACACTCTTTGGTTCTTTTACTACTGGCTTAGTTAATACTTTTTCAGTTGTTTTTCCTGTATATAAAGCCTTATTAACCTCTGCATAAATTGCTTCTCTTGAAATATTGTACTCATCAGCAATATGATCAATATAAATTTCTCTTTCAATTTTGTTTTCAACACTTGAAAGAATTTGCGTAATTTCTTTTAAGAATCTTATCTTATCATTAGCATTTTCTAGATTGTATTTATTTTTAAGCATTTTAATCTTAAATTCTACTAGTGATATTGCACTATCAATAAGCATATTAAATCTACCACTACCATACTTAATTACGTATTCATCTGGATCTTTAGCACCTTCCATTTGTAAAACTCTCGCATCACAACCTTGAGCCTCAAGAATTCCAAGTCCTCTCATTATCGCTTCTTGTCCTGCACTATCAGAGTCATAACTAACAATTACTTGCTCACAATATTTTCTTAATAATCTTCCTTGTTCTTCTGTCAAGGCTGTTCCTAGTGAAGCAACTACGTTATTAAATCCTCTTTGATATAGCGATATAGCATCCATATACCCTTCGACTAATATTATTCTTTTTGAATCACTTTGTTTTGCTAAGTTCATTCCAAATAAGTGCTTTTTCTTTGAATAAACTAAGTTTTCATTAGAATTTATGTATTTTGCTATTTTATCATTTTGTTCTAATTTTCTACCACCAAAAGCTATAACCTTTCCACTTACATCCATAATTGGAAACATTAATCTTTTTCTATATCTGTCTATAAATTCGCCTCTATCATTTTTATTTACTAGACCAGTTGCAAGAATTTCTTCATCTTTAAAACCTTGTGCTTTTAAATGTTTATACAATTCATTATATTCTCCTGAATATCCTATTTTAAAAGCTTTCAAAGTATTATTATCAAGTTTTCTTTGTTTTACATAGTCTTGAGCAATTTTTGCTAAAGGCTTATACAACCTCTCGTGGTAAAAGATTGTAGTTTCTGCATTAATTTTATACATTCTATCTTTTAGATATTGAGTTTTGTTAAACTCCGCATTTTGTGATGTTGGAAGTTCAATTCTTGCTCTTTCTGCTAAAAGTTCCAATGCTTCTTTGAATGATACTCTTTCTATCTCACTAACGAACGTGAAAACATCTCCGCCTTTATGACATCCAAAACAATGGAAATATTGTCTATCGGCAGAAACAGAAAAAGAAGGTGATTTTTCTTTATGAAATGGGCATAAGCCGAAAAAATTTCTACCACTTCTTTTT
>JAEIGA010012700.1_pt1 | contig 12793 bp, 4 predicted proteins | sample 9270691 | NCBI WGS metagenome assembly JAEIGA01 (sample SAMN17057246, study PRJNA624740) | gut metagenome | biome: biome; isolation source: fecal sample | host: Bos grunniens | place: China: Xizang | collected 2019 | reverse complement strand
TCAATTTCAAAATGGGAGTCAAAGTGGCATAAAATTTACTTGGACCCAGATAAGAAAATTGACGAGGAAGAAGCTTTAGACTATGTACGTTGTATGACGGTAAATAGGAACGTCGATCCCATAGTTTACAATGCTCTAACTCAGGATAACATAAAAGATATTAATGAATACATTAACAATCCAATGACAGCAACCACTTTTAGGCAGTCTCAAGTCAAAAAACCGACTAGAAGAACAGAATTGCAGTCTAGTGAGTTATTGTATTATTACATGTTTAAGCTTGGGGTTCCAAAAGAGTGTGAAAAATGGCATATTAATCGTTTAATGACACTTCTTCATATATACACAATAAAAGATGCTAATGAGAATCCTAATAAAAAGCTTAGTAGAAGCGAAACGATGGCACGTTATAAAGAGATAAATCGTAGAAACAAAGAACGTTTCCATACTAGAGGTTAAAAATGATTTCAGTAAAACATACCGGGAATTTTAATAAACTAGAACGGTTTTTAAAAAGAAATGAGCATATAGACATAGATAAGTATCTCCATATGTATGGGCAAGCTGGGGTTGAAGCTTTGGCTAACGCTACGCCTAGAGATACTGGTTTAACTGCTGATTCATGGCGGTATGAGATTGAAAAAGATACTATAAAAGAACAGATAACCATTAGATGGTTAAATGACAATGTTGTAGATGAATGGTTCAATGTGGCATTAATGCTACAATATGGACATGCAACGGGGTCTGGTGCTTGGGTTGAAGGTGTTGATTACATCAATCCAGCTATCAGATCCATTTTTGATAAGATGGCTGAAGAAATTTGGAAGGAGGTTAATGGACCGTGAGTAATACAGTTGACAATCGTGTTGTTGAGATGCGGTTTAATAACGAACAGTTTGAAAAAGGCATTAAAGAGACCATAGCCTCCTTAGATCAGCTTAAAGAATCTTTAAAGATTAACACCAATTCATTGAATCTCAATACACTCCAAAAGGCTGTTAATAACTTTTCTATGGACACAATTATTCAGTCTTTAGAAACGGTTGCCGATAGGTTTAGCACTTTGGGAATTGTTGGAATGAATGTCATAAATCGTATGACAAATGGAGTAATACAATTAGGTGCTAAAATAGCCAGTATAAGTGTTGGTCAGATAATTACTGGAGGTAAAGGAAGAGCACAGAAAGTTGCAGATGCCAGATTTAAGCTTGATGGTTTGTTAAAAGATGCAGAGAAAGTGCAGTCGGCGTTTGATTCAGCTTCTAAGGCTGTTGATGGAACGGCATATGGACTTGATTCGGCAGTTAGTATAGCATCTCAGTTAGCAGCTTCAAATGTTCAGTTAGGCGAAGACATGGATAGTGCCCTTAGAGGTGTTGCTGGTCTTGCTGCGATGACCGGTAGTAGTTTTGAAGACATGGGTCAGATATTTGCCACTGTGGCTGGTAATGGTCGACTAATGGGTATGCAGTTAACCCAGATTTCATCAAGAGGCATTAACGTTGCCGCAGAATTAGCTAAGCAGATGAACACAACTGAAGAAGAGATTCGAGGTATGGTTAGCCGAGGTCAGATAAGTTTTAAACAATTTGCCTCAGCTATGGAGTCTGCTTTTGGTGATCAGGCCGCAAAAGCCAATGAAACTCTTACCGGTGCACTAGATAACGTTCGTGCAGCTTTGAGTAGAATTGGTGAGATATTTTATAGTGGCATCATTGAAAACAAAGATTTTATTAAATTTATCAATGATATTCGAGTGGCAATAAATGGTGTTAAAAAGGCTATGGAGCCATTAAAGGAGCCGTTTAAAGCGCTCATAACATCCGCATCAAAACTAGGAAGTGCAATTCTTAGGTTGTTTAATGTGGATAACGGTTTTACCGGCATGGTTGATACCATCGCAGGAGCATTAACCAAAGCATCAGAACTTATTGATATTTTCACTGCTAAAATTAACGCTATTGCTGATCGAATTTCAGGTCCATTAATGGCCATTCAAACAGTCGCTAAAGAGACCGCTGAAGTAACGAGCGTTGTTACGGAAGATATTCAAAAATTAGCAAAAGAAGTATGGGCTGGAAAACATGGTAATGGCGCGGCCAGAGTTGCAGACCTTGGTGAAGAGGTATATAACCAGGTTCAGCCATATGTTAATGCCATGAAGCAAGCTAATTTTGATTTAGCTAAAGCTGATGAAATCTATGCGCAAATGGTTGCACAAGATGCCGAAAAAGTTACAGAGGCTAAGAAAGATGAAAAAGAGGCAACTGAGGAAGCAGCAGAAGCTTCGCAAAACGCAGTAAAAGAATCATCAACGGTTAATAAAATTGTCTACATAATAAGCACTACACTATGGAATATTAAGAAGACAATAGCTGCAGTAAGTAATTCTATTAAAAAAGTATTTTCCAAGGACAAACTAGTAAAACAGCTTAAAAATATTGTAGAAGCCTTACAGATATTTACACAAAATCTAGCTATAACGGACGAAAGGGCATCAAAACTAGAAGATATTTTTACTGGAGTATTCTCCGTTATTGAAATGGTATCCTCGGCAATTGCTAGTTTTATTTCTGGTAGTTTAAAAGTACTCGGTCCAATTTTGTCGGTCATACTTGATATTATTCTAAGTATAGCTGGTGCTATTGGTAGAGCTGTTAACAGTGTTCGAAATTGGATAGAAAGCAATAAATTACTAACAACCATTGGTAGTCATATTATTAGCATATTTACAAAAGTAGCAAACATTATTAAACGTTTTTATGAAGGACTTGTAAATTTACCTGCTGTTAGAGAAATCTCTTCAATGTTTAAAACGTTTATTAAAGACGTAGCAGAGAAATTGTTAGGTTGGTTTAATGATGCTGCTGATGCTACAGATAAGTTCTTTGATAATTTTGAAGGTAAAGATGTAGATCCTATAGCAGTAGTATTAGATGGAATAAATACTGCTTTAGAGAAATTCATAGACCTTACAAAAGACGGCAAAAAGAATTTTTCAAAGGCTTTCGATTGGGTTACAAAGAAGGTCGATGAATTAAAGGCCTTTGGTGAATCTATTTCTGAAGTTTTTGGTGGAATTGAAAACATTAAGAATGCTGGAGAAGCAGCCGCAAATAGTAAAGGCCCATTAGATTTCATTGATAATTTGTCAAAAAGCTTTGGAAATCTTGGTGATAAGTTTACTGGAGTTGTAGAAAAAATTACTGAAAAAATTAAGAATCTTGACGCTGCCAAAATAGCAATGTTTGGTTTATCCAGTAGTATTATGGCATTCCTTTTCTCAGTGTCGGCGTTTTTAATAAAGAGCGGAAAACTTGTAGAAGCATTTACCGCATTACCAAGAGCTATAATAAATACACTTAATAGTATTGGCCAAGCAATAAGAGATCTTAAGAAATTTTTCATGCTTAAAGCAGAGACTAAGCTTGTGTTGGCAATTGCTGCAGCTATAGCAGTTCTTGTTGGTTCAGTTTACCTGCTTTCCAAGATACCAGAAAGGCAATTAATTGTCGCTGCATCGGCAATGACCGTATTAATTATAGTACTCGAAGTAATGATTGGCTTACTTGGTTCATTGGCTAAAAACGCAGCTGAAATCGAAGGTTACAATAAAACTTTGTGGTCGTTTGCTGCGACTATGGTAGCACTTGGTATAGCCATTGCTGCTTTAGCATACTCTATTAAGAAGATCACAGAAGTAGACTGGTCAAAACTTAATAGTTGGGCTGGTCTTGGTGTTCTTATTGTAATGATAGGTGCACTTGCCGGTGCGGCTTTACTTCTTTCACATTTTGCTCCAGTACTATCTATGGGTGGCTTGGGAATAATAGCATTCGCCGCATCAATTTATATTTTAGTCGGAGCATTAAACAAACTTAATGAATTCGACGCAACAGTGATCGAATCTATTAAAGACCGTATGGATATTTTATGTAAGGCTTTACTTGCGGTTGGAGCAGTTGCCTTACTTGCTAGTAGGTTCACATTCAGTGGCGGAATGGGCATTTTAGTTGTAATTGCTTCTATATATTTAATAGAAAAAGAATTACAGTGGCTTATAACAAATGGTGTTAGTCTTGATGATGTCAAGAAGAATATGGATAAATTATGGCCTGTAATTATAGCACTTGTTGGTATTGGCGCTTATATAGTTTTAGTTAGCCAACTTGTTAAAGACGTTCCAAGAGTTACATCATTGTTAGTCGGGACAGCATTAAGTTTATTGATAATTACATTGGCTTTAAAGTCACTTATGAAAGTTGCTAGTAATGATTTAGCAGCTTATTATGCAGCTTTATTTGGATTAATGGGCATTATTGCATTAATGGGCTTATTGATATATACAGCAGCTCAGACTGCTCAAGCAGCAAGAATAAAACGTGCTGGAACAATGATGGTGCAGATGGGTTGGGCATTAATACTCATGTCAGCCGCAGTTGCTATTGTTGCTAACATACCTGAAGACAAAATTGTTCAAGGTATGGTTTGTATAGGCTTGTTAATGACATTAATGGCAGGTATCATTTATATTTCAAAGTTTGGTGGAAACATGAATGCTAAAGCCATACTAGCTATGGTTGCGGTGGTTGCTACATTAACGTTGTTTGTAGCTCTTATGAGCTATATGGATGATATTATTAGTGTATTAGCCGCAATGGGCATTATCGGATTGAGTTTAATAGCATTCGGTATCTCAATGAGACTCGCTACAAGATACATTAACAAAAATACTGAGCGTGGAATAGTGGCAATGTTAGCGGTATTGACCATAACGATATTTGGTCTTACAGTGCTTAGTCAGGTTATAGGCCATAATGGTATAAGCGGTGTATTAGCCGCTGCTGGAGCAATTTCAGCAGTATTGGTGTTCTTTGGTGTTGCTATGGCTGTTATGGGAAAAGCATTTAAAGGCGTTCATACTGATGTACTCAATAATCGTATGAAGATGGTTGAAGTATTTACAGCCACTTTGGCGGTTATTATGCTTGGTTTAACAGCAATATTGACAACTGGTGCTAGCTGGAGTTCAATGCTTGCAGCTGCAGGTTCTATTATAGGTGTTCTATTTGCATTAGTTGGGGCTATTGCAGTCCTTAACTTGGTAAAGGTTAAACCTGGAGAAATGGAAGGCAAAGCAGCCGCATTCTTACTTGTATCCTTATCATTAATACCTATAGCGTTGGCATTACGTATGATTGCTGGCTATAAATGGGAAGATATGAAAGGCCCATTAATTGCCATGGTGGCAGTTATAGCAATCGTTGCGGTAGCATTAGCTGGTTTAACCGCTTTGAGTAAGAGTGGCGTTGGATTAGCATTGATATTAGGTGTTGCGGCAGCGTTGTCAATAGTTATGCTGGCCGCTGCAGCCTCGATGTTCATATTTGCTAAAGCGATGCTTAAAGTTATAGATGGTCTTAAGAAACTTACAACCATACAATGGGAAAACATACGTATTGATATTTTATCACAGATGGTTGTTTTATTGTTGAAACTCGTTGGAATAGTGGCTTTAGCCGGCGTATCCTTAGTTTTATTTGGTGTTGGATTATTAGCAATAGCGCCTGGTCTCACACTCATAGCATTTGCTATAGGCTTGGTTGTTAGTGCCGCTACTAAATTTATTAAAGTATTCACACCATTTGTGAAACTTATAAAGGCATTTATAGATGATGCTAAAAATGTATCAAAGAATATTGATATTTTAACCAATTCTTTAACAAGGTTTATTATTAACCTGTCACAGGCGTTTGCTATTGGTGTTAGAACATTCTTAGCTACTTTAGCAGCTAACATCATGTTCATTTCAACATCATTGAAATTGATATTATTAACGATTGTCAAGGATGTTCTAGAAGCAAACATAGAAATTTCTGAAATGATATTTGCAGCTCTCGTTGAAATAGTTAAATACATAGCAGAAAAATTACCTGAATTGTTGGGGGCTTTAAATGATATTTTAATAGAAACCCTTAAGAGTTTAGCTGAAAATTCATTTGTGTATGGATATTATGGAGCGATAATAGCTATTGATTTTGCAGCCGGTCTTATCGCCGGTTTAGCTGAGGCATTGCCCGATCTTGTGGATGCGGCTATTTTATTGGCTACAGCGGTCGGTGAAGCTATAAAATCAACTTTCGAAAAGTATAAGCCTGCAATAGGTAAGACGTTAGAAAGTGTTGGATGGGCTTCTGCTGCTACATTAGTAAAATGGTGGAGAATAAACTCAAAAATGATGAATCCTTTGCCTGATGAATCAGACAAGTATTTACTTGAGTTTGAAAACTTCTTTACAGAAAAATCATTAGATGCTGGAAATGAAGCGTCTACAAATGCTAAATCAGTGGCCGATGAAGCTCAAAAATCAGCACAAGAAACCATAGATGCTCAAACTGACGCATACAATTCAGTTGATACAACAGGAGCTGAAAAAGCGGCTTCTAATGCTATGAGTAAACCGGTAAATAAAGGATTTACGACAATAGCCGAAGATCTTGGGGCGATGAAAGATGGCCTTATAAAAGATTTCAAAGGAACCACTGGTGAAATACTGTCTGGTGGAACCGAGGCAGCAGAAGAAAGCGGCAAAGCAACAACCCAAGTAATAACTAAATATTATGGTGATTTGCCATATTATGCACAGCAGTCATTTATTAGAACATATGAAGCACAAGGATTTAAAAACAGCCTTAGTGGCTATATGTATAAAATGATTTCGCCGGAAGAAGTAGCTAAGCAAGCAAAAGAGACTATGGGTAACATACCATCTGAATCTTTAGAAGCTATGAAGAAGAATGGCTGGGCATTAAATGAAACCGGTACTCAGATCATAAAAGGTGTTACTGATGGGGCTGAGGCCGAAGGTGAAGCTAATAAAGGATTCTTAAACGACACTATTAGTTCTTTAATAGACGGTGAAGGTTTAAATGACGAAGCATTTGGCTTTGGTAAATCTAGTCTTAGCAGCTATGCTGATGGATGGCTTGAAGGCTCGAACGATCCTTTTGAGCAGAATAAGATTAAACTTGGTACTTTAAATCTTACAGGACAGATTGAAACGGCTGCTAAATCAAAAGAAGGTCTTGACATTAACTCACCATCAAGAAAATCAAAAGCTTTAGCTTACTCTTGGATTGAAGGGTTAACTGTTGTACTCAATTCTTCAAAGGCACAGAACGATGTTAGGCAAGCTAGTCTAGCAGTTACGAGCGGAATTACTACATCCTTAGCATCTGCCTTACAAACTTCAAAATCCGATAATGTTCTCACACCAACTATAGCTCCGGTTATAGATGATCAGAACATGAAACAGTATAGCGGTGTTCTAAACACGCTTACTAACCCAGCAACAATGAAACTTGCAGCTGACAGTACGATGACTGTACAGAACTCCGATCAGGCAAGATTAGCTCAGCAGATAGATGCTCTTAGTAAAGAGGTTAATGCTTTGGCTAACAAAGACATTTCTAATGCCTTTGAGAAAGTACAGTTCAATGTCAATGCAAACACTAGTGTTGATGGTAAAGTACTTAGAAAGACAAGTGCTGCTTACACCATTGACCAGATAGATAGAAAAGAAAGGGCAATAATAATGTCCAAAGGAGGTAGAGCATAATGTCATGGGCTTATAACCAAATTGATGTGCGTATTTCTCAGTACGAAAACGTTCTGGGAGATGTGGACCCAACAGTGATACCGCCTAGTGGTGTACCTTTATGGGAAGCTCTATCTCGTTATAGCATAGTACGAGGGAGGCCAACTATACAGCCTTCCTCAATCGATGCTAGCCAGTTGTCAATACCGGGAAGAATGGGCAAACCTTACTCCTTAATAGCAGGACGAACCAATGCAGTTCTATCATTTGAACTGTTGGTCGCTGATGCATGGCCTTTCGAGGAGATAAGCCAGCAAGAAGAGTTCGACACTGTTGAGAAACGTGCGGAATACCTCAAAGCTAAGCTTATGTATGCAAAAAGAGTCTGCTTTAAGGAGCCTGGTAGAAACTGGGATTGGTTTTTTGAGATTTACAAAGTTGATGTGACCGAATCAGATGCTGACGAGAAAGTTTCAGTCCTGCAAATCAAAATGGAAGTTTACCCTTTCAAATTTGACTTTAGTGGGAACGAAGCAGTATCAGTAAGTGCTAATTCTAACTATAATTTCACTGATTTGGTTAAGTATTACCCTTGCAATCCTGTATTTGTCATAACAACTAACAACAATGGTCAGCTTAAAATTAATGGACTGAATAACGGAACTGAAGTTTGGCATAAAACGGTTAATGTAGCTTCAAGATCCACATCAGATTTCAGTAACTACCCCAAAATGGTAATAGATACTAATAGGTTATTGGTTTATGGAACAGATGCAAATTACTCAACTATAGCCAATTTTACAAAATACACAAATGGTAATATTGATAATTTAAGAGTACCAAAATTAGATACCGATATTACATCTATAACGTTTAATAGTTCAGCAAATGCAGTAACAGTCTATCCAAGGAGTGGAAAAATAGTATGATACGAGTATACAGTCCTGAGGCTTTTGAGGATTATAGAACTACAAAGAACTTTTGTATGTTCGAAAATCATTGGCTTACTCATTTTGCTATTGAAGCGGAATCGGCTAGTAAACGTGATGAACGTTACAATAAAATTATGGACCTGCTAAATGATATTCATGACACAATAGATGACATGAATAATCCATCTTGTTACATTCTTAAAGCATCAGACTATGTAAAAACTAGGCCTGATCCCCCATCTTCTGGTTCAAGTAGTGGATCTGGTATTTCGGGAACGACTTATTATGCAGACATAGTTGTGTTCTTTCAAGAAAAGCATTATGACTTACTTAATGAAATTATTGATAAATACAAAACAGAAGATGCTTCTGGAGACATTAGTGGCGGAACAAAAGCTAAATCAATTGATCCTCATTGGACTTCTAAAAATCATCCAGTTACAGTCTCTTGCAAATTTGGTCACACCATAGCCTTAAGAAGAGAAATAGGTATACTTAGGCATTTAAGATTAATACCTTATGAGGCCTCAATAAAGTATTCTCCTTTCGATTACAGAATCCCAGCAACTGAGTTCATAGCCAATGCTGTTGGTAATGGATGGATTGAGATGCAACATAGAACTGGTGCGGATGTTGATGAGACTTTATATGAGTATGACTATGTTAAACCACATTCAGTAGATAGCCAAGATCTTGCTAATTTTACTGGATATTTAAGACAAACGATCAACACTTATGTGGCAAAGGTCAATAATGGAGACTATGGCGCTGGTAAAACAGCCACTATAACTCAGACTTTTGAGCCAATAAGAGTTGATTATAACGACGCCATAATTGCAGAACGGGTTAGTGAAGAGATACGTGTTGCTGTTGATATTTGGACTAAAACAGAACCTCAAAGAAGTAAACAGTACTACGTGATGTTCAGTGTAACTCCATCTAAGGTGTCTGTTGACACTGATGAATCTGTATATTTTGTAATAGATCGTGAACAATTTGAAGCTCAAGATTTAGAAGATGATGAATGGCGTTACAACAATTATATTAAGAACCTGTTCTTAACCAAGTTTCACAATAACGGTTCTACAGTCATACAACCATCTGAATGTATATATTCTGCGGAGCTTAATGGATCGTGGGTTGTTGATTTGACACATCCTTATGATAAAGATAATAGATATTCTTATCTAAAAGAAGGCTGTGTACTTGGTATAGATGCTAAAGTAGCAAGAATACAGAAAAATGATATTCAGTTCTTTAGAGTATTTGACGTTGAGTATAACCTTAATGAGGTAGTTGTTACTGCTTATCCAGTAGCATTTGAGGCTGCTTTCGAATGCCCAATACTATCTTGTGATTTCAGTGGAGATAATTACGAAGGTTATACAGCTAAAGAATTGGCTACAATATTAAATAACATACAAAGAAACAAATTTAGAGTTATTACCGATATTAACTCTTCCAAAATGTGTGTCTGGGGTGAGGAAACCAATCTTCAAGAGATATTAGTTGGAGATCAAGATGCCACATTCTTGAACATGTATGGCGGAGAGGTTGTCTATGATAATTACGATTTCATCATAAACAAGCAAATTGGTGATACATTAAACGATGAAAGACATTTATATTATTCCGGTAACATGACTGGAATGACAATTACTATAAATACTTGGGACCTCATAACTCGTATCGAACCTCTCTCATCCGAGGGTTATTCAATGGTTAATCCTGAATACCGTTGGGCTAGAAGAGCGGCTAAGTATTGGTTCGAAGGCGGTACAAGAGGTGGTGGTAATGACGTTATTAGCGACGATAGTGTTCAGATTAAGAACCACCCATTTGTCCACGCTAAGGTTATTAAATACGATGATGTGTACTTAGTAAAGCAATATGATAAGGAAACAGACGGTCCTAGAAAACAAACTAAAACAGAAAAGAATACAAAATCAGCAATCTCTGGTCTTAAGAGCACAGTAAGAGAAGCTACGGCTGACTTCTTTGACAGAGCTAGAAAAGGCGGACTTCCTGACAGCAGAATTAGTAAGAAATGGAAAGCTACTAATTATGTAGATCCTAGAAATGGTTCTGGAGCTAAGCCTATTAACGATAAGACTTTGAGAAAGCAGTTACCATACGGTTACATTTTGTATTCTTGGAATGATGCAAAGAAATACTTAGCAGATAAAGCTGTAAATCATATCACATCATACTATAATACTCAGCATTTGGCTGATTCAGTCCTTGCTCCAGAAGAAATTGAACTTTTTACCGAAGCTATTCAAAATGGGATGAATTGGTGTCAGAAAACTCAGAGAGCAAAGTGGTTCTGGCATCTATCCGGTGATTATGGATATTATGGTAATAAATATGCAGCTGATCCATCAAAAGCACAGAAGTCATGGCAAGCTGATCGTGTAGAGAACGCCATGTGGTACATTGATAATTATTGGTTCTGGTTTGATGAGAACGGAAGAGCAATAAGAAAGTATCTTGAATGGGATAGTTATGAGTGGTTTGAAGACGACTCGATGCAGATTCACGTATGGACACGTCAAGAAGTAACAGAGAAAAAAGACGGTGTTGAGACTACTAAAATTAAGAGGTCCAAATCCGAGAAGAAAGAACCCGCTTATAAATTTGGAGATCCTAATGACCATTCAAAGATAGTACAAGAGCCTGGATGGTGGTTTGAACGTTCTGCTACCGAGCATTATAAGATGTCGGACGGCTATAATCGTCGAGAAATTGACAAAATAGAATGGATATTTACCTCAACTACCGATTCGGATGGTACAGTACATACTTACTATAAGTCTAAAGACGGTGTAAATTATCCTGTAGATGGCCAGTTCATGTACGTATCTGAGAAGAAAGGCTGGTATAAGTTTGGTGCGAACGGAGAGATGTTCGGTCCATATGTATCAAAGGCAAACTTTACTTGGCATAAAGATAGTAATGGCTGGTATTACGGAGATGATGGTGGTACTAAGATAAAATGCCAGTGGTTAAAGATCAATGGCAAGTGGTTCTTCTTCAAAGCAGATGGAACATTAGACAAGTCAACAGATGATTATGACGAGAATGATCCGGGTAAAGATGCTGAAGGAGAGAAGCAGAAACAGCTTAGTATCGACTGGAATAGAGAAGGTGTTGGTGGTGGAACCAGTACTTCCGGTAGCTCAATACCTACTGTAGATGAGAACGCTGCTGATGAAGATCGTGATGGCGTTAAGGCATGGATTAAGGATGTTTGTATTAAAGAGGTAGCTGAGCAGGTTGTAGTATGGCATAACAATCTTTGGGCTGCTATGCGAGAGGATCTGCAGAATCATGCTAAAGCTGACCTTAGATCATTAACCCAGGCAGCTATAACTGTTGAAATAGATATGACCTCATTAGCACATGCTACGGGTTATGAGAAATTTAAGTTCTTAGAGGATGTAAAACTTGGCGATTCAGTCCACGTCTTCTCTTCAGTTCATGATTTAGACGTTGAGGAGCGTGTAACAGAGATTAAGTACGACTGCCTTAATAATGAGATTCAGGGAATTACTCTTGGATATCCTAAGATTAAGAAGTCGTTTATTAACAATGTCGCTAAGCTGCATCCACACGGTATTATACAGGAATACACTCCTTCTGTTTATCTGGAGGATGGATACGGTGGATATTTACTTACTACTGATCCTGCTGATGCGGACGTTGGCCCAAGCAATGGATTGGAAGTTGATTAAAAGTTAAAGGAGATTTTCAAAATGGGAGAAAACAATAATGGAATAGAGCAACCGGTTGAACCTATGAGCCGTGTTGAATCAATACTTCGTGAGGAAGACGTTCAGCGTCCTATGAGCCGCATAGAAGATCTCCTCATAAAAGGCGGTGGAGGTGGTGGTACAACTGTTACCATCACACCAACACTGTCTACTGGAACTAAGATAGCTGATTATACTCTGAATGGTGAAGGTGGAGCACTTTATGCTCCTGAAGGTGGCTCCGACGTTGAGGCAAACCCTTCTGGAACAGCTACTGATACTCTTACTAAGCTTAAAGTCGGTAATGATATTTATTCTGTAGGTGGTGGAGCTGACTATACAGAAATCATAGATACGCTGGACGCTGGGGATACTGAATTGATATTACAGGATGCAGCTATCACCACAACCGCAACATACGACTTCTTTACTGACACGTTTGGAGTCTCTCCTACAGAAGTGGAAGTGGAGACTGGACAGCTGACCCTGACATTTGATGAGCAGGAGGC
>JAEIGA010012699.1_pt1 | contig 12793 bp, 27 predicted proteins | sample 9270691 | NCBI WGS metagenome assembly JAEIGA01 (sample SAMN17057246, study PRJNA624740) | gut metagenome | biome: biome; isolation source: fecal sample | host: Bos grunniens | place: China: Xizang | collected 2019 | reverse complement strand
AGATTAAATAGATTTCGCTTAAGTTTATCTATCTAACTTAAATCGTGTCTCTGGGGCCGTTTAAACGCGTCTAAAACAAGCATAAAGAAAAAGTCTTCTTATTACAAGAAGACTTTTATTTTTTTTATACGGATTCCTTCCAGCCTTCGGCTGTGTAAGTATTTAGAGATTCGGCTTCTACCCAGCCGCTACTCGTATATATTAGAATCTGACCTTCAACCCAATCGGAACCGTTGAAAACGCCGAGAGTACCTGCGTTAAAGACTTCGCTAACATTAGAAACTGCGTAGCCGGTATTACCCGCTGAACCAGATCTCATCATAACTTTAGTGGCGCCGGCAGTACTAAATAAATAACTATTGAGGTCATCATTATTTAAACCATATCTAGTATAAGCATAAGCGGTAAGCTTAACACTTTCGCCGACTGAGAAGTTATAAGCAACAGGATCAATAGTAAAATAGCAGAAGTCAGCGTCTTCTGTATAAGAACCACCTAGTAAAGTATTGTCAGTAGAATTTATATCTGTATCAAAATAGAAATCTTTCGGATCAGCTGCGACTTTATTTAACTGAACCTTAGTCTCAGTGCCGAACTTGTCAACCCTAAAAAGACGGATTCTATATCCGGCAATTTTAGAAGTCTCATTAGCTGCGATACCCTTTCGCCATTTAAAAGTCCAGTGCTCTTTTAAAGTTAATCTGTTCTTAGTATGTATTAAGTCAATCATACCAGAAAGCTGCGGAGCAATATACTGTCTAATTCCTCGAGAGGCCGTTACTTTTTTATTTTCTCCATATGTAGCAACTGAAGTAGCAGTAGCAAAAACAGTTCTAGTATTTCCTACTCCAGACTTTGCAAGATTAATTACTTCGCCGCTAGTATAAGAACCAATCGATCCAGAATCAAGAGCATATGTAGAAGTATAACCATAATTTAGATTAGAAAGTTCTTTGACAGGATTATTAGTTCCGTCTTTTCCGGCAGTAGCTTTAATAGTAAAAGTATTATTATAGTTATCTATAATTTCTACAGAGCCGGCTTCTATTAAAGTATAAGGAGTATAGTCATAAATAATAGAACAACTACTTGCTTCGTCCGTTCCAAGAATTACACTACCTCCGTTAGTTCCTATGTATAAACAATAAGTCTGACCGGGAGAAACAAAAAATTCTTTTTCTGAAATAGAAAATTCTAATTCTGTATTAGAGCCACCAGAAGAATCAATTACAGTAGTAGTCGCGGTAGAAATATCTATTGCTTCTGCAGAAGTTCCTCCAGCTGTTAACTGACTGTCTGGTGTTCTTAGTTTAAAAAGAAAAGAAATATTTCCTGTACTAGCTGAAGCTCTTCTAAAAGGAATCTTAAAAGAAAGCTTCGAGTCTCTAGTAAGGCAGTCTGTTATATTAGGAATCTTAAACTGAATACAAGTCTGATAAAGCTGCGTGCCAGTCGTGTAGTTAGCAAGCGTGCTGCTCCAGTCTGACCAAGTTCCAGTAGATGAATCATATTTACAATATTTTAAATTCGTGCAAGTTCTATAAGACACTCGGGTAAAGCTCCTTTCATTTAGTAAGGATTATTAAAATGCAAAGGGAGCTCCCAAGATTCCATATCTTAGAAGCTCGCCCTCCTACAGCAACCTTTTTATCCCATTCAATTAATTTAGCATAACTTTTAGTAGCAACTTTTAATATTTTAATAACTTGATAATTTATCAGATTTTTCAGCTCAACTCAACTCGCTCAACTTTCAATATATGAATATAAAAAATAAAACTATATATATATATACAATAGTTAACAAGTATAGATACACTAATTGACAAGTAGAATTTAATCACTTATATACAAGTAAAAAAGAACGATATTTTTAATATCGTCCCTTTAATTAATTTATTCACCTATAATAGTTAATATAGAATGATGGTGTTCTACAATCTCAATGTTGATATTATATACTCTTTTATTTAACAGCTCGGGAAATCTTACTGGAATAATAATATCGGGAGGTGTTCTTTCACCATAAACCTTTTCTCCGTCCGAGAGTACTTCAATAACAGTTGTACTATCATAGTCATTATATAATACCTGTTTATTATATATGATTTTAATAGGATTCATTGAATCAAGTTCTTTAATTGCTTCCCACAATTCTATTTGAGATTGTCCATATTTCATTCTGCGTCGGATAGATGGTTTAATCATTACTGCTCTCCTTAGCTGAATAATGCTGTAGATATAAAGAATGATAGTTATCTGTTAGTTCTACTACTCTATCTTCTTTCGGTGCGTGAACTAAGATACGATTCTCTGAGAGGACCTCACCTTCCCACCAACCGTTCGCAACGAAGAATTTAGTTCCTACAGGCAGTTTTCTTAAATCTGTTAATACGCCGCCATATTTAGGATCAGAATTCCCATAATAGTCTTTATATTCTTCACACCAGAGCTTATTATTACTTTCCATAAGATTCCTCTACAACTGCTAAAATGGCATCTTTAAACCGAACAGCTTTACGCATTTCTTCAGATTCTTCGTGAGTGCAGATTAGAATTTCACTATGTTCTAATCTATCAGCTACTTCTTTTTCATCGCCACGCATGTTACACATTTCGATGTTAAGGCGCTTCATCAGGTACAATTCTTTTTCAATCATGGAATAATAAAAATCCTATTGGTCATTTGGATTCTCAGGTCTCTTTTTCAATTCTTCTTGCAAAAGTTTTTCTGAAATTAATAACATGCTCATATTAGTTAGTCCTCCCTTATCTTAGCCGCCAAGAAGCCTGCCGGTAAATCGTATTTATTATTCTTAGAAAGATATTCTCCAAAGTCCTTTAGAATGTGATAGGTATTACGATAATAACCGTACATATCAGTCTTGACCTTTATACCTAAACTTTCTAAATAGCTTTCGGCAATCGCAACGAAATTCTGTTCTTGCATTTCCTCTTCATAGGTTTTAGTATAAGCCAACTCTAATTTGATGTCAGAGTTTTTATCATTCAGGCTGTTTGAAATACTCATCCTTACATATGCCTCCTAAATACTTGTTACAATATAATACGACATTATCTATTTTTAATACACAGCAAAAAGAAAAGAACTTAAAGCACTGAAACTCTAAGTTCTTTTATATTATTATCTCTTATTTGCCGTTGGCTATAAAGTCTTTGAAATAAGCTAAGACTTCTTCTTTCTTAAATTTAACTGTTCCCTTTGGATCTGTGATTTTACTTAACCAAGACATATAATTATATTGCGGGTCTCTTGATAAGGAACCAGTATTAGTATCAGAAGCCATTTTACCCATATAGCCATGATACGCACCAGAGAGCGTTGGATGACTGTGGTTAGCCGCGTATGTCGCAAATTTCTTAATAAATTCTATTGTGGCTTTTTTACTTGTAGTTGCAGCCTTAAATAGATTCTTAATTGATTCACGACTAATCTCAGGTTTTTGTCCTTGGCTTAAAGCAGTCAGGTCTAATCCAGTAAGATTAAATTTTGATTTGCATGTAGCTGTAAACTTATCCCACATTACTTCAGCTGGTTCTAATATATGTGTATTAAGTTTATAAGCATTTGTATAGGTGCCGAGCCAAGAGGTATATGCGTCATTTAGATTTTTGTTGGGGAACTCTTGTACTACTTGCTGTAAAAAGTTTTGTATTTCATCTACGCTTGAGGTTATTTTTTCAAAGTGACTTATTGCATTGATTAGTGGTTGGCCTGTATGGTAAATAGAAGCTACATCTTTATTATTAAAACCAAATTCTTCAATTGCCGTCAAAAAGGCTTTATAGTTATATAAATTATTTTGGTTAATATCAAGTTGGTCTGAAGTAGTGTTTTTTGCCATGGCCATAACATACGTGTGTCCATAGGCACTTTTAGCTTTAACATTGTAGTGAGCCATCTCAGTCTGAATGAAATCAATTACAGCCTCTCGAGAACTTGTAATTTTATGGAAGTATTCCATTACAGAGGGTCTTTCTAATCTACTACGTCTTTTTGTACTAGTATCTAAGCCGGGAATATTAGTCTCTTCATCAGACTTATATACATAGACGGTCAGATCTTGTTCCTTTATTAACTTACGAAGCCACAAAACATCTGGAGCAGTATTCTGTTCATTGTCCAAGTTATTTTCTTTGTAATTCGAAGGTAGTACGACACCGACAATACAATCGCTTATGTCCAAATATTGCTGACCTTCCGCCACCCAAATTCTGAATTCACCTTCATTTAGATTTGTGTGCTCTTTTAGGTACTCAAATAAACCAGGTACCTTGAGACACAAGTCCGTAAAGCGTGGAGCCAGAGCATGAGTTCTATACGAAGATAATAATACAAAGCCTTCAACAATAGGTGAGTCTAGTCTTCTACGTTTTTTAACTAGTTCTTCAATCTTGGCAATTTCACTTGTATAAGCAATATTTGTATCTTGCTTCTTGTCAGACATTTCTTTAATATAGGTATCGAAAAAGTTTTTTACTTCATCATAAAAAGCTGTCTTTTCAATAGAAACATTTTGATGTTGTTTAAGTAGATTACGTGTCTGCTCATTTAAGTTCATTATAAAACTACCAAAAGAAGTAACTAGTAATTCGGTACCGTCTTCCAATTTAGTAGCACCGTATACTAACATATTGTTTCCGGGGTGATCAAAGTCTGGACAAATATTAGTATTGGACATTTGTTGTGCTTTCTTTTCTAGTGCCTTTTGATCTACTGCTATACCATACTTCCATTTCTTAGGTGCACGATAGGCATGACTGAATAGCTGGCGCGAGAATGATACGAAAGAACGTCTTTTATAATTTTTATCTCCAAGTGGTGAGTTAGTGTCAGTCTCTTTTTGCTGGGAAGCTTTGATACGACCTCTATTTATAATAGCCGCTAAGGTAGGTATGTCTTCAACAAAATAGCGTAAAACTCCGGCAATAGTAGTTGCCTCTTCTCCATATATAACTTCAGCACCCGGAGTGTCAAATTTTTCTTCTAAGTCTCCGTTTAAGTTTGAGAGTTCTTCATACAGGTGTAAAAACTCTTTATTTAAAAACATGTTGACACCTCCTAAGTTTATCATATAATTTAGCAAATCGGTTTAAAGAATAAAAAACACGAAGAATTAAATCTTCGTGTTTTTGTTTATTATCTCTTCTGAATGTCCCAGTTTGTATAATTAAAAATAGTATATCCGATAATTAAGTTTGCATCAAAGCATCTATCACCTTTTGACCTTTTCGCGCCGTTATGATAGAATTTTACTTTAGGCTTAATGCCGTTTTCTTTCCATGACTTTTTAAAACTTATAATCGAAAAGTATTTTGTATAATTATCCCACCATTTTTCAAAGAACTTTTTCACTTGTTGTCTCTCCTTTTAGCATTACGTTCTGCATATACAGAGACTCTAAGTCTTTTTGCATCTGCTGATAGCGAACAGCCATTTCTTCTACCGAATTACATTCTTTAAAGGCATCGTCCACTAAGGACATATAATCATATCGATCCATTATTCAATCTCACTTTCTAAATCATTGCCGCAGTCGGCAGAAATATAGCGGCTTTCGCCTTTTATAGTGATAGCTTTTCCATCATATCTTTGTGCTACTTCGCTGAGTTCATAACAACTCTCAAAATAAGTACATTTAGGACAGAAATCAAATTGCACAATCAATGTCAAATTTGCCCACTTAAAAGGTTTATATTTAACATTCTGCTCGCAACTGTTTATTTTTGACATTTATTTTCACCCTCCGATTTTGGCTCAAAGTTTTTATGTAAATGCGTAATTCCAGAACCTACTGGAATACCGCAAAGTAGAAAACTATAGCCTACATCAACAACCATTGTACAGTGGCCGCACTTGTCGTAGTCATTTTCAGTTTCAAACTTACACTGACTGCACAGTGAATATTCGGGACCACATTTATTTCGATCTATTTCTACAATCATTCAGAGCCACCTACCATCTTTGCACCACATACCCCGCAAAATTTTTGATGATTGTCGTAGTCCCAGACATTTTTCTGCGTGAAATGGCATTGATCACAGGTTCCGCTCCCATCGCTATGAAATTTCCACTTACCTTCTTTTTGAGCAAGCTTAAGTGCCAAGAGCTCTGCAAATTCACAAATCTTGCACATACCGCTTTCTTGACCATTCTTGGAATACGAATATTGACAGTCGTCACAAGGATTATATGTTCGCTTAGTTTTCATGATAGTCCTCCGAATCTTCTAAGATAAGCCCATAAAAACCTCTTTCATCAGGTTCATATTCACCTACCCACGTAGTAAACGGTATATCGATTCCTCGTTCTTTTAGTAATCTACAAAAATGAAAATCACTTGCTTCTGGATAAACTCGTTTATCAGGAACGTAATCTCTATTAGATTTCACTTCAAGCAATTTCATGTTTTTAGGTCGTTTTCCACCAGAAGCAAAATCTTTTTCATATATGACCGTATAAATTTTTTGATTTTTCATATAGACGTGGAAAGTCTTCCGTTCACAGGTATATCCATAAAGTAAAGTTCTGTCATAGATATACGGTCGCAGTTCCAATAAACTAATAACTGCATCTCTAGTTTTGTCTATTTGACTTAAATCTTCAAACCATTTTTTTCTCATGCTAAGCCTCACTCTACGACGGGTCGTACCTGAAGATTTTTATCAAAGCAATACACTCTGTAAGAAGTCAGGTCCAGAGCACTAACAATAGTGGACTCTTTTCCACAGGTACCAATAAAACAAGAAGAGATGTTAAAATCAATAACTTGATATTTCTGGTTATTGTGCTCAAACTTATCGCCAAAACGAAGACAAGCAAGCGTGATATTATTTGTTTCACCGAGATGCTCTTGATAATATTTAATAATAGACTTTGCCAGAGTAGGATCATCCTTTACAGCAAGAGTTACAAGAGCGGTAGACAACGCCTCTGCAAAAGTACCTCTGAAAGTTTCTCCACCTTCATGCGGCCAATTTTCTCCGATAACAAGTTCGTTTGTGTCACCGTCAATAAAGGCAAAATAGCCATAGCCACCAATACCTTTGCTTCCCTTAAATGTGTGTTTGATCTTCATAATAATATTTCCTCCAATTCTTATTATATCTTATAATACAATATTGGGTCGAGTGAAATTGCAAAAAATAAAGAATGGTACCAAAAATTTTGATACCGTTCTTTTTATTTACTTTTTTATATTAAGTTTCTCGAGCACTTGTTCAAAAGGCTCTAATAGTGTATATTTTTCATTGCCACAAACAATATTTGTCCAAGAGTTGGTCCAAGCAGGATGTCTTTGAACTGAAGATACAAATTCTGGATTTATATAAATCTCAAAGTAGCTATAAGCCTGTATAAATTTTACCCAAGTTGTTGCACTCATCGATTAAGAATTATCTCTCTTTCTTAGCCAGTCAACAGCTTCACTATAAGTATTAAATCTTATAGTTGATGGTCCGGCGTAGTCTTCTTCTGTATAGGAATAATAAAATTCAAACCAAACCCACTCATTATCAACAACAACCGGAAAGAGTGCAAATCTTCTTTTTATATTATCGAATATTGTTTTAGGTTTATATTTCCATCTCATAACTTTATATCTCCCCAAAAATAGCAAGCTCTACTGAGTGCTTATTATCTTCTTTATTCTTAGAGCCACAGTATTCACAGATTTCATCAGGCGTATAACCGCTGGTTAGTTGCTTGCAATTACTACACTGCCACACAGGAAGCATCGTAAAACAATCTGTTGGGTGAACAATTAGCCAACTACCCTGTTTCGTTTTAATCTTCTTCTTCGATGAATTCATAGCCAAAGTTCTCCTCCTTCCACTCTTTAAAGGTGCAGTCAAATTGACCATACACTTCGTTGTCGTATCTCGGATCGGGGAATCTTAAAAACTGTTTATATTTTGTTAACAGCTCTGGACAATTACTTTCCACCCAAGTCCTACTGGCTGTGATGCAAAAATTGTTTGACATGTCGATCATGGTTTCAACAATGCACAGCTTGTTTTTTATACACCACTCTTCATCTCGGAAAATATAAGGTAAACCCATCCACGAAATAAATGGCTCTGCAGCTGGGTAATCTCGTTCTGGCATCCAATTATTTAATTCAAAATATATGATGTCATTCATGACTAGTTACCCTTTCGTATACAGGTTTCCATTTCAAATATTCCTGTTCATACTGCTTCTTTAGAATGTTGGATATAATTTCGAGATTGGTTCTCATAATAAAAAGCGGGTCAGCAAGATCAGCGTAAATATTTTTCGCTGCTTTTAAAACAGGAAGAAGTAGTACTTCAGTTTCTGCAATATTTTTTCCAACAGCGTCTGCATTAAGTGCAAAGGGTGCATCTGAAAGATTATTATATCTATCAAGAGCTTTGCAGATCAAAGCTTCCCGGCTTTCCAACAACTCTTGAAAGTACCTGCATTTAGTTTCTATTTTGTCTACATCAGTATCAAAACTTTGTATAGTCATATGCTTTACGGCATTTTTAATTCTATCATTTACTGGGAGAAGTGCAATAGGCGTGTTACAATCTTCTGAAACATCATGCAAGAGAATCGTTGCGATAATATTATCATCTCTTAGACCGAGAGCTACCGCATAGCAAGCCATAGATAAAGGATGTACGATATATGGAGTGTTGTCTTTTCGTACTTGACCTGTATGCTTCTGTCTCGCGAAGTTTAATGCCTTAATAGACTCAGACATGTTAGCTCCGATAAAGTATCCTCTTAGATATGTATACATTTTATCTACATTTGGCATATTAACCTCCTTAACTCAGTTACGAAAATAATTCGTCATAAGTTTCTTGTGTTAGATATAGATACTCTGTCATCTTTCTATACCCATGGACTACCACATATTTATTTGTGTCACCAATAAATATGTAATCTTTGTAGTTTGCATAAGAAGTATTCTCATAATAACCGGATACCATAAGAGGAGAGCCGTTATCCATGTAAATAAAGGCCAAACGAGTCTCCTCTATAGGTCCTTGATCGTCAGCTCCCGTTACAATCGTATAAGCAGCAACAGATATAACTTCATACTCACCATCGGGTACTTCACTGCACGCTGTACAGCAGGTTATAATAAAAATTAGTGCAAGGATAAGTAATATCTTTTTCATACGCTCTTTACTAATGCTGCGATTTTAGACTTGTCAAAACGATTGCCAACTTCTTTTACAGTGAGTCCAATCACCTTGCCCATGTTAGGCTCAGTCTCTTTGATACGCTTGATAATAATAATGACTTCTTCCTCAGTCATTTGCTTTGGAAGATACTGCTCCAGCTCCTCCATGATAAAAATAGCAGTCTTATAAGCATCGTCCTCTGGCTTGTAGAACTGAAGTATGTCTTCTCGTTCCTTGATTTCCTTAATAATGAGATTGGTAACCTGCTCATCAGTCAGGGGGAGTTCATATAGACCAGATTTTTCTGCAATAAGAATTTTTGCCTTTACCATCTCATAGGCTTGCTTACGATCCTTGTCTCTGGCCTTAAAGGCTTCGATAAACTTCTGATTAATAGTTTCTTTAAGTGACATGTTGATTCTCCTTAAAATATAGTTTGACGTACGTACTTGCTTGGCATATTTTCGTTAAAGCTGAAAATAGTTTTCCAAAACTTAACATACATCTTAGTAAAGTGTTCTTTGTTTGTGTAAGGTGAGCAGGTTGGACATTCTATAGTAAAAATAGATTTAGGAATTAACCACTTAAGTTCAAAACTTTTATCCCATTCATTGAAAATGACATTAATACCATAGGTCGTATCCATGTATTGATAAGACTTGCCTTCTTTTCCATTCATAGTAGCCCAAAGCTGAAGGTTATGTTCTTTTGCAAGTTCATCTAAAATTATATTATCCATTTTAACCTCTATAAAACATTAGTTGGATACTTTGCCGAAGATTTTATCGATGACACCTTCAGCTGCAAGTTTGGGATAGAATTCCTTTACGTAGGCAAGATATTCTTCTGAAATCTCCGATGCTCTTCCGTTAATAATTTTATCAAAGTCTGCCTTCCACTTTTCAGGTACCTTAAACTCATAGGTTCCGTAGGTAGTGTCATACTCGTCATCATAGGTTTTGATGAAGTTTTCATCTTCATAAAGTTTTTCTTCATTGTAGCCACAATTTCTATTGCCACCGCCCACTCGTGTATAAATAGCGATATTACCTTCCTCAGTAACAAAGCAGTCACGAAAACGAGGATATTCATTTTCCTTTCTGCCGAGCATCGGCAAAATAGCAACGCAAGCGGGATTGAATCCCATTAACATGTTGTACAAACTCATAATTAAAAATTCCTTTCAGATTTATTTTTAAGCATTTGTGTAATCAGACATTAAAACTTTTCGATCATGTGCGTATCGCTCATTTGGTTCAAAACTACCCAAGCAATCTATTTTAATATTAGAACTGCGTAGGTAATAAGGGATATAGTCCTTAGCTTTACAAGTATACTCATACATAGCTTCTAATGCTTCTGGAATAGACTTGGCTGCCACTATGAAGCCATTATAGACTTCGTAGCCGTCTGTGTTTACAGTCAATTTGTATAAATTCATTATCGGTTACGAACTCCTTTTACTTCTAACAGTTTTTCAAGGGCGGTATCAGTTGTATATTCATCATAGTAGATATAAGCAGGATTTCCGCTAAGCACTTTGATCCAACCCTTTTTAAGTAAGAAATCATCAGGTGCATTGATACCTTCTTTTACGAGCACTGAATTCGTATACTCAACTTTATAATTCATAGTTACTAGTTCGCTAGCCAAAGCCGCATGACCCATATAGTTACAGGAATATGTGTTCCCAAGAATATCAATCCAACCGTAGTTAAATTTCTCATTATTGATAATTCCTTTGAATAAATCATAGTGAGAAGACAAAGAAGGCCAAGTATCCGATTCTATGATTGCAATACACTCAGGCTTGTAAAAGGTGTGGTAGCCTCCCACTTTATTCATACAAATTGGAAGTGTGTTTTCTACTCCATATTTGTCTATCGCCATACGAACATACCAATAGGCTTTTGCTTCTTCTAGGTCGTCAATATACTCCCAAGCCTCAATATCACCCCAAGGTTTTTTGTAAATACAGTATTTTGTAGACATTTCTATACCCTCCTAAAGTATTATATATTTATTATACAATAAGGTATTCTTTAAATCACTGATAAAATAAAAAGAGCGACATATTTGTTAATGTCGCTCTTTGGTAGTATTAGTTTTCTTCTGATTCACATACAAACAAATCTGCAAACACTTTAAGCACATGAATGAAGTCATCAATCATCGGCATATACTGGACGTTGATATACTGATCATTCTGGGCATTCTCGTGACTAACGAATGGCGCAAAAGAAGCTTCATCCTCATCAATACAAAGAACGCCTAAAGTAATACCGTCCTTAGTAAGCTGATAGTGGACATGATCTTTTCCCATCAGTTTGATATTGATTTCGCAGCCGGTTTTGCCCTTAAGCATTTCTGCAAAAGTCTTGTAATTTTTTACCTTCATAATTTCCATAATGGTTACTCCTTTATATTAATTATTTTATACTATTTAATCAATTAATAGCTCCTCTTCGTCTGTAGTCTTTACGCTCATTACTATCAAGCCAGCCTGCAGTTAGAGGAGTTTTATTAAGGTGAATTCCATGAGGCTCGAGATATTTACATACTTCAAAACTAATATCTCTAATTGCTTCTTTATAAGCTTCGTCTAAACTTTCTTCATACTGTTTTGACATGAGCAGCCCAAGAAAATTTACGAAGTCATAAAACTTTTGTGTATTATAATCTTCAAGTGAATCGACTGTAGGCTCTTGATCTAGCAAACATCCAGCTAAACAAAGACCAGAACGCCAATCTTCACCCTCATGCTGATAGTCAGGTTCTCTGCTTACCTTGTCGATGGTTTCTTGAAATTTGTTCGCGTTAATAAGCCTCATAATATTCCTCCACAATATTCTTTACTACACTATTATACAATGGTAATTTATAGATTTTAATATTTTAAATAAAAAAGAACAATACAAAATCAAAGTCTTGTATTGTTCTTTATATTATTCTTTACTTATTCAAATCAACATCAGGGAGTGCTGTGTAGAAATGTACTTTATAGTGATATGGATCAGTCGCTGTACCGGTTACGTCTTCTACTACATAAATCACATATTCATTAAGATAGATATAATTTTTCTTGTACTCATTAGGTCCAGTCATGCAAGTAACTACGAGCTCATTTGTGCTGTTATTAGATAAGCTCATATAGCCTTCCATTTCCATAACAATCAAATCAGTTCTGGCGTTGTAAACAGTAATCTTTCGAAGCACCTGGAAATTATCTGCTGCCTGAGAAAGATTGTGGTTTACGTTATCTGCTGCAGAACAAGAGGTAAGACCGACGCAGCAAGTTCCAATAGCAATAAGACAAAGAACAAGGGCAATAAACTTTTTCATTTTTTTATATCCTTTCAAATTAATTTATTATGTATGATTTAAAATTAAGCAGTCTTCTGAAGTTTAGTCCAGTTATACCAGCCATAGAAAGCATTAGCAGTCCAAGCGATGTACATAGCAACCATAGACCACTGACCGAGAATAATAAACATAATCAAACTAGTAAGGTCAATAAGAATCCAGCACGCCCACTGTTCACGGTATCTCCAAACCATAAGAAGCTGTGCAATAACAGCAAGAGCAACAGTCATAGCGTCAAGATAAGGAAGAGT
>JAEIGA010012698.1_pt1 | contig 12793 bp, 11 predicted proteins | sample 9270691 | NCBI WGS metagenome assembly JAEIGA01 (sample SAMN17057246, study PRJNA624740) | gut metagenome | biome: biome; isolation source: fecal sample | host: Bos grunniens | place: China: Xizang | collected 2019 | reverse complement strand
TTCGAGGTTAGAAGCAACACCTTGATTGAACTTTTTGGTAGTTGATTCAAAAATGCGTTGAGTCACATCCATATTGTCCTTTTCTGTCAAATATGTCTCATACCCATTTTGAACATTATAGCGCAATTGCTCATTTTGGATGCCGAGATTATCTGTCGTTTCGGCAAAGGTATTTCGTGCTTCTTCCAAAGCAATTTTCTTCTCCACTACACCTGCAGCACGCTTGCCAGATGACCAGAGAGGCATACTAACACTCACGCTGAGCGCATTAGGAGGAGTCATATTAAATCCTTCCTTTTTACCAAAATAACTTTTCTCGCTATATTGATAACCAACAGCTATAGTTGGACCATATGCCCAACCTGCCATATGCACATTGGTTTTGGCTAGTTCCACATTCTTGGCAAGTGTTTGATAGTTGAGATTATTCTCAAGGACAAACTCTTGACCCAACAATTGCAGTACAGCCTCTGCAGATAGCATATCCTGCAATTGAGATGTGAGAACAAGCTCTGTTTCTACAGGAACATTAAGCAACACTTTCAATGCATTGATTGCCAATTGTGTAGAACGCTTGTTAGCATTGATATTATTCTTAAGCGTGTTTACTCGCACTTTGATTTGATCAGCAGTCGTTTGCTCTGCCACGCCTACATCTACTGAGCGTTGGGTCATAGCGGCTAGATCCTCAATATTTTTGAGAGAAGCATCTAACAAATTCACTACATCCTCCAACACCAACACAGAAGCATAAGACGATTTGACATTGGCACGCAGGTTCTCTTCTGACTGCTGCAGACTCAATTTTTGCATATCAATAGCTATATTATTGAGCAAGGCGCCAACAATAGCTTGACCATTGATACCCACACTAGCTGTTACACCTAGTGTTCCATTGTCATTCATAGCGATAGGCATACCGCCTAACACCATTTCATAACCCATCATAGATTGAAATGCCCACGACATATCTACCTGTGGTAACATACTAGCAATAGTCTGCCAGCGTTGTGCATAGGCTTTTTGTACAGCCAAGTCTGCATTACGCAAACTTCGGTTGGTAGCTACCGCATAGTCCTGAGCTTCAGATAGGCTTAGGTGTAGTTGCGCAGGAACCTCTGGTGCTTCCATATGTTTAGTTGCAGCCATAACATGGTCCTCTGCCCACGCGCGCTGGCCCAACAATGCCAAACACGCAAAAATTAGAATTGTTTTTTTCATTTCTTATACCTTAATATTATATGTTATTTTTCATTTTTTCTCTCAACCGCAGTAGTCCACCCTCTGTAAGTATGCCTCGTACCAAGATATCCATGCCTTGGTGACCGATTCGCAAAATCTCTTCGCGAGGTTTCTCGCCTTTGGATACAAACTCCATTAGTCTGTATTGAATATCTAAAAATACCATTGCGACAATCTTCACATCTATCTCTTGACGAAAAACACCTTCGTTGATTCCTTTTTGCAAAAATTGTACCAAAATCTCTTCCGTAGCTGCCCGCATATAAGCTTTATGCTGCTTGAAAAGCTGTGGATAGTATTTCTCCAAATCATAAATCATAGGAGGTGTTTTGATCATTTGCTTTTCCGCATGCTTAGCAATTTTTGACCATTCTAAAAGACTTTGTTCAACCGTTCGTTTGCCCAATGACTGAGCTAATTCGGAGGATACTTTTTCTTGGTGTCTTGCCAATATTTCGACCAACAACTCATCTTTTGAAGGATAATAAACATAGAAAGTTTTCTTGCTTATTCCCAACTCGTGGCAGATGTCATCAATGGACACACTACGAATGCCCACTTGTTGCATTCGCATGATTGATATTTTCAATATTTCCTCTTTTATTTCTGCCATACTACACCATTTTACAAAAAGTGTGCAAAAGTAGTATTTTTTTTTGACATAACCAAAATTTTAGGAAACTTTAACACTTTTGTAGTTTCCATGTAGCAATTTTAGGCAAAAGAAATGCTCTACGCTAGCAAAACGCAGAGCATTAAGGATAGAAACACTCTATTTGATGATTAATAACTCTCCTCTTGTGAAGGGAATGTGGTGTCTTTGACTGCAGAGATATACTCGCTCACCGCCGTCTTTACACCCTCTCCAAAATGGGCAAATTGGCGCAGGAACTTCGGCTTGAAACCTTCGTTGAGTCCTAACATATCGTGCAGTACAAGTACCTGACCATCGGTTACATTACCAGCACCAATACCAATAGTAGGACAACTAACAACCTCTGTTACTTGTTTAGCCAACTCTGTTGGTATCTTTTCTAATACTATTGCAAAACAGCCTGCCTGATCCAGCAATTGTGCATCACGAATTAGTTTCTCAGCCTCCGCATCCTCTTTTGCTCGCAAACCATAACCACCTAGTTGATTAACACTTTGTGGAGTAAGTCCTAGGTGTCCCATCACAGGAACTCCTACTTGCACCATATGACGAATAGCTGGTAATACCTCTTCACCACCTTCTAATTTGACAGCATCGGCACCAGACTCCTTTATCATACGAATCGCATTAGCCACTGCTTGTTCCTCGCTAACCTGATAACTACCAAAAGGCATATCAATAACTACCAACGCATGCTCGGCAGCGCGCACTACACCTTTGGTTAAGAATATCATTTCATCTACCGTAATAGGTAGAGTATATTGATTACCACATACTATATTAGAAGCACTATCACCTACTAGAATCATCTCTATACCAGCCTCGTCGAGCAAACGAGTCAAGGTATAATCATAACTAGTTAGCATCGCAATTTTCTCGCCTTGCTGTTTCATTTTGCGCAGACGGGTAGTTGTCATACGCGCATTTTGTACATGTACTGACATATTTCTGTTGTTATATTCGTTCTAAATGTACCTGTTGCATCCAACCTATATTATGACCAACCTGCACACAACACCAATCACCTATATTATCGGTTATCTTAACCTTTGTTCCCTCGTGGATTGTGAACAAATCTGTACCTGAACGATCAGGAGAAGCTTTGACATTCACCACACCTTGTGTAATAATAGCGTCACTTCGTATGCTATCTCGACGATGCAGACTACCAGCATTTGCACAAGCTATAATTGACATCACCAAAGCCAATATACTACAATAAAAAGCCGTTTTACGCAACCACACTGTTTGGCTAAAAGCAAACAAAAAGACCCCAAGTAGCATCAACAAGAATAGTGCAATTGACAAGTACATCCAGATATGCATTGCTAGCGAATTACGAATGGCCAACAGCCAATTGGACAAGAAGAAGGTATTAGGATCTTCTATATTATCCACTATTTTAGACTGCGCAAATTGCAAATTATATTGTGCATCTTTATAGGATGGTTTAATGCGTAGTGCGCGTTCGTAGGCGAGAATAGCCTTGGCTAGTTCAGCTTGTTTAAAATAGGCATTGCCAAGATTATAATACACCTCCGCAGAAGGTTCTTCTAACAGAACTTGTTCATACAAAGTGGCCGCTTGGTCATAATTACCCTCTGCATACTGTGTATTGGCGTCTAGAAAGAGAGAAGTCAACAATATAAATAATATATTCATAATCATCTAGTTAGATATTTGTAATTATATTTTTTGTTCTTCCAACAAGTTTATCAACTGTGTAGTTGTCTCGTACATTTGTTGCATCGCATAATCCGCTGTTGGAGCATAACGAGCAAATTCAGCAGTAGTCAATACAGAATTAACCATCTGAATAAGTTGTTCTTCTACTCCTTTTTCGCGAAGTATCTGCGATATATTCTCTTTATTGAGTTGAGCTGTAGGAATAGACAATCTATCACTCAAATAGGTCCATGCAGCACGCTCTATTTCCTCATAGAAACTTTCCTTTTTATTTTCCTGTAGTAGTTTTTCAGCAGTCTTCAAACGGCGTTGTGCCACTTTATTGGCTTTCTTATATCTGACACGCGTAACATCTGCATTCTCCTTGATTTTCTTACGGAATACAACAAAGAGGGTCATTGCTATTATAAGCGGTAACAAGTAGCACATCCAGTACAAGAAAGAACCATATTTAAGTGAGGAGGTTGTGTACTTCTGTGGTGTTTGCCCTGTAAAAATATAGCGGATATCCGTACCTAATTGTTGAATATCTTCTTTGTTCACATAATTAGCAACGACTCCCGTTACAGACTCCTCGCCTTGTGCTCTAGCTATATTGAGAACATATTCAGGTGTGTTAAGGGTACGATATGCATCCTCCTTGGTGTCATAGTAAGCAAACTGGATTGGTGGTACGGTATATACGCCACCTGCGCGTGGTATAGCAAGATATTCTATTACTTTGGTTCCACTAGTACCTGCTGTTGTATTTTTAACATTGTTGGTCACTTTAGGGTCATATACTTCAAAACCTTCTGGCCAATCCACGGCAGGCGTCTTCACCAATTTCATATTACCATTTCCTTGAATAGTAATGGTCAAGGTGACAGCTTCATTAGCTTGAAGTTCGGTATTGGAGATCTTGCTCGATATAGAGAATTGTCCCACACCACCACAAAAACCAGCTGGTTTACCTGCAGGTAATGATTCGACATGAATAGTTATGCCAGGTGATTCCAATGGTTTAAGAACAGTAGTATAACTGTTGAAAAAGTCATCAAAGATACTTCGCACTTGGGCTCTATTTTGCACGCGGAGAACAGCCTCAAATTGGGCAGGATCAATCTTGATATCACCACTGCGCTGTGGAAATAATAGTGCTCTATATAATACAGCTGTCTGATAATTACGACCATTATAATGCTCCAATTCAGTTTGGATTTCTCCCATTTCCAATTCCTGTTTGAGGAAACCTTTGAACTCTGGCAAACGCGTATTATTGGTCAGCTGAGCAACATCCACATTGACAAAATATAGTTTATAGGTCAATAGAATTGATTCTTGTTCATGTACCTTGGTTTTAGAAACAATAGTACGCATAAAGATATTCTCACCTCCGACATTATTATCCGCTGTTGGAGATTGAGTCGTAGGAGAACTTCCTCCCGAATTTTGAGGCGATTGATCAACTTTATCTGGTGGCAATACTGTAATGCGAACACCATTGGATGTATATTGTGTGCCATCCACCTTAATGGTTGCAGGTGGGATTGTATAAGTACCTTCGTTTTCTGCTTTCAAGGTATAGGTATAAATCATCGTAAATGTAGAAGTGCGCTTTCCATTTACAAAGGAGGTGGACGAAGACTGCGATGTATATGGTCCTGCAATAAAGTCAAAGTTCTCAAACTCTGGTGCGCGCAAGTCTTTGCCACGCTGATTAACCGTATAACTCAATTGAAAAGGTTTGCCTGCTATCACCTTACTAGGGGCAGAGGCAGTAAACTCTACTGCTTCCTCGGCAAAAGCACTAATAGTTATACAGCAAATAAATAATATGGATAGTATTTTTTTCATAATCTTACCAGTTTTTCTCTACACGACGCTTCTTGCCTTGTTGGCGTTGAAGTTTCTCTTGTGTTTCTTGTTCATCTTGCTCTAAAGCCTGCAGTATCTGTTCGGCAGTCTCTTGATCCATTTGATTCTCGGGTTGGGGTTGAGGTGGCGGAGGTTGTTGAATAGAATCATTCTTCTGCTCTTGTTGCTGCTCTTGTTGCTGCTGTTGCTGCTCTTGTTGCTGCTGCTTCAGCTGTTGCATAGCTTTTACTAGATTATAGCGACTATCATCATCTTTAGGATTGTATCGTAGTGCTTTCTGGTAAGCGTCAACTGCCTTATCAAACTGCTGCATACAATAGTGCGCATTACCCATATTATGGTATGTCGCAGCCAAGCGCTTGTCACACTCTTCTGCATCTAATTTTTCATCTGCCTTGAGTAAACCTTCTGCCACTTGATATTGCTTCAACGCATCGTCAAATTTACCCTGACGAAACAATGCATTGCCTAAATTAAAGTTTCCCTCAAAAGACTTTTTATTATTCTCCAGACCACGACGATAATTCACCTCGGCCTCCACATAATTAGAATCATTATACTGCTTATTACCACGACGCACATCAGGACTCTCTTGTTGAGCCATAAGTTGTGCCAAGCAACATAGTGACAATAATATAACTAGTATTCGTTTCATCTTTGTTATATAGTTTTAATCTCTTTGTGCACTTTCCTTAAACAAGTCCATACGATGTAGACGGTGATTCTTTCGACTCATAATGAAGAACTCCACAACCAAGAGCAATAGTACCAAGAGTACAAAAGACTGGTACTGTTCGTTGAAATCAGCATATACCGTCGATTCTAGTTCGGTAGTAGCGATTCGCTCTAACTCCTGTTGCAATGCACGCATAGCAGTATTTGTATTATCACAACGCACATAGATACCATTACCTGCCTGAGCAATCTGCTGGCACATTTCCTCATTGAGGCGACTTACCACTACTTGACCGCTACGATCCTTAAAATAATCATTGCTACCAGGAATAGGAATAGGCGAGCCTTCGGGTTTGCCAATACCTACCACAAAAACTTGGATACCTAACTCGCTTGCTTTTTTCGCAGTTGCGATTGCATCATCTTCGTGGTTTTCACCATCCGTAATAAGGATTATTGCCTTACCCACTTCGCTCTCCACATCGCCAAACGAGACGACAGAGGTTTGCAGAGCAGCTCCAATAGCGGTTCCTTGTGTGGCTATTAAAGTTGGTGAAATAGTATTTAGAAACATCTTGGCAGATACATAGTCACAGGTAATTGGCAATTGTACAAATGCTTCGCCAGCAAAAACAACCAAACCTACTTTGTCGTCCACCATATTATCTATCATCTTGCTGAGCATTTGTTTAGCACGATCAAGACGATTAGGTGCCACATCTTCTGCTAGCATAGAATTAGAGATATCCAATGCCACCATTACCTCTATACCTTGACGCTTAATAGTCTTTTCTTTCTGTCCAAATTGAGGACGAGCAGCTGCCACAATAAGCAAGCATAATGCGAGAAGCAATATACTAAACTTCCAGATAGGACGAGTCTTGGAGGCATCTGGCATAAGTTGAGCAAGGAGTTCTGGATCTCCAAACTCCGATAATTGACGCGCCTTACGACGATTATAAACAACATATGCTACCACGAATACAGGAATCGTGAGGAGCCACCATAGTATTTCTATATTTGCAAATCGAAACATAAATTCTTACTCTAAACACTAACTATCTTTATTCCGCTATTGTTCTTAATACAAAATAACGAATCAATAATTCCAACAACATACATGCCAATGCCACCATCAAAAATGGAGCAAAATGCTCAGTACGCTTTGAATATTCACGCACTCGAATTTTGGTTTTTTCTAATTGATCAATCTGATTATAAATAGATCGCAAACTACTGTTATCCGTTGCACGGAAATACTCACCACCTGTCATTTGCGCAATAGTACGCAAGGTTGTCTCGTCAAACTCCGAACTCATCGTACCATATTGTACCCCGTATGGAGTATGGATAGGCACTTTTACCTCTTTGCTATAACTACCTACGCCTATCGCGTATACGCGTATATTAAAGGTCTTAGCTATCTCCGCAGCTGTTTGTGGATCAATATCACCGCGGTTATTGCTACCATCGGTCAATAAGATTACAACTTTGGATTTAGTTGGCGAATCTTTCATACGATTAACGGCATTAGCCAAACCTAGACCAATGGCAGTACCATCTTCTATCATTCCAAATTTAACCGACTGAAAGAGATTAACTAGCACACTATGGTCCGTTGTTAATGGACATTGAGTAAAACTCTCTCCTGCAAATACTACAAGTCCTATCTGGTCATTTGGGCGAGACATCACAAAATCGGTAGCTACAGCTTTAGCTGCTTCTAGACGATTAGGTTTGAGGTCTTCGCCTAACATTGTTCCAGAGATATCCAATGCCATCATAATATCAATACCTTCGGTAGATTCTGACTGCCAACGGTTGCTCAATTGAGGGCGGGCCAAAGCCAATGATAGCAAGATAATTACTACTACACGCAAAACAAATGGTATATGGATTAACCATACGCGTAAGCTTTTAGGTTGCTGTCGCAAACTAGCAGTAGATGAGAGTTGCACGGCTGCATTGGTGTTGTGCAATTTCCATATATACCATCCTACTATCGGAATCAATAGCAGCAACAAAAACAAATATCCTGGACTAGCAAATGTCATAATCAATTAGTTTTCAGTTTTAGTAGAGTTTTCATCTTCCACCTCTACTGGCGTTGTTTCTTTCACAAATGTATATGCGCTACGGAGTGATAATTCGTTCTCATCTGGGGTAGCATCCCATTTAGCAAACTTAACCAAGTCTGCAAGTGAAAGCATCTTGCGTAATTGTTCGTACAAATCTTTACGCTCATTAAGCAACGGACGCATAGCACGCAAGGTCTCATCAGAGGTTTGCTCGGCACTACTAACATCAAATCGATGAGTTATATACTCACGAACCACATCCGTTAGTTCTGTATGATACTCTTTAACCTTACCTTGTTGCCATATCTTGCGCTCGCGGATTGCATCTAATTTTTCTATAGCAATCTCTTCTGCTGGGCGGAGGATTTCTTGTACTATAGAGTAGTTTTCCTCTTGTTTGCGAGTTCTAATATAATTAACTAAAAAGCTGATAGCTAGTAATATCCCTGCCAATAGTATCACCAGCAACACCCAACGCAATATTCCCCACCACCATATAGGTGCTTTATATATCGGTTTAATGTCAACAATAGCTATATCGGTAGTATCCATCTCAAAAGGTTGAACCACATTGAGTGTCATACCCTCACTCCAAACGGTATCATTGCCACTAACGAAAGGTAATGGTTGAATATAGAACAACGAGTCCTTAAAAGAGGTTACTGTCAGATATTGATCATACTGCACACGACCATCTTTTAGTGAGAGTGTATCTACTATCGTACGATCCACAATCTCTATAGCAGGGATAAGTTCGTTACCCAAGATTGGCATAGCCACCTGTTCGCCTTTTTCACAGGTAGCACGCAAGTGCAAATCAGTTTGATCACCGATATAGATGGTGGTACTATCTAAAGTGGCACTTACCACGAGTGCCAGAATCATTGTTAGCATTTGAATAGTTGCATTAAAGCTTTTACATAGTCTTCATCTGTACGCACAGATACACTTTTCACACCTGTTCGTGTAAAGAGTTGATCTTTGATATCTTGATTTTTCTTCCACTCGTTAGCATATTGCTCGCGCACGGATGCTATAGCAGTATCTATCCACAAGTCTTTTCTTGTTTCTGCATCACGAAACTTAACCAGTCCGACATTGGGTATCTCTGTTTCACGGCGATCATATATTTGTATAGCCTTCACATCGTGTCGGTTGGAAGCTACCAATAGTGGTTTTTCCAATCCTTTTAGTCCAATAAAATCGGAGATAACAAAGGCTGTGCAGTGTCGTTTCTGCGCGTTAGAAAAATATTGCAAGGCTTGTGCTATATCTGTTCCAGAAGAGCTAGGTTCAAAACTCAACAATTCTCGAATGATATGCAACACATGTGTTTTACCTTTTTGTGCAGGGATATACTTCTCTATTTTATCCGAGAAGAATATCACACCTACCTTATCATTATTAGCAATCGTTGAGAAGGCTAATGTAGCTGCCACTTCTGCCATCATATCGCGTTTCATCTGGGTAAGCGTACCAAAATGGCGACTACCCGATACATCTACGAGTAGCATAACGGTCAGTTCGCGTTCCTCTTCAAATACCTTAATATAGGGTTTATTGAGTCGTGCAGTTACATTCCAATCGATAGAGCGCACATCATCACCAGGTTGGTATTCACGCACTTCAGAGAACGCCATTCCGCGTCCTTTGAACTGCGAGTGATACTCACCCGCAAAGATATTGCGACTCAATCGACGAGTCTTAATCTCTATCTTCCGTACTCGTTTTAATAGTTCTTCACTTGTCATTTTTTGTTCAAATTTGTTCAAATTTGTTCAAAGTGGTTCAGTGTTGTTCTATATTGAACAATGTTGAACGCGAAGCATTGAACTATATTGAACTACACCTTAACAGCCCGTAGGGCGTCCTATAACCTCTTTAAGGAACTTGTACAGCATTCAAAACATCTGTAATGATGTCTTCGGTAGTGATATTATTAGCCTCTGCCTCATAAGTAAGACCGATACGATGACGAAGTACATCGTAACATACGGCACGCACATCCTCTGGAATAACATATCCACGACGATGAATGAAAGCATACGCACGCGCAGCGAGAGCAAGGTTAATACTTGCTCGTGGTGAACCACCAAACTGAATCATTGGTTTCAAACCGTCCAATCCATAGGCCTCTGGCTCACGAGTTGCATATACTATATCAACGATATAGCGTTCAATCTTCTCATCAATATATACTTCGCGTACGATTTCACGAGCTTTGAGGATATCAGCTGTGCTCAAGATAGGAGTAATCACAGTCTTTGTACCTGAAATATTTTGACGAATGATTTGTTTCTCTTCCTCTTTCTTTGGATAGCCAATTACCACTTTGAGCATAAAACGGTCAGTTTGTGCTTCTGGCAATGGGTAAGTACCCTCTTGCTCTACAGGGTTCTGGGTAGCAAGGACAAGGAAAGGTTCCTCTAATTTATAAGTCTGCTCACCAATGGTGATTTGACGCTCTTGCATTGCTTCCAAAAGCGCTGATTGAACTTTCGCAGGAGCACGGTTAATCTCGTCAGCCAAAACAAAGTTAGCAAAAATAGGACCTTGTTTTACTTTAAACTCTTCTGTCTTTTGCGAATAAATCTGTGTACCTACCACATCGGCTGGCAATAGGTCTGGAGTAAACTGAATACGACTAAAATCCGCCTTTACTAATTGTGCCAATGTTTTGATAGCCAAAGTTTTTGCCAAACCAGGAACACCTTCTAGTAGGATATGTCCATCTGCCAAAAGACCTATCAAAAGACTCTCCACCAAGTGTTTCTGGCCTACAATGGTTTGATTCATACCCATTGTTAAAGCATCTACAAAAGAACTTTCGCGCTCGATACGCTCTTGCAATTCACGAATATCAACTGTTGTTTGCATATGATAAATATTTTTTATTTTACACACCAAAAGAGGAAATCATTTTTTCCCTGTTTTATAGTAGCAAAAACTGTGCCAAAGATACAACGAAAGCATCAGGACTCGATCCTGACGCTTTCATTATGTATTGCTTGCATCACCTCTTGAACAATAGTCTCGCTCAATCCGTGTTTTGCTGCTAGGCTTTGGCAATGTTGTAAGACTTGTTGCCACCGTTCGGGTTGGACGACGGGCTCATTGTGCTGGTGTTTGTAGTCGCCTATAGAGCGAACCACTTCAGCACGCTGGCCAATAATCTCCCACAACTGTTCATCCAGTTGGTCAATCTCCTCACGAAGTACCTGCAAGTCCTTCATTACACTCCTAAACTACTGAACTTCTAAACTCCTAAACCTCCACTGCTCAACCGAGTTGAGCAATCGCCTCCTTGAGCGTAGCAATACGCTTCTCGGCATCGGCTTTCTTCTTGCGCTCTAGCTCTACCACTTCTGGTTTAGCGTTTTGCACAAAGCGCTCGTTGCTGAGTTTACCCATCACACCACGGAGGAAGCCCTCTTGGTGAGCCAACTCAGCTTGGAGTTTCTTGAGCTCTTCATCCACATTGATGAACTTCTCCAATGGTACGCTATACTCGGTAGTACCGATGATGAAGGATGCGCTACCTGCGCTCTTCTCTGCACCTACTGCCAACTCTACATTCGCCAATTTTACCACCACTGCTGGCAACACCTCTGGACAAACGAGGGTCAAGACCTCCTTAGGAGAGATGTTCTTCTGTGCACGGATATTGCGGATAGAAGAGATGATCTCAAACAACTGCTCTGCATCTGAAACTTTGGAACTTTGGAACTCTTCAACTCCATTCATTGGAGTAACCATCAAACTCTCGCCATCTTTGCGCTCGCAGAGGTTTTGCCATAACTCTTCTGTAATGAATGGCATAAATGGATGGAGGAGTTTGAGCATCGTATCAAGGAAGCCGAGAGTCTTCTCGTATGTCTCCTTATCGATAGGTTGACCGTATGCTGGTTTAATGATCTCGAGGTACCAACCAGAGAACTCGTCGCAGTAGAGCTTATAGATAGCCATCAAGGCCTCGCTGAGACGGTATTTGCTAAAGAGGTCAGCGATCTCTACTTGCGCTTTAGCAAGTACTGCTTCGAACCACTCTATACCCCACTTATTCACTTCTGAACTACTGAACTCCTGAACTTCCCATCCCTTAACCAATCGGAAGCAGTTCCAAATTTTGTTGCAGAAGTTACGACCTTGCTCGCAGAGGCTGTCGTCGAAGAGGATATCGTTGCCTGCAGGAGCGCAGAGCATCATACCCATACGCACGCCGTCGGCACCAAAGCGTGCAATCAAATCCAGTGGATCAGGACTGTTGCCCAATGATTTAGACATCTTGCGGCCAAGTTTGTCGCGTACGATACCTGTGAAGTATACATGACGGAATGGCATCTTGCCGATATACTCATAACCTGCCATGATCATTCGTGCCACCCAGAAGAAGATAATATCTGGACCAGTCACAAGGTCAGCGGTTGGATAGTAGTAGTTGATTTCCTCGTTGCCTGGGTTCTCGATGCCGTCGAAGAGGCTGATAGGCCACAACCATGAAGAGAACCAAGTATCCAGTGCACCTTCGTCTTGTACCAAAGCATCTGCACTCAAGCCAGATTTCTCGGCAGCAGCCTCAATGGTAGGAGCCACGATGATC
>JAEIGA010012697.1_pt1 | contig 12794 bp, 12 predicted proteins | sample 9270691 | NCBI WGS metagenome assembly JAEIGA01 (sample SAMN17057246, study PRJNA624740) | gut metagenome | biome: biome; isolation source: fecal sample | host: Bos grunniens | place: China: Xizang | collected 2019 | reverse complement strand
TTATAGCACATGCTGTTTGCAATGTCAAACGAAACTAAAAAATAAAAGAAGCTAGTGGGGGGAATCGAACCCCCGACCTACTGATTACGAATCAGTTGCTCTGCCGACTGAGCTACACCAGCAACCCATTTATTATACAGTTTATGTTAAAAAAAAGCAATGACTTTATGTGACTATTTGTTCTGCACGATAAAATTGTAAACATCTCGTTTGCTAATATCGGATTCTTTTGCAGCTTGTTTAATGGCGTCTTTCTGTGACATACCATCCGCTTCTAATTGTGCTACGCGAGCTATCGCCCAGTCCAAATCACGTTCTTCCGGAGTAGCCGGTTCGGCGCCGTGTAATAACAATACAAATTCGCCGCGAATTCCGTTTGCTTCAAAATGAGCCAGTACTTCTTGCGGTGTGCCGCGCACGATTTCTTCAAATTTTTTGGTTAGCTCTCGTGCTGCTGCCATTGGACGATTCGGAAATACATCGGACATCGTTTTTAAGGTATCTTCCAGACGATGTGGTGATTCGTAGAATATCATGGTACGTTCTTCTTGCGAAAGTGCTTCAAAAAATTGTTGACGTTCTTTTTTATGTCGTGGAATAAATCCTTCAAAGCAGAAACGGTCGGTTGGCAAGCCGGAAAGAACCAGCGCGGTAATGGCAGCTACAGGACCCGGCAATACGGTAAATGGAATATCTTCTATCAAGCATTGCTGTACTAGATCGTAGCCGGGATCAGATACACCCGGCATGCCGGCATCGGATACCAGTGCTACATTTTTACCATCTTTTAAGAGTTGGATAATGATATCACCTTTCGCCATTTTGTTGTGTTCGTAATAGCTGGTAACTGGTTTTGAGATATTAAAATGATTTAACAGCTGCAATGTTTTGCGAGTATCTTCGCAAGCCACCAAATCGACGGTTTCTAAAGTTTCTAGTACGCGTAAGGTGATATCTTGCAGATTACCGATAGGTGTAGCACATAGGGATAAGGTTCCATAAGGCATAGGAGCACCTCCTAAAAGTAATATAGCGTGTATTATCGATAGTATGACAGCACTTCTTTGCTGTATGTGGATTTGTCGCTGGTAATAGAAGCTGTGGCTTCATAAATTGGTAGTGGCGGCATAATGGTGATGCCGTTTTTGCCATCTTTGATCGCTTCCATTAGTATCAAATTGGATGGTTGATTCAGCGTCGGGTGAATCATGCGTAGCCGATAGGGTGCTAAACGATGTTTTTGGCACAAGGAAAGCAGTTCCGTCAGTCGTTCTGCGCGGTGAATTACTGCAAAGTGCCCGCGATCTTTTAATGCACGAAAGGCACAAACAATTAGTTGTTCCAGTGTACAAGCCAACTCGTGTCGCGCCAGTGCAATTTGCGGATTCGGGTTTTGTTTTCCGCTACCCACCTGAAAGAATGGAGGATTGCTGATAACAAAATCATATTGCTGTTCAAAAGATTTCGGCAGGTGTGTCAAATCCTGCTGATGAATTTGAATATGCTCCTGCATATTGTTGTACTGTACAGAACGTGTGGCCATATCAGCGATTTCTGGCTGAATCTCTATACCGTCAATTTGTAGTTTATCATATCGGGCAGCTAACAGAAGTGGCATTACTCCGCTGCCGGTACCTAAATCCAGTAATCGTTGAGGTTTGTCTGGATTTGGTTCGATAAAATGTGCCAGAAGAACTGCATCGATAGAAAATCGAAAGCCCTGCGTTTTCTGCAGGACTTTCCAAATATGTGGATTTGTTTGATTAGAAGCGTAACCATATACATCTTGACGAATACATAAATCAGTGAAAGCCTCATCAGACAGTACTGATATATTAGTTGGATACATTGCTCAGTACCTCCATACAAAGCAAACATCCGCCATCGTGGGTTTTGCCGAAATAAGCAGGACATACATGAATTCCGTCATCATAGAGTTTTTGCAGGGTGTGTAGCCCGTCAGTATCGTTTTGACTCTGTGTGACAGCCGGTGCAGCCTGTTTACGCAACCATTCATTTTCAGCCTCCAGATTAGAGATGTAGCTTTGGAGTTGTTGAAATTCTTCAGTTAGCTGTGAGAGCGTGCGCTGCATATTGGCTAATTGTTCACTTAAATTCATGTCTTTCCCCCCAATTTTATAGAATACGCAATCAGAATCTTTTTATTAGTCTTCCAGATTACGCAGGTCGAATCCTGCGTCTTCATCATTCATAGCATCCAGTGCGTCCAGATGTTTTACTTTACATCCGCATTTTCTGTTTTCTACATACACATCGTTTTCATATTTCAAACAACATAACAAACGACCGCAAATACCGGAAATTTTAGATGGATTCAGAGACAAGTTCTGTTCTTTAGCCATTTTAATACTTACTGGAGCAAAGTCTCCCAAAAATGTATGACAACACAAAGGACGTCCGCAGAATCCGATACCACCCATCATTTTTGCTTCGTCGCGCACACCAATTTGGCGCAGTTCGATACGAGTGCGGAAAACAGTGGCCAGATCTTTTACTAGCTCACGGAAGTCTACACGGCCATCAGCAGTGAAGAAAAATACAATTTTACTGTTGTCAAAGGTATATTCTACGTCAATCAACTTCATAGGAAGCTGATGATTTTCGATTTTTTCCAGGCATACATTGAATGCTTCTTTTTCATATTCCATATTGGCTGCCACATGTGCATCGTCTTCCGGTGTTGCTACTCGGATAACTTTTTTCAACGGTGGAATGATTTCTTCCTCCGACACCTGTTTTAACCCTACTACTACACTACCGTATTCAATACCACGTGCAGTTTCTACAATTACATGGTCGCCGGCAACAATCTGCAGATTGTCCGGATCAAAATAATATATTTTACCGGCTTCCTTAAAACGGACGCCAATGACGGTGATGCTCATATATGAATCCTCCTAGTATATGATTCGTATGGTTTATTTAGAATCGGTTTTGGAAAGTAACTGCTGTGTTTTTAATAATGCAACTTCCAGTACCAATCGTGGAGAAGCATTGTATTCTAGTTGTTCAGTACCGGTGCGGAAATACTGCAAAATACTAAGTAGATATTCCGGAGCAATACGCTGTGTACGTAACTCTGCTAGATAGTCTTGACTAATTAAGAGTGCAGTGTCGCCGCCCATGGTGGCAATCAATACATCATGATACCAGATTTGCCCCAGTTCCAGCAGTGTTTTAGCCATTTTTTTATTTTTATCCCATTGTTCGCACCAGTTAATAATCTGTGCTGGGCGTATCGTATTCAGTTTCGCCAGTAGTTGATAAAAATCCTGTCGTGCTTGAGCAAGTTCTTCATTCGCCAGCAAATCAGCAGCTGTTTGCATAGAGCCTTTTGCCAAGGCCGATACAAGGCCGATACGACTTTGTTGAGCCGGATAAAGTGCAGACAGCAAATCTTGTATTAATGCAGGCGACAATGCCTGAAACTGTATCTGTTGGCAACGAGATAAAATGGTAATGGGCAGATTTTGTATCTGCGCAGTGATTAGCAGAAACACAGTGTTTGCTGTTGGCTCTTCCAATGTTTTCAAAAGACAGTTGGATGCCTGTTCCGTCATCAGATGTGCATCATTGATAATGATAATTTTGTAGGTGCTATCATAATTGCGTAAAGAGACTTTAGCAAGCAGTGAGCGAATCTGTTCAATTTTGATACTGTTGCCATCTGGTTCAAGTACAATGATATCAGGCTGACTTCCGGTTTGAGCCTGTATGCAGGATGAACAGTGACCGCAGCTATGCAAATTATCAACGATTTTATCCGTGCAATTAAGGTATTGCGCCATTGCAAGGGCGGTTTTCTTTTTTCCTACGCCTTCCGGACCGGTAAAAAGATACGCATGTGCAATGTGTTGTGTTTCAATTGCACGCTGTATGATATGAATGGCCTGTTCTTGCCCTTTAATTTCTGAAAACTGCATGGCAGACTCCTGATTCTGAATAAAGTATATCAAAAAATATCTTACTCTTAATTGTATCGCATTGATGTGGAGAAATCAACGAAAATAAAAGGATTTCTCCCCTTGTTATTGGAAAGAAGCTAGATAAAAAGATGCTAAGAAAAATAGATAAAATAGGTAAACTGTCTGTTTTGTTATGGCTGAAATGTGCTATAATAAGATTCACGGCATAAGAAGCAATCGCATAGACAATATTATATGAATCATATGCAACAAAAGAGGAGATGAGCATTGTGCCGAACAATGAAACAAAAGAAAAAATTGAAAACAGTGCATTACGTGCTTTTATGGTATTTTTGAGCTTGATGCTGCAGATTGGATGGTTTATTTGGCTTGGGGTATATTTGAGGCAGTATTTTATCGTACTGAATACCATTGTTATGATTATTAGCTGGATCTTGGCACTGCATGTATATAGTAGACACATGAATTCGGCTTACAAGCTGTCATGGATTGTCTTGATTTTGGTATTGCCGGTGTTAGGCATCAGTATGTATGCGTTATTTGGTTCACAGTTGTCCCATGTATGGATTCGTAGATATATGGATGAATTGGACAATGTTGCATCACTACATCTGCCTGATGATGAGGCTGCACTTGTTGCGCTTCGTGAGCAGGATTATGGGCTAGCCAATCAATGTCAGTATGTCCAGAAGCAAGTGGGTTATCCATTGTACCAGAATACGGACATTGCTTTTCATAACGATACCGCTGTGGCCTTAGACGATTTAAAAGTAGAGCTTGCAAAAGCAGAAACGTTTATTTTTATGGAGTATCATGCCATTGAAGATTCTGTGTCTTGGGCAGGCATTGAGTCGATTTTAAAAGAAAAAGCAGCCTCCGGAGTAGAAGTACGTATATTGTATGACGATGTAGGTAGTATCTTTTTTGTGGGAAAATCCTTTACCAAACGACTACAACAGGAAGGGATTCAGTGCAGGGTATTTAATCCCATTTTCCCAGTACTCAATACCTTTATGAATAATCGTGACCATCGTAAAATTGTAGTTATTGATGGGAAAGTTGGTTTTACCGGTGGATATAATATGGCAGACCGCTATTTTAATATCAATAGCCCTTACGGTTATTGGAAAGATACCGGTATTAAACTTACCGGTGATGCGGTGAAGAGTTTGACGGCACAGTTCCTGGAAATGTGGAATGCGACACAGGAAGAAAAAGAAGAACAATCACACTTTTTTCCGGATACAGGATATACTGCGAGGGAACGAGGATTCGTACAGCCTTATGCAGACACACCATTGGATAGTGAAACTGCCGGTGAAAATGTGTATCTGAACATCATCAAAAATGCCAAACATTATGTGTATATCACCACACCATATTTGATTATTGATGACGAAATGGAACGAGAATTGACTCTGGCAGCGCAGAGAGGTGTAGATGTGCGGATTATTACACCTGCCATTCCGGATAAAGCAATGGCGTTTAAGGCAACACGCAGTCATTATGCATGGTTAGTGGCATATGGTGTACGCATTTATGAATATACGCCGGGATTTATGCATGCCAAACAGTGTGTATGCGATGATGAGATAGCTACTGTGGGAACCATAAATCTTGATTTCCGTAGTTTGTATCTGCATTTTGAAAATGGTTGCTGGTTCTGCAATTGTAGTGCAGTGCGAGCTGTAAAAGCAGATTTTGAAGAGTTATTTATACAGAGTGAAGAAGTAACTACACAATATAGTGGAAAACGCAGTCTGACATTGCGGTTGGGGGAATGCATTATCCGTCTGCTTAGCCCGATGATGTAGATGGGCTTGTTAATAATAAAAAATACGAAAATATAAAAACAGCAAATGATTTCTGTGCATTAGTCCAGGGAATGCGGGCCGCAGAAATACATTTGCTGTTTTGTTTTACTTAAAGCAATTTATCAGTAATAATATACCACCACTTCTTTGTGGCGTTTTTGCAGCTGCAATGTCAGCTTTTCTATTAGTGTATCACGTAGACGAATGCCCGGTTTGATTTGTTCATATGCTTCGTTTACTTTGGTACCGCAGAAAATAGTGATTTTGTCGGCCCATAGAAGTTGTTCCAAAAGCATACTGGCTCCGTTTTTGGGAATATGTTCGGTGCGATCTTCTTCCAGTAGTCGCACACAGTAATCCATAGTGATAATCCCTTCCGTAACCAAATCAACACCGCTAATTTGTGAGATTGGTGGCACTTCATCAGTGAGAGAACTATCTATGGTATGCACCTCTTTGTGCGCTTCCCGGGCGTATACTTGAGCAGTGGTTCCGCCGCAGATAAGTTTACGCCCAACTACAGATTGAAATGCATGAATCATACCAGCATCATCACTAGGATCTACTGGAAGACCTGTAAGCAGTGCACACTCCCGTGGCTGTCGCATATGAATAGCTACAGCAGTGGTATCATCGCCTGGTTCGTTGATATAGTAACTCATACAGATGTCAATGACTTGATTCACCAAATCCTGTGCCGATTTGTTGTCTTTTACATTTTCTTTTAGCGCTTTCACCAGTCCGGTTGTTTGCAGGCCAAAAGATAAAGTAAGACCTAGTCCGGCTTCTGTAACGCCATCACTGGTAATCAATAAATAATCATCTTCTTTTAATTGAATCCGTGCTTTGTTGATTTTTTTGCCGAGCACTTCTTCACTGGTGCGTTCTACCACTTCCACAAATCCTTTGGATACTGTAATCGGTGGTAAACCGTCAAAGTCAACAATATCCACCATACCGTCAGGTGTAATACGCAAAAGTGTAAAAGTGGAATAGGCAAGTCCTCGTACAGAACATACCGGCAATGTGCCAATGATGGTTTCAACGATATCTTGCAGAGGCACATGATGACTCACCATTTTAGAGATAATTTTAACTGTCAGATTGGACAGAATATTGGCTTTTACACCGCTGCCAAGCCCGTCAGACAATACTACAAATGTTTCCTCCGGTGTATATACCACTTCTACCGAGTCACCGCATGTGACTTCACCATGTTTGATGAGCTGCCGTTTTCCAACTTCACATACTAATTTTGTTGTGTCACTCATGGCTCCAGCTCCTTCTCTTGATGAAATTGCTGAATTAAGTCAAGCAGAATAATTTTGGTGTCGGCTGTGGTTTCCCCAAGAAGTCCTGCAATCTGTTGTGCTACAAACATCTGGTTGTTGATCACCTGGGTAGCTTTTGTCAGAGTTTCTTCTCGTATTTTATCCAGTGCAGCACGTTTGTTTTCTTCTTCTGTGATGTCGGTAATGGTGGCCATATATAAGTCCTGTGTACCGTGCATACGCACAATATTTTGCCGTGTAACGATGCCTAAATCATCATAGTGGACTGTTAGATTTTTTATGCCCCATCCGGTTTCTGCTACTTTTTCGAAATTGCGATGATCGATGTATTCAAAGACCGCGTTCCCAACTTTCAAGCCATATTTGCTAAACATTTCTCTGGCTGCGGGGTTAAAGTCCTGAATGATGAAGTCTTGGTCAAATATGATAATACCACTTGGACTGCTGGCAATAGCGGTATTTGCCGTGGACTCAGCTCTACCGCGCATATAAGTCTGACACATTTTTTCTTCCGCATAACCACGGGCTACAGCTAATGATTTTTCGTAGCAGGTATCGTATCCACAGGCACCGCAATTCATTACTTTTTTATTGTACTGTTTTAAGTTAGATAGAATTTCTCGAATTTGACTGGTTTCTACTTTAATTGGCTCTACGAAACGATTTTGGAATGTGTGATAAAATTCTGGCAACTGCTCGAAATGATATACCGGCTTGTCTTTGTATTGCTGACAATATTGATGGATTTCCATTTCTTTTTCCAAAATACCTCGTTTTTCAAGACCAAACCCAGATACACAACCGTCACGACAACCGTTCAGCTCAATAAATCGACCAAAACGAATATTTGTGCTGGATGCTTTCTCTAGCTCTCGCAATGCTCCCACACACGTACTGATACCGGACAGTGTCTGAGTATCATCACGATGTACAATATTCTGATCAATTAAATGCTGTGTTAGATTGCCGGCAATGGCCAGTGATGCACCAATTGGTTGATATTGTGTTAGTTCTGGCTGAATAGCATCTAGTGTATCTTTGTCGATTTTATGGCTAAAAATAAAATGCATGGCTTGATCCAATGTAATGGTCAGATCAATATCGTTGTCTTTGCCTACCATGCTGAGGCAAGGAGATACATGGGCCACTTTGATATCATTGCCGTATTTTTGTTTCAAAAGTCGTGCATGAATGACAGCTTCGTTTTCAATCGGTGCTAGGTGCGGCAGCAGTTTCGGAAATTTTTGTTCAATTAGATTGACTATAATAGGGCAATGACTGGAAATAATATAATCGTCAGTTGTAGCCACCAAATTAGCATAAGCATTGAGAAATGGTTCTGCATTTACAGCCATTTCTTCTACTGCATAAAAGCCAATGTGTTTTAGTCTTGCCCAAAGCTCCGCTTGAGTCCATTGATGAAAATGGTTAATAAATGTAGGAGGCAAACTTAAAACAACTTTGTGTTGTTTTAGATATTCTTCCAATTTGGCAGTCTGGTCTATGATAGTTTTTGTATATTGTGGGCATTCACGGACACAGCGCCCGCATAGAATACACTGATCGGTCATAATTTTGGCTTGACCGCCACGGAAACTGATAGCTTTGACATCGCATACACGCAGACAGCGGTAACAGTCACGACAGTTTCCCATATTATTGATAATTGGAAACATACTTATCCCTCCTGTAAACAAATATCAACTAAAGCAGGGACATCGCTGACAGTCACGCGGGTGTATGTCTCGCCGTTGATTCGTACTACAACCCCGTCGATACACTGGCTTTGGCAGAATGCACCGCCTAAATCCACGATTACATCGCTAGATTTTATGCGTTTATCTAGTTCTGCCTGAAATGCCTGTGCAATTAGTGGTGCGCCTTTTAAATGGCAGGCGCTACCCATACAGATTTGAATGGTTTTTGCAACTTTTTTCTCCATGGTAAGCTCTCCTTTGCTGTTCATAACAAGTACAACCTAAGTAAATGGTTTATCAGAAAAATTAGTTTTGCTTATAATTATTATACTGATTTCTGAAAAAAGGGCAAGAGGCGATTGTGCTTTCCAGCGGTTCCCTAATGAAATTTGCATGGATTTGGGCTATACTGACAATGACCAACAGAGGAGGTAGATAAAATGAAATTAAAAGGACGATTGAAATCTCTGGCGGCAGTCACAGCAGTTATGATTTGCTGTAGCTTTATGACTGACGGTATATGCGCACATGCAGCATCTTATCAAGTGCAGCGTGGAGACACGCTCTATAAAATAGCCGGCAATCATAAAATTACTGTAGAAGAATTGAAACGGATAAATCATTTGCAAAGTAACACGATTCATGTAGGGCAGATTTTGCAGATCCCGGTTTATGTACAACATCGGGTGAAAACAGGTGAGTCGCTGTTTTTGATTGCTAAACAGTATGGTTGTACTGTAGAAGCAATCAAAAGTGTTAACGAGTTATACGGTAATACTATTCAGTCCGGTAAAGTATTGAAAATTCCTGCGAATGCCACAGCCGTACAGGCTGCAACAAGTAGTAACGTTGTGGTGACTACATCTCGTGGCGGTTATTATCGTTCTTACAGTCAGCAGGAATGGTATATGTTGGCACAGGTAGTGTATGGTGAAGCACGGGGCGAAAGTTATAATGGGCAGGTAGCAGTGGCAGCTGGGGTGTTGAATCGTATGGAAAGTGATGATTTCCCAGATACTATGTATGGTGTAGTGTTTCAAAAAAATGCGTTCACATGTGTAAATGATGGCCAGTATTATTTGCGACCAAATCGCACGGCCTATCAGGCAGCACTGGATGCTATGCATGGTGCCGATCCGACAGATGGCTGCTTGTATTACTGGAATCCAGTGACAGCGACTAGTAGCTGGATTTGGACAAGGAGTATTGAGACGACGATAGGCAATCATGTTTTTGGTCTGTAGGCTTATCTTTTTGCATCTGACAGCGTTGTTTTTGATCATGTTCGCTTTGCTCTCACAATGAAAAGCCGCCTAGTTAGATGCAAAAAAGCTTAAGCTATTTAAAGAATATTGAAATACTTACAATGTTCTGTAGCCTAAATATACTTTTCCGTTCTCACTGCGGGTAATCGATTTACCTTCTAAATATTCCAATGCTGCAATACAATCGCCGATGATGGTATCGGCGATTTTTTCATTATGTGCATCGCCTCTATGAGCGGATTGCCATTGGCGATTATTTAGTGTAGTTGCTACACTAATTTGTAAATTCGCTTCGGCAGCTTTTGTTAACATTAACGGTGGAATTGATAAACATTTTGCCCCTATGGTCTTAATCAGATGACGCGAGATACAGTGGGGCCCGTGTGACGGCGTGGCAAGGCCGATAAAGGGAAATAGCTTCAATGCTCTATTCAGCTTTTCTCTATAATGTAGCACTGTTTGAGCAGTTTGAGAGCGATACTCTATATATGGGTAGCAGTTGGTGAGTACCAGATCCTGCTGATGATAAACAGCCTTGTGTACTAATTGTTGTAGGCAATCTGCGTAATTACCGGTCAAATCACCATCTACAAACAGAATGGTGTCTGCGCCAAGCCTGATTGCACACTCTGCTCCTACAGTGCGCGGGACATCGATGCCAAAAGGCAGAGGATATTCTATCATGGCCAGTTTCAGAGCATTTGATAAAATCAGCGGATGATCCAGAATGGTTTTACGCGTATTGTCAGTACAGCCATTTAACACAGGAATGATAATATGCAATGTAGACAACTGTGCTAGATTGTTCAGTACAGATTCGATGCAATCTTCCTCATTGCAGGCGGGAATCACAACTGCTGTTTTGTGTGTATCTGCACAATGCAGTGGTGTTGATGGATGCTGTATTTGTTTATTGAAATCGTTGAACGATGACATACCAAATCCTCCTTGCTTGCAGATCAATATTGCCGATAGAATAGTATATGCGGTAGAATCTTATGCGGGAATGGTTGACAAGGTGCAAATCTTTTGTATAATGAACAAGAGATAAATTGTATACATACTATATGTATCAGAGCTTGATATACGAAGAGAAAGACGAGGAACAATACATGGAATTGATGGAAATGCTGCTGGTGGTATGTCCACTGGTGTTTTTTGCATCTTTTGTAGATGCCATTGCCGGAGGTGGCGGGTTGATTTCGTTGCCGGCATATTTTATTACTGGCATGCCGGCTCATATGGCAATAGCATCCAATAAATTTTCTGCGGCAGTAGGTACGGCTATTTCTACTGCTCGTTTTATCAAAAGTGGTAATTTACATATGAAAACAGCATTGCAGACAGCCGTGGTTGCTTTTGTGGGTTCTGCACTGGGTGCCAAAATTGCGCTCTTTACCAGTGATTATTATTTGCGCATTGCTATGATGGTACTTTTGCCATGCGTTGCAGTGTTTGTGCTACTCAACCGTCAGCAAGACGATGAAAGCAGATTTGAACAATTATCCCAAACCAGAGTGTTTGTAGGGATGGTAGTTATCGGGCTTTTGATTGGTATGTACGATGGATTCTTTGGTCCGGGGACCGGTACATTTTTGATTCTGGCATTTACTACAGTGCTTGGTTTTGACTTAAAACGAGCATGCGGCAATACCAAAATTGTAAATCTTACTACCAATGTATCGGCATTGATTGTCTTTATGCTGGCAGGGCAGGTATATTATGAAGTAGCCATTCCGGCTATGTTTTTCTCCATTCTGGGCAACTGGGTAGGCAGTGGTTTGGCTATCAAAAAAGGTGCCAAATTTGTGCGTCCGGTTATGATTTTTGTGTTGTGTTTGTTGCTTGTAAAAATTGTATATGATTTCTTTACAACAGCACTGTGATAATGTCAGTGTGGTAAAAAAAGTGCTTTGCGGGAATAATCCGCAAAGCACTTTTTTGTTGTTTTATTCATTTAGAGTATTTTGTAAAAAATGAATGAACTCCTGGACAATGGAATTGTTGTTTAGAATTTCTTCTGAGACGATTGCGACATGATGAATTGAGGTATCTTTTAATGGTCGCAGAACATAATCGGAATTATTTTCGCCAAAATAATAATCGAATTCGCACTTTTTGATAATACCCATCGCGTGATTCTTTTTAATATTGCGTTTTAGGATAGCGTAATCACTGAAGTATTGTAAATCCATTCCTGGGTCATCGTCTGAAAGACAAAGGGGATTGGTATTCAAAAAAACATAGATAGGGGTGTTCGATAAATCTGAAAATGTTGGTGTAGCCAGTTTAGCATATTTTGATGTTTTGTGCATACAAAGGTAATTTATTACTGGTGGAAACAGTACAGATGTCAATTGGTATTTTTGTAGCAAATCATCTAATAGTGACTGCATTTCTTCTGTTTTAGAAAGCGGTGTTAAATAAATATTATTTTCTGTTGTATTTGGGTCTTTCAGCATTTGTGGAAATGTAGAGGAATGCACTATGAGATTTATTTTGTTATTTTTTTCGAAGAATGAATCATACAAGTCTAAGTAATATTCAGTAGCCATGTTAGGTGTTACGTACAGATGCAATTCTGTAATTTCATCGGCGGAGGCCGGCAGAAAATCTTTTAATTCTGCTTGTAAAGCGTTATATTGTTCTTGGAATTTTTGCGTATAGTTAGCTACGCAAAAACCTGCCGGAGTTAGTTGTGTACCTTGATTGGTGGATTGCACCAGTGTTACATGCAGTTCCTCTTCTAGGTTTGCAATTGCTTTTTTTACCACTTGAT
>JAEIGA010012696.1_pt1 | contig 12794 bp, 11 predicted proteins | sample 9270691 | NCBI WGS metagenome assembly JAEIGA01 (sample SAMN17057246, study PRJNA624740) | gut metagenome | biome: biome; isolation source: fecal sample | host: Bos grunniens | place: China: Xizang | collected 2019 | reverse complement strand
GATCACCCGGCAATCGATATTGCCAAGCACGACAAAAACCTTGCTGCATTTTTATCTTTTTCACCAATTTATCGCTGCGTCCTGACAGAATATGATAATTATTACGAGGTTAAATTTATCGATTTACGCTACCGGACAAATGGTCATTATCCTTTTGTGGCTGTTGTTCACCTTGACCCTGAATTAAATATCCTAAATTCCTATACCGGTTGGATTTTCAGCGAAGAGAAATTGCGCAGCAAGCTGAAGGTTGCCACTAATAATTAAGAAACCATCACCGGTCCTTTTAGGTAAGGCATATATTCTCTATTAGCTAGGTGTTATCTTAAATGTGTCACAAGTCAAAAAGGAGACATGCCGCTTAAAGCCATACAATTTCAAATGATATCCTTATCTTTTATAAAAGGGCCTCTCAAAGCCATTTAATGATGGTTGAGAGGCCCTTCTCGATTATGTAAAAAAGGTATTTACTTATTACTAACACATTTATTAGGACAGCCTCAGCCTTGCATAATTTCAATGCTAAAAACCATACTATTATTACGCAAGCCAATACCTTAGTTGCGTACAAACCATTACTTACCTTGTCTTTCAAAGGAGGATCCTCATCCCATGCGTAACAAAGCAAAAAATTTCCCGATTGGAAATCGCTTAAGTGGCGAACAAACGAGGGCAAAAGCAGAATTTGCATCCACCAGAGCCGATGGATCCATAAATACTCATCCTCAAGAAAGAATGCACGCCTCCTCCCACCGTAACAAAGAACAGTAATAGAACCATTTGCTTAGGAAGAGCATTTCGTCTTCCTAAGCATTGGTTGTAATGAATGAATAGTTATTCCTCTTTTTTCAGCTCTTCTAGCATAGAAATCGGCAGACCCTCTTCTACCTTCTCTCCATTTAGACGATATCCCCAAGCAAATATTCCGTTCAAATAGTCGACCTTGAAATATGTACCTGGGTCTCCTTTAATCGCATAAATCTCACCGGGCTGAAAATCCTTCGGGTTCAGCAAATAGGCCTTCACAACAATCGCTTTTCTCTCTAATACAGCAAACTCATTAACCATTCCCATTTGTTCTGCTTTTCTTGCTTGCTCGTGTAGCACTCCAAGCTCTTGTTGAAGCTCATACACGGACATTGTGCTATAACGTTTTTCCTGCATTGTTTATTCCCCTATCTCTTGTTGTATTTCATCTAAATATCTTTCAATTAGCTCTATCGGAAAGCCTTTCCGATAAAGTGCGCTTTTCACTTTTTGCTTGAATTCATAGCCTTCATACTTGCTATATCTACGAACAGCCTTTTCTCCATGATTTCGTAAAGAATCCCATTCCACTTCTTCTTCCTGTGAAAAATCAACTTCACGTAATGCTTCCTCTATTATAAAGGATACATACCCTTTTCTTACGAGTGTCTGCTCAGCTTTTCTTTTCACTTCAATTGCAGACCTATTTTTTCCTACACTTGCCATTTTCGAGGCAAGCTTTATAGCATGCGACAACTGCAGCTCATCAGTATACTGGAGAAGCGCTTTTTGAATGAGGCTTTCTTCTACACCTTTTAATTTCAATTCTTGAGTGATGACAATCGGACCTTTATCTGCTCCATTTATTTTTGTGGAAACAAACGCCATAGCGAATTCTTCATCATTTAAATAATTTAACTGATACAACTTATGTATCACTTCCTTAATAATATGGGATTCGAAATCCTTTTCCTGCAAATATGACTTCACTTCATATTCAGATCTCATTCGGAAAGATAAGAAATTAAGTGCTGTCGTAAAGCCCTTTTGAATATCTTCCTGATAGGCAATTTCCATTGCTTCCATCTGATCAATGACTTTACCCTTTTTTAAATCTAGCTTAATAAGTACATCTTCACTGACACTAAAACCGTACTCTTCTCCATTCCCTTGGTCGATGAAAATGTTGTAGCGGTTTTTATTCTTTTTTCCAACTGTGATTTTTGTAATAACAGTCACAAACGATCACCTCTATTCTAACTTTAGCATAAGAAGACAGGCTTTGCCTTTCTCAATTTTCTGTATTTTACCTTATAATAGAAATAAGAGAACCTTTATCGTTCCTTTTTCATTTTTGAATCCACACCTTGCATTCACTTCAATAAAGAAGGAGCTATGCGGCAAAATCGAAATGCGAAAGCGGCTCGTTTAGCGACGTATGGACTGGGGACCGCCGACTGAGATAGAGGAAACACGATAAACGAAGTGATTCGATATGTCCAGTTACATCGCCAGCCAGTTTTCTACTTCGATATGCTCCCTTTGAGTATTTTGTAAAAATTCTGACTGACAAGTGATGAATTTTACAGCTCGAGGTCATAAGCCATCTCTCTTTTAGGAAATCAAAACCGGATTTCCTACTAAAGATCTGTCTTATGCTTAGTAGGAGGCTCTGGATGAGAGTCACAGCGACGAAGATATGCGCACGTAGCGCCTTTAGTCGCTGTTCCTTACCTGCAGGTCGATTCCACATTTCAACGTTGACTTATCGTAGGGAGGTTGCCGAAGTATGCTGGGCGCTGGAGCTAGACAGCACTATCCAATTTCAAATTTATACTTTCTCAACCTGTAAAGAAATAAGCTCTAGGATAAATAAAGGAGGCGTCAACTATGAAAATAGTGATAGCTGGAGGAAACGGATTTGTCGGTAACGCTTTAACGGATGAGCTTGTTAAAAATCATCAGGAAGTATTTATTCTCACTCGCCATGCTAGTTCAGCCCCGCAAAAAAAAGGCGTAAAATATGTGCAATGGTTAAATAACGGTGATCAACCAGAGAAACAGCTTAAAAATATTGATGTGTTTATAAATTTAGCAGGAGAATCCTTAAACAGCGGCCGCTGGACAGCTGATAGAAAAAAAAGATTATTAGCTAGCCGATTAGCCTCCACCAAAGAAATGGTACGCATTATTACCTCTGCCGACAAGAAACCACAGCTTTTCCTTAATGCCAGCGCCATTGGTTATTATGGAACGTCACGAACCGAAACATTCACAGAACGTAACATTAAATATCCTTCTGACTTCTTATCTAACGTGACGAACGAATGGGAGAAGGCAACTAAAGAGCTAGAAAATGTCCGGACAATATACATGCGCTTTGGAGTGATTATAGGAAAGGACGGAGGAGCCTTACAAAGAATGGTTCTGCCGTATAAATTATATGTGGGTGGAACTATCGGTAGCGGTGAACAAATCTTATCATGGATTCATATGAAAGATTGTATACAAGCTATTTTGTTTTGCATTAACAACGAAAGCATTGAAGGGGCTGTAAACTTCACTGCACCGGAGCCGTTAAATATGAAAGAGTTCGGGAAAACCATCGGTAAAGTTATGAAAAAACCGCATTGGTTGCCTGTCCCGTCCTTCGCTTTAAAGATTTTACTTGGAGAAATGAGCATCCTTGTGCTGGAAGGACAACGCGTCTTACCGAAAAAACTATGTGACCACGGATTTAAATTTACCTTTCCAACTTTAGAGACCGCCTTACGAGACATATTCATTTAAGCTGTATGATTACTCCCATTTAAGGAAAAAATGGAAACATAACTTTTTAGGAGTGATTATATGGACAAAAAGAAACGAGACAAGATGAGAAGCAGCATGAAAAAAGCGCAAGAGGTTGTATACGCAAAAGAATTCAAAAGCGCTAACCGCGCTGCAGGGTTTAAAAATAAACCTGTACTATAACCTTTTGTTTTTATCCGTAAGATACCTCTAATAAAGTAAAACTTTGCTCGTTGAGGAGTTTCCTACATCCCCCAACGAGCTTTCTATTTTTCCCTACTGTCTGCTAAAAAATGAATTTCATATCAGGGGATTCAGTAATGAAAAATTGGAAATTATTTAATCACAACTATCTCATCTATCTGTTAGTACTTTATACACAAAGTTGTGAATTGTGTGTATAATTCAGTGAATAACTTACCCCTCAACCTACATTTATCCACAGAACAACTTGAATTTTCAAATATTTTTGTTAATAACTTTTCAGAATTTCCAGTTTTATATAGCATTAGCTTGTGGATGAGTAAATATTATTCACAAAATAAATTTGACGATAGAATAATAGAGGCGTAGGATAATAGCAAACATCTCTTGTCGACAAACCATTTAATAGAAACTTTTATTGGGGGGACTTACATGGAGAAATCTTATTACTTGAACCATCCTGATCAAATGCTATCGGTTATGAATGATCTCGTTTCGGTAGGCAGCATTACCTTTAGCAATGAAGAAAAACAGCTACCTTTAAGAGTAAAAAGTCACCTCATGAATCTACCTTACTTTCAAGAAAATCCCAACAACATCAAAAATCATTTAACAACAGACGGAAGATTGTTTACTACAGCACTCTACAAGCAGGAAAATGCGACAAAAACCATCATTATGATTAGTCATTTTGATGTTGTCGATATCGAAGATTACGGCGAGCTAAGACATCTTGCATTTAGGCCTTTAGAATTAACGAAGGAGCTACATAACCATAAGAATCTCCTCCCTGCAGATGCACTTGCAGATCTCGAAAGTGGCGAATGGTTATTCGGACGAGGCACTATGGATATGAAATGCGGTCTTGTACTTCATATGTCATTGCTGGAAAAGGCAGCTATTGAAGATTGGGAAATCAACCTTCTTTTACTGACAGTTCCAGATGAAGAAGTGAACTCCATCGGCATGCGCGAAGCTATTCCAAAATTGTTGGAGCTCAGCGAAACTCATGATTTGAATTACACTTTGTTTTTAAATTCCGAGCCTATGTTTTCCAAGGTCCCAGAAGATAATCAATATTACTTTTATACAGGATCAATCGGCAAAATTTTGCCGAGCGTTTTATGCTTTGGTAAAGAAACACATGTTGGAGAACCACTTTCTGGTGTGAATGCCGCTTGGATGACGTCCGTTTTTTCTGAAAAAATGGAGTGGAATGAACAGCTTTGTGAAGAGGTAAACGGCCAACTCTGTCCTCCACCAACTATCCTTTGGCAAAAAGATTTAAAAAGGGATTATTCGGCACAAATCCCACACCGTTCGGTAAGTATGTATAATATGTTTTTAATGAATCGTAATCCGTCAGAAGTGATGGAGGAATTCAAAAAAATCGCATATGATGCCGCTAATCAAATGAATGCTTTTATTGAAAACAAATACAAAGCTTTTAAATTGAACTCGCCTGTAAGAAACAAAATACGTGTTTTAACCTATGAAGAATTAAAAGAACAAGCCTGTAAAAGAACAAATATTGAACATGTCGAACGCATAGAAAACTTTGTAGCCAAAGAACGAAAAGGTGACAATCGACAACAATCGATTACAATCGTCGACCAATTAGCAACTATTTGTCAGGACCTTGCACCCATGATTATACTGTTTTATGCTCCACCATATTATCCGGCAATCAATACGAGAGAAGACCCGATTATTAAGGAACTTTCAACTAAATTAATTACTTATGCAGATACCTCATTCGATATGAATTTACATCCGGTTGATTATTTCAACGGCATCTCTGATTTAAGCTATGCCGGTCTTCAAGATTCGTTAGAAATGATGAATACGTACACTAAAAATTTACCAGGAGATGAAGAGCTTTATCATATTCCATTCAAAGAGATGGCACAATTTAATGCCCCTGTGATTAATGTTGGACCAGTTGGAAAGGATGCACACAAAAATACTGAGCGGTTGCACCTTCCATTTGCCTTTCAGCAGCTTCCAAAACTATTGGAGCATCTCATACATATTCATATAAATCAATAAGGAAGGACCTCTAAAAAGTCAATCTGACTTTTTAGAGGTCCTTCACAGTTTGGTTATTGATTACACACTCACATCTACAAACGTAAACGTATCAACATCGAATAATCCTTGATTCGTTAGTTTTAACGATGGAATAACTGGTAAGCCTAAGAAGGACAATGTCAATAATGGTGAGAATTCATTAGTAATCCCAAGAGATGAAAGAGCAATTAGCAATTGACTATATTGATCATTCAGCTGTTCAGGTGAGATGGTTGTCATTAATCCTGCCACTGGCAATGATAATGAAGCGATTGTCTCGCCATTGCAAGCAATTGAAATACCTCCGCCAATTTTCTCAAGCTCTCTGATTGCAATATCCATATCTTCATCATTCGTTCCGATGCAAATAATATTATGAGAATCATGAGCAATCGTAGTAGCAACGGCTCCTCCTTGCAAACGGAATCCCTTTACAATACCTACTCCTACGCTTCCTGTACCTTTGTGTCTCTCGATTACCGCCATCTTTATAAAATCCTCAGCTTCACTTGCTACAAACAGACCATTTCCAACCGGTACTTTGTATTGCGCCTTTCTCGTCACAATCGAATTCGGGATAACTTCTATCACTCTAGCTATTTCAGAAGTCAATGGAAGGCGTAAAAGCTCCTTAGAGTAGCGTCCTAATATAACTGTATTATCAAAATTTGCTTCCTTCGCTTGTTCTTTTTCTTCTTCATAACGGGTGCCGTTTACCCAAACAGAATGTATATCAAATTCGTCAATTGTATTCAATAAAATAAAATCAGCATCATAGCCAGGTGCAATGGCCCCTTTCCCTTTCAGGTTATAGCATTGAGCTACATTAAGAGAAGCCATTCTCATGATAGAATATATATCTATTCCGGCCTTTAAGCATTCACGCACATGATAGTCAATGCTTCCCTCTTCTAATAAATCATCGATATGCTTATCGTCCGTACAAAACATTAAACGATGCGAAAGCTCTTTACTATAGCTGTCTAACAAATCATGTAGGTTACGGGCAGCAGAGCCCTCGCGAAGCATTACATACATACCTCTTCTGACTCGTTCAATCATCTCCTCCGGTTTAACGCATTCATGATCCGTTGTTATCCCCGCTGTCAAATATGCGTTAATATCTTTTCCGCTTAAACCGGCACCATGTCCGTCAATTGGAACATTGTTGATAATCGCATTTGACAGCTTTTCCATCATATCTTCCTGACCCGAAAACACCGCTGGGAAATTCATCACTTCTGCCAAACCAAGTACCAGTTTATGCTTATAAAGCGGAGCAAGATCTTCAGCTGTTAATATCGCTCCATTATCTTCAAAGGAAGTCGCAGGTACACAGGAAGGCAGTTGATAGCGATAATTTAATAAACAGTTTTCACTGTCTTTCAACATCCACTCTATTCCTTTTAATCCTTGGACATTTGCTATTTCATGGGGGTCCGTGATAATTGTTGTAATTCCTCGTGGCAAAACCGCTTTTTGAAATTGGGAAGGAGAAAGCATACTGGATTCGATGTGAACATGTGCATCTATCAAACCTGGGACCATTGTGTATGAAGTACCGTCGATTTCTTTTTCGCCATTATATTGGCCGATACCTACGAATTTACCATTGTGAATGGCAACATCTGCGCGCTCCATTTCATCAGTAAACACATTTACGACTTGGACATTTTTAATAACTAGTTCAGGTAAAATGATATTTCTTGCTGCTAGGATTTGGGATTTGATTTGTTGGGGGGTTTTCATCATATCATATATTCCTCCTCATGTTTTGATTGGCTGGAGAAATAGGAAGTAAGTAAGAAGAGAGCATAAAATAGAATATTATAGTTAACTATATACTCTGTACTTATCTATTCTCGTAGCCGAACTATTTGCGGTAGTTTGTAGAAACTTTTGGACCATATTACCAAGATTATACGAGTTTATTTTTCTGATATAGATTTTTTTCAAAAATTCACAAACCTTTTTATGCATTTTAACAACGTGTGAATCGATAGTCAATGAAAAAGTGTTTGTTATATTCCGTTTTATGAAAGATAGCGTTTCCATAGGATCAAAAAAGCTGAATAATGTTAATACTTTATTAGCATAATTCAGCTTACCTTCTATTAAACTTTTTCATTAGTTTCAAATGATTAAAATTCAAGACCAATAATGTTTAAATAGCCTCTACACTATATGCCAGCTTTTTAACAATATCAAAATCGCTTCTTCTAATTGTTCAGTTGGAATACCAGCAAAGCCAAGAACAATTGTCGGAGGTGCCTTCTCCTTTTGGACTAGCATATAGTCTGAAAGCGGATAGACTTTTAACTTCTCCTCAGCTGCCCGCAAAACAAGCTCCTTCTCGCTCATGCCATTTTCTATTATCAGGACAATATGTAGGCCGGAGTTACCACCGATTATCGATATTTGTTTCGAATAGATTTTTAACAGATTAATTACGATATCCAGCTTTTGACGGTACACTTTTCTCATTCTATTTAAATGCTTTTCAAATAAACCTTTACGGATAAATTCTGTCAAAATATGCTGATCTATTCTAGAAACAGTAGAATGAAAAAAGGATAGCTTTTCATCATGCTTTTTCAGTAATTCCTCAGGTAAAACCATGTAGCTTATTCGTATAGATGGCATCAATGATTTTGAAAAACTCCCCAAATAAATGACCTTTCCATACTGATCCATACTTTGCAGTGAAGGAATTGCTTTGCCACTATAGCGGAATTCACTATCGTAATCATCCTCAATAATATACCTCTCATTCTTTGCAGATGCCCAATTCAGCAGTTGTATTCTGCGATTTACTGGCAAGATTGTGCCATACGGAAAGTGATGTGAAGGTGTAACGTAAGCAACATCAATTTCTAGCTCGTCCAACCCTTCAACAATCAAGCCTTCAGTATCGACTGCAAGTGGATATACTTCTTTCGGATATGTTCCTAATATACGATGAATCAAATGGTATCCAGGATCCTCAACGCCATAAACCGTATCCTCCTTCAATAAAATAAGCAGCTGCTGCAGTAATATTTCTATACCTGCTCCGATTATGATTTGCTGCGGTGTACATATAACTCCGCGTGCATGATATAAATAATTGGCTATTTCCTTTTGAAGTTCATACTCGCCTTTAGCATCTCCTAGCAATAATAACTCTTGTTTTTCTTCTGTATAGAATTGCTTTGCGAGCTTTCTCCATTCATGAAATGGGAAGTTGTTCGTATCAATTTGACTCGGATGAAAATGAAAGCTTATTTGATTTACTTTTTTCGCAAACTGCTTCGGTTTTTCCTGCTTTGATATATACTCTAAATCCTCATATGCCATTACAAAATATCCTTTTCGCGGAATAACTTCCACGTATCCTTCAGCAGTTAACTGATTATAAGCTGTATCAACTGTATTATGGCTTATCTGTAGAAATTCAGCCAATTTACGTTTAGATGGAAGCTTTTCTTGAAAAAGCAGCCTTCCTTCAATGATTTCCTTTTTTATATGCTCATATAATTGTTCATAAAGTGGAACACTGTCAAAACGGTTTAAATGACAAGAAAGCATATTCATTTTCTCTTCCCCTACCTGACACTAATAAAGTCCATAATTTTAATGTAGCCTGTCTCTTATGATACTTTATTTGAGAAAGATAATACGACAGACACTTTAACGTTTCATTTTGCCAGATGACTATGTCCGTATCATATTTCCTACACTAAAAATAGAATTTTTTCTTTTTAAAACATTCACATATATAAGTTACTATATACTATATAATATATGTATACTTGTTCAACTAGTCTCTCACATCGAAATAACATTAAAGCTTAATATGGAGAGGACACAAAATCATGGAAAAACTTCAAAAACCGAAAAAAAAACGCACATGGCTTAAAGTTTCAGGTATTATTTTTGCATTGTTATTTATTAGTGCTGGAGTCTGGGCTTACTCTATTTGGAACTCCCTTACAGATTCTATCGAAACAATGCATACGCCAATTGATCGAAAAACAGATAAACGAGAAGAGATTATTTCTTTAGTGAAAAAAGAGCCCTTTTCTGTGCTACTTTTAGGAGTCGATGAACGAGACGGAGATTCCGGCCGCTCCGATACAATGATTGTTCTGACGGTAAATCCAAATACTGAAAATGTAAAAATGGTTAGCATTCCCCGTGATACAAGAACGGATATAATCGGACATGGGACGGTTGATAAAATCAATCATGCATATGCTTTCGGTAAGGCAGAGATGGCGATGGATACAGTAGAACATTTTCTCGATATCCCGATTGATTATTACATAAAGATCAATATGGAAGGTTTTAAAGAAATTGTTGATGCAGTAAACGGCATTACGGTTTTGAATGATCTGGATTTCACCTCTAACGGTACTCACTTTCCAATTGGAGAAATCACATTAGATGGTACAGACGCTTTATCATATACACGTATGAGATATGAAGATCCTCGCGGGGACTTTGGCCGTCAAGCAAGACAAAGGCAGATCATTGAAGGCATTATTAACAAGGGAGCAAGCGTTACTGGACTAGCAAACTATCAAGAGATATTCAATGCTCTAGGCGACAACATCCAAACAAATTTGGCATTTGATGATATGATGGATATTCAAAAGAACTATCGTTCAGCCAGCAACAGCATCGAGCAATTAAGTATTGATGGCAGCGGCACATTGATTGACAGTATTTACTATTATATAGTCACTGACGAAGAAAAGGCACGAATTCAGCGCTTACTGCAGGAGCATTTAGAAATTTAACAATTTATTTGAACAGCAATGCTAGAGCATTGTTGTTATTTTTTGTCCAATTTATCACTTTTAATATAATTATAAAGTGCCAAAGAGAGTATTCCGCATAAACCACCAATACTATCTAAGACGACATCTTGCCATAATGCAGTTCGATCCCCTGTCAGCATTTGATGAAATTCGTCGAAACATGCATAAAGTATAACAAAGGCAAATGAAATAATAATAGTTTTAAAGCTTTTATTCCATTTATATTGCAAAAGTGCATATGTAAGTAAGCCCAACACAAAGAAAATACAAAAATGAGCTCCTTTTCGTATGATGAATTCAAGAAAACCTTCTATACCTAAGGCATAGACGCTCACTTCATTTCCTCCATAATAAAAATAATAGCCTTGAAGCATCTGCTCTAATGGGGTATTTCTAAAACTCGCTAATTGGTGCGTTAAGCTTTGCTGCTCATAGGTTTGCGATGAAAAAAAGAAGATAACACCCATCCAAAATATCAAGACTAATAAAATGTATTGTTTTTTCATTATTTACCCTCCTTTTATTCCTCTATATCATGCAAACCTCACTTCCATATTATAACATCATCAGTTGTAAAACTAATTTTAAACCCTTCATATTAATCGCAAATCAGTTCCTCTCTTGTTAGAATCTTACTGTTATGGCATAATCTAAAACAAATAACAATATTTTTAAAATTATTACAATAGAGCGGAATTTGTCACCTTAAAGTGGGATTCTTACTATCCCTTTAAAGTTTAATAGTCATAAAACTGCTTACCAGGAGGAATGTATGAAAGCGATTTTTACTAGCATCCTTGCCATCATTTGTTTTGTTGTATTAGTGTTCGGTAATGTATCTTGGCATGCAAAAGTTAAAGATGCAGGAGCTAATGCAACAATATATGAAGAACCATCAACTGGGGACAGGAATCAATCTAAAAAGTCTAATACTACCGAAATAACAAAATTTATCAGCGATTGGCCTGAGCAAAGTGCAGAAGTGTTTAAACAGCGACTAGCGAGTGGCGAACCTTTTAAAATTGTTCTGGCAGGTTCAACTGAAATAGAAAATGAACAATTTTCTTTAAAGGAAGCACTTCAGAGTTCGATTGAAAAGACTTTTGGAAACTCAATCGAACTTTCTATCATAACTTTTGATGGTACTTCTAGCGAATTTATAGCTGAAGGTAAGGAGCAAGATTTAATCGACTTAAAACCAGATATGATTGTCTTTGAATCATTAACCTTAAAGGATAATGGTAACGTAATCATTGAGGATTCTCATGAAAATATCGTTGCAATCATGCAGGCTGTAACAGATGATAATCCAAATGCGAGCTTCATTTTGCAACCTCCACCACCCTTATACTCAGCAAACTTTTATCCTAGACAAGTTGAGGAGTTAAAGAAATTTGCTGAAGGAAATAATATTATGTACTTAGATTATTGGAGCACCTTCCCAGCAGAAGACACAGCAGATCGTGCATTGTACTTCACTGAAAGCCAAGATACTCTTAATGAAGATGGCTATGCTTTATGGAGTGGTTATGTGGAGGATTATTTGATTAGCCGATAATGAAGAACACTTGTTAATAGGTGAAGGTAATTGGGCTACCACTTCGTTTCTAATTTAATGCATACAAAAAGTCCCTTGGCCATTAACCAAGGGACTTTTTGCTATACGCGTTATTAATTAGATACGTGTATCTATTAATCCACAATATGAATCAACAGGGTCTTGACCTTTGAATTCAGATTTACCCATCATTTTTTCTACTAATACTTCAATTGTTCCTTTGTTACCATCATACGCGTTGATGTACGTTTTCACTTGAGGAACATCCGCTAAATGGAATGGGTAGTTTACAGAAACGAAAATAGTTGGTACTTCGTGAACATAGAATGGAATATCAGGTGTTCCTTTTAAAGCATTCCATGTCATACGTTGTACTACTTCACCCATTTTAACGTTTGCAACATTGATGATTAAATCATATTTGTCCGTTAATTCTTTTATAGGACGTTTTGCTGCATACGCGTTCATAATGCTCTTCATTTGTTCTTCTGGTGGTAAGTTCGCGATTTTATCCATTGGTGATTCGTGAATTTCCACTTCAAATCCTTGTGCTTCAAGTTCTTCTTTTAGAAGATCAATTGGCTTAGGTTTGTTTCCACTAATTAATTTAGAGAATGCACCTT
>JAEIGA010012695.1_pt1 | contig 12794 bp, 13 predicted proteins | sample 9270691 | NCBI WGS metagenome assembly JAEIGA01 (sample SAMN17057246, study PRJNA624740) | gut metagenome | biome: biome; isolation source: fecal sample | host: Bos grunniens | place: China: Xizang | collected 2019 | reverse complement strand
TTAGATGGTAGTGCGGCACAGTTTATAGATGCTTTTATGGATGCAGGGGTTGAAGCAGGTAATTTTAAGCGTATTGTTGTTAAACGACCGGTTGTTGTTCGTGCAAACGAAGTGTTGAAGCAATTGCCATTGATTGCGCGGTTGAAGATTTGGTTGATGAATAAAGTGGCGGGACGCAAAAGTGATGGGTTTGTGTCTTTGTCGCCAAATGAAAATAATGCGTTGGAAATAAAGGCGACTTTGGTTTATCCGGAAAAAATTATCGGGACGCAATCTTATACATATGTTTATGACGGAACAAAAAAATCAGTGATGGATTTTATCGATAATGTTGCACGGGCACGTACGTTTGGTAAGTATTCTGAATGGGAATATTTGAAAAAACATGGTATGGGGCATGGGGCAAATGAAACGAATGTTATTGCATTAAATGATGCGGGTGATGGAACTTTAAATGCAACCCATTGGGATGATGAATTTGTGCGTCATAAAATTGTTGATGCGGTTGGTGATATGTTTACCAGTGGCGGCTTTGTTGTTGCCAAAATGGAATCGTACAAAGGAAGTCATGCGTTGAATAATTTGGTTTTGAAAAAATTATTCAGCAATCCGGACAATTATGATATAATCTATGCAGAATAAAAAAGGATACAAAAATGAAAAAAATCTTTGCTGTGTTATCTGTATTGTCGTTGGCGGCATGTGGCGGTATGATTGAAAATAAAAACGGCAGTCAGTATTTAACCCAATTGGATGCCGAACCGGTTGGTTGTACTTTTTTATATAAGTTAGAATCCGAAGTATCTGTGTATGATGCAAATGATGCGCGCAGATATTTGGAAAATCGTATTGTTGACCAAGCCCGTCCGGGTAATGCATATTGGATTACCAGTCAACGCACGAAACCAAACGAATGGGTAATCTTTGGGCCGGAACGTGCGTTTGTGTTGGTTGCAAATGTTTATGATTGTCCATATCCAAATCATGTTCGTACCGCGCGCGATGGTGGTGCGGCGACCGTGTCGATACCGGTTGATTGTGAATATGGTAATTGTATGTAATAAAAAGCCCCATGAAAATGGGGCGTTTTTAATATATAATTTCGTGTAATCTGCATTGCAATTTTGTTAAGAACAGATATTTTATTTGTTCAAGTTTGCTTTTGACATCTTGCAGTGCGTCCATTGCGTGTGGTGGTAGTTTTTTCTTGTTCAATACATATTGGTTGTCGAATGTCAGTAAATATTTTGCTGCACGATGAAAGCGTTTTGAAAACAGTCGGTCGAATGCAGTAAGTGATGTGTGATATTGACGCTTTAATTTGTTCAAAGTTATGTTGTTGTTGTGTAAATCGTCAAGAATATATTCTGTGACGTGGTCTGTTATATCGGATAAATAAAATCCAAATGTTTCGGGCTGCATAAATTCATCTGTGCCACATTGTAAGGCGGCAATTATGCTTTCGGGTGTTGTGCCAAATTGTAATAAGGTTTTATCCGAATACAATATGCCGGCGGAAAATGCGGATATTTCGTCCAGATAGTATAAAGATGTTTCTTGAAAATAATTGTGTTGTGCAAAGTCCCCAAAGTCGCCTAATGTTTTATGGTTGTGCCAATGACGCATTTCGTGGTTAATAGTGTATTTTTTTGCATCCGCCAATATTTTTATCATTTCTTTTATGTTGTTTAGATGGGCGGGTGAAAAATTTGGGTCAAGTTTATATGAATATATTTCAATTGTATTTGTTGCAGTGTTAAATTTGCCAGATGATGCAAGGCGCATAAAATCTTCGACGTTTTTGTCGTTTATTGTAATTGTGATGTATTTTATTATTGGTTTATTTAACATTATGTTTATGTTAGCACCATAGGATTGTTTGTCAATGTATTCGATTTGTATTTTTATGGGTGTTAAAAATGTTGCCACGGGGGCGATTTTTTTGTTATAATCATTTTGAATATTCAGAGAGAGAATTTTTTTGGCCAGTCAATATATATATGTTAACAGAAAAAAGTACGCGGTCGGATTGCTGTGGCAACCCGTGCGTGCCGGTGTTGTTGTGCGAAATTATGCCCGAACTTTGGCGCGTACAATTGATAAAAAATTAAACCTGTTCACAGAATATCGTTCTATGGTTGGGTTGGGTGCGTCGCGTATGGGGGTGCGTGTCGGTATGCCTGTGGCGGCGGCGGCGGTAATGGAAAGGTTTGCGGAATATACGTCTTTCTTGGCAATGTTTCGTGTGAATTCGGGATTCTATTTGGTTGCGGCGCGTAATGGTGTTATTTTGGCCGACAAGGTTTTTGAAACAGAAAAAGATGCGCGGGCAGAATATGTAAAGTTGTCTGAAATCCCAGATTGGGGTGCCTTCTTTGCGCCGGGGGCGTGGGGAATGCCAAAGGCCGCAGAACGCGATATTTCGGAGATATTAAGTGGCTTTAACAGAACGACTATGCATTCAATCAGTCACTTTGGTGTGAATCTGTTTTCGTTGATGCTGTTTGGTTTGTTTGTGTTGGGGATGTTGGTTTTGTTTCGTGAACCGATTGTTCAAGTGTTAATGCCGCGGCCAAATTTAAATCAGGTTAATCCAGAATTGGTGGCAGAATATAAAAAACAATTAGAAGAAAAAAATAAACAATTGGATGCGCAATTTGAAATTGAAAAACCAATCCCGCCGGAACCAATTGTTATGCCGTATGAATTGTTGCCGAATCCGGTGGCGCGTGCAGAGTTATGTTATCGTGCAACGGGCTTTGTAATGCAGATTGTTGCCGGTTGGAATCAGGTTTATGCCGAATGTGATGAAGAATATGTTACAACAGAATTTGTGCGTAAATCGGGAACTTTGGGCGAGTTTTATGAAATTGTTGCGCGTATAATGCCGGGGGCATTTGTCCAAGAGGTAAATGAAGATATTGTGCGTGTTCGTGCCAAGTTGCCGGAATTGCCAACGGTTGCGTCGGTTGATGAACGTGATGTGGATACGATTGTTCGTGATGTGACGACATTGTTTCAATCAATAGATATGGATTTACAGACGCAAGTTGTGACAGATACATTAACCAATGGTGTTGATGTTGCAAATGTAAATTTGGTAGAGGTTGGGGTAAAAACAAAATTAATACCAACCCAGTTTATGGAAATCTTTTCGGATTTTGGTGGGGTTTATATGATGCGCACGCGTTGGGATGTGCGGTCTTTGACATGGAACTATGAGGTGATAATCTATGCAAAATAAAAAAATGTTGATGTTTGTGGTGTTGGGGGTTGTGGCGATGATGGGGCGTGTTAATGCGGCCCCAGAACAGGTTGTTGATATAGAAGTGGAAATGGAGCAGGTCGCCGCAGATGCAATTGATAATTATCAAGTGGAAGGTTCGCTGTTTCAACAGATTACAGATTTGGAACAAGAAAAAATATTAATGCAGTTGGAAAAAGAACGCGCCCAATTGGATTTGGAATTGGATAGATTGGCGGCGGAAAAAATAAAACTGCATATGGAAATTGATACACTGTCCGGACGTGCCGAGCAGCAACAGCAAGAAATAGAAACACAAAAAGCCAAGTTAGAGGCCGAAGCAGCACGTATCGAAAAAGAAAAAGAATCTTGGTTGGCGGAAATGGAAGAGAAAAAGACCGCGACAAAGCCGGTTGTTAATACATCTGCGCCAGCGGTCGAAATGGATGTCGCAAAAATGTATCGATTGGTCAGTGTTGCTGGTGCCGGTGCCCAATTACAGGCGACGGTCGCAGATTTGGGGACGGGTCAAACCAAGCGTATTGGTGTCGGTAAATCGTTGGGCGGTTTCAAGGTAAAGTCAATTTCTTTGGATGATGGGGTTGAATTTATTGGCCCAGATGGCACAGTGCAAAACTTAAATGTCAGTAACGGAAAATAATCATGGTTGATGCAAAAGAAATCTTTGATGAAAAAAAGAATCTGCAACCGTCTGTGCCGGCGGGGTTGGAAGGTGCCGATGCCAAAGACATCATTGATTATCTGTATGCAAACGGAAATAAATTGTTGACCGTGACAGGGGCGTTGTTCGAATTGCCGCGCGATACCCAAAATATGGTTGCATATTTTTCCGGTGGTGAAATTGTCATTTCACGTACCCACAGATACGATGGGCGCGTGTTGGCTTTTTTGGATTTGTTGCATCGTCAGGGACGTAAAATTAATACGCCGTATTATTCGGATTTAAGTTTGATTTCGCATATCTATAAAACCAATGAAGTGAAATTGGGTGGTGTTGCGCGTGGGCGTGCGGATTTTGATAACCAAATGCAAAAAGATTTTGTGGATATTATCGCCAAAGCCGCAGCACAAAAAGTATCCGACGTACACATTGAAGTTGCAGACCAGACGACAGTTTTCTTTCGTATAGATGGCAGTATGCAACCCGTTATGGAATATAATTCACAATGGGGTGAATCATTTGTGCGTGCCGCGTTTGCGTCGTCGGATATGTCAAATGCGAACTATGCGCAAAATGAATATCAATCTGCCCAGAAAGACGGGCGGACACCTTTGCGTGGGACAAAAGATTTGTATTTGCCGTCCGGTGTTCTGGCGGTGCGTATGCAGTTCAATCCAATTGCGTTCGGTACCAGATATGTTGTTATGCGATTGCTGTATGACAATCCGTCCGAAGGTATAAAAATAGAGCAAGAATTTGGGCCGTATGAACAAAGGTTATTGGCGCGTTTGCGTTCGTTTCCAACGGGATTGGTGATTGTTGCGGGGCCAACCAGTTCCGGTAAATCAACAACTTTGGTGCGCAATATGTCTATGATGTTGCGGGAACGTAATTATGAAATTAATTTGATTACGGTGGAAAATCCTGTTGAACAAAAAATCTTTGGTGCGCGACAAATGCCGGTGGTTAATACAACCAATGAAGAACAACGTGAAGTAAAGTATGTAGAAGCGTTGGCGGCCGCATTGCGCAGTGACCCAGATACATTGATGGTTGGTGAAATTCGTACGTTGGCTGCGGCCCAGTTAACTGTGCGTGGTGCGTTGTCGGGGCATAATGTGTGGACGACGTTGCATGCGAATTCGGCAATGGCGGCGTTGACGCGTTTGTTGGATTTGGGGATAGAACCTTTTAAATTAAAAGAAGAAACATTGATGCGTGGGTTGGTATCTATGCGTTTGTTCAAAAAGGTTTGCCCACATTGTCGTGAACCTTTGATAAATCATCCGGAACGTGGGGCGTATAAGCGTGTGCTGGATTCGTATGGTGAAATTGGTCTGCGTCAAGTTTATCAACGTGGGGCGGGGTGTTCGCATTGTAATGGTACAGGTAATGCAGGGCGTATCAAAGCGGGTGAAATTATTATTACCAACAGCGAGTTTTTGCGTTTGGCTTTGTCGGGAAATACAGATGGCGCAATGCAGTATTGGTTAGAAGAAATGGATGGACGTACATTAAAAGAAGCGGCAGTGTCTTTGATGTTACAGGGGGTTATCAGTATCGATGAATTAGAACGTTGGGTTGGCCAAATAAATCAGCCGGGGGTGTATTAATATGAACCGGTTGGAATTATTGTATGCCAAAATGATGTTTCGGTTGAATACCGAAAAACGTATGTCGATTTGTCGTAAGTTGGCATCTTTGCTGCGAAATGATTTTACTTTGATTGATGCGTTGGAACGTATCGAAATGATTGAATCGAAAAACGGTACAAAACCAAATGAGCCGTTTGCAATCGTTATGCGTCAATGGCAAAAGAATTTAGAACAGGGTATGACTTTTTCCGAAGCAACCCGTGGTTGGGTGCCACCAAATGAAACATTATTGGTTACATCGGGAAATTTATCTAACTTGGTTGTTGCATTGGAAAATGTTGGACGTGTTGTTGATGGTATGCAGCGTATCCGACGTGCAATGACGACTGCGGTTGCATATCCTTTGTTTTTATTGGGATTGACGTTTGGTATTATCATTATGGTGGGATTGTATTTGGTGCCACCTTTGGCGGAAATTGCAACCAATGATATTGTGTGGCGGGGCAGTGCGCGTTCTTTGATATGGTTGTCGGATATATCCATTAAATATTGGTATGTGTTTTTGGTTGTCGCGGCATCGGTAATCACAATTGTTTGGGGCAGTTTGGCAAATTGGTCGGGGCGTGTTCGTGCGTTCTTTGATAAATTACCGCCTTGGAGTATTTATAAAATTCAAGTGTCGTCCGGTTGGTTAATGAGTTTGGCCGCAATGGTCAGTGCCGGTGTTACAATACCGGATGCTATGCGTATGTTGGCGGACAGTTCCAATAAATACGTTCGTCGTATTTTGGATTCTGCTTTACGCTTTGTTGCCAACGGTGAAAATTTAGGTGTTGCTTTGTCGCATACCAAAACAGATTTTCCGGACTCTGAAATCATAGGCGACTTGATTATCTATGCCGATATGAACGGTTTTGATGAAAACTTGACCCGTATCGCAAATGATTATTTGAACGAGTCCGTTCGTAAAATGGAAAGAATTTCCAATATTTTGAACGGTCTGGGTATAGTTTTGGTTTCCGTGATAATTGCATGGGTGGTGTTGGGGACGTTCCAAATGCAGGACCAGATAATAAATTAAATCTAATGGCATATCTGTGAACGGTGCCGTCCCCTTATGTAGCGTTTGTACACTGCGGGGACGGCACTGTCCACATCTATACCATTATCTTTAATTTATTCCATCGCTAGGGGTTGGGTGGCTCTTGTAGTGTCTGTACACTGCGGGGGCGGCACTGTCCACATCTATACCATTATCTTTAATTTATTCCATCGCAATTTCTTTACCAATTAATTGGTGTTTTGTTGTGGCGGGTTAAATATTCATTTGCCAATGAAAAGTGATGGTTGCCAAAAAATCCACGGTATGCCGACAGTGGGGAAGGGTGTGCGGACTTTAATATTAAATTGTCGTTTGGTGGTACGATTGATGCTTTCTTTTGTGCGAATGAACCCCACAGCATATAAACAATGTTTTTACGTGTTGCCAATGTGCGTATTACGGTGTCTGTAAATTCTTCCCATCCGTGTCCGGCGTGTGATGCCGCCGCGTGTGCGCGCACAGTTAATGTTGAATTTAATAATAATACACCTTGTTCGGCCCATTTGGTTAAATCGCCATTTGTTATACTTTTGTGTCCCAAATCACTTTCGATTTCTTTATAGATGTTTTGTAAACTGGGTGGGTTTGGTGTTGGTGGTAAAACCGAAAAGCATAGACCGTGTGCTTGGTTTGGTTCGTGGTATGGGTCTTGGCCGATAATTACAACTTTGACATTATCCAACGGACATAAATTAAATGCGTTAAATATATTTTTTGCAGCAGGGTAAATTTCGTGGCCCGATGTGTATTCGTTGCGTACAAAATCGGTCAGTGTAATAAAGTAATCTTTATTAAATTCTGGGGTTAATGCATCTTTCCAAGATTGTTCTATTTTAACGTTCATAATTTTATTAATCCTGATTGTAAAGATTTCCATAATACTACATCGATATAGCCACGGGGCAGGCCCGTTGCATCGTTCAGGTGTGTGAACATATCGTCGCAAATAGTTTTTATTTCGTCGCATAATTTTGCGTTATTGATTTTGGATACCAAATCATCGCGTTTGGCAAATGCGCATCCAAGACGTTGAATCCATATGTCGTATTTTACAATGTCTTCGCCCAGATTTCGTGCCAAGTGATTGGCAGTGATTTTTCCAATGTGAGGCAGGGATTGTAAAAAATGTAATTTTTCATCTAATGTGTTTAATGTATAGTATTGTTCGCAAATTTTATGTCGTAAATCCCAAATTTTACAGATGGCATTTATTTTGTTTTTATTGTTAAAAATCTGAATCAAATTATCAAAGTTTGTATTGTGGTGATTGATTGCGTGAATAATTTTTTCGTGAATTTTCTTTGCGGTTTGTTGTGAAAATCCACCCGCCAGAATTACATAAAAGCAATGTGATGCAAATTCATCTGGTGAATAAATTTTTCGTTGTTTCAAGTTTGATAAAATTTCGTCAAAGCTTTGTGCGTCTGAATCCAAACCTGATGCACGCAGTGTTTTATCCAGTTCAAAAAACCAATCAGATGTAAATTTATGGTTGGACATTTTTTGTTTAATTGTATTGGTTGTTCATGGCAAATTGCGCCATTTGTGCCGGTGAAGGATTTTGTTTTTGTGCAGATAATTGTTTTAATTTTTCATCTATATTCATTTGGCCATTTTGGAGTTGTTTGCCTTTTTCTGCTTCGATTTGTTCTTTTAATCTTTTTACACGTGTTTTGTATAATGATAATTGTGTTTCGGACAGGTTGCTGTGGCGGAAATATTCCAATTCTGTTTCGGCTTTGTTTAGTTTCGCTTTTAATTGGTCCAGTTTGCTGGGGCCGCGTTTGATGATTGGCATAGGTTCGGACATTTTATTTTCCTGATTCTTTGTTTTGTTTAAAGCCAAGCAAAGCATTTGTTAATGATTGATTGTTATGTTGCTTTTTTTGTTTTAATTTTATTCGCATTTTGGTCAATGCCGAATCGTCTTGTTTGCCAAATTTTTGTTCTAGTTCGGCAAGACGTTTTTTCTTTTGTTCTAATTCTGTGGCGGTAAAGCGTTCCGGATGTGAAAATATTTCGTACTGCAGTATACTGTATTCCGATGATTCCAAGTCGTCATTTTTGGTGTGACTTGGACGGTGTATTTCACCAAATTCGTTAATGTTAAATTTTTGATCGGACATATTTTTGTTTCCGTAATTAAATAGGCGCAGGAAAAACCTGCGCCAAATCATTAAACGTCAAGGTTTGCATCCAATGCGTTTTCAACGATAAAGTCACGTCGTGGTTCAACAACGTCGCCCATTAACATTGATACAACTTCGTCGGCTTTGGTGGCGTCTTGGATTGTGACTTGGAACAAAGAACGATGGTTGGGATCCATTGTTGTTTCCCACAGTTGTTCTGCGTTCATTTCACCCAAACCTTTATAGCGTTGAATCTTTAATCCAGTTTTTGCGTATTCAAATGCAGTGTTTAACAAAGTTAAAGCACCCCATATTTTTTGTGACTTTGATTTAACGCGTAATACGGTTGGTTTGCCAAATGTTTCAATCAATTCGTTGCGACCATCCAATCTGTGCCATGCACGAATTTCGGCCCCGTTGATTTTTTCGCGTGGTAAAACATATGTTTCACGAACGCTGCGCAATGTGCGTGTGATTTCGATGCCGGATTCGTTTGAAGATACTTTCCATCCGCGTTCGAATTCTAATTCTTGCGCGTCCAGCATAGTTTGAACGGCGGTAAATGTTTGTTCGTTTTCATTTTCAAATGCGCCGTTTAATGCCAATGCTTCGACAAAGCGTAATGGAACAATATGGTTTAATGGTTGCAGGGCATTACGCATATCCAATACCAACCCCAATAAACGTTTTAAGTCCGCGCCCGAAATTTGTGTGCCGTCGGCTGTTTCAATCATACCGTCTGTTGATAGTTGTTCCATCAAATAATCGTCCATTTCGCGTTCGTTTTGCAGATAAATTTGCTGTTTGCCACGTGTAACACCGTACAAAGGTGGTTTGGCAACATAGATATATCCACGTTCGATTGCTTGGGGCATATGACGATAGAAGAACGTCATCAACAATGTTTGAATATGTTGACCGTCAACGTCGGCGTCGGTCATGATGATGACTTTGTGATAACGCATTTTTTCAATGTCGAAATCATCTTTGCCGATGCCGGCGCCCATTGTGGTAATTAATGCGCCAATTGTGTCGGACCCCAACATTTTATCAAAGCGTACACGTTCAACGTTCAAAATTTTACCGCGTAATGGTAATATGGCTTGGGTTTTGCGGTCGCGTCCTTGCTTTGCGGTACCACCAGCACTGTCCCCCTCTACAATAAACAATTCGCATTTTGATGGGTCGCGTTCGGAACAGCCCGCCAATTTTCCGGGCAGACCACCCAATTCGGGACCTGTTTTTTTGCGTGATAATTCGCGTGCTTTACGGGCGGCTTCACGTGCGGTGGCTGCTTCGATAATTTTATCAATAATTGTTTTAGAAATTTGTGGGTTTTCGTCCAAGAATTCGTACAGCATTTCAGATACTGTGCTTTCAACGATTGGGCGAACTTCACTGGATACCAATTTGTCTTTGGTTTGTGAACCAAACTTTGGATCTGGGATTTTCACGCTGACGATACTGGTTAAACCTTCACGGAAGTCCTCGCCAGACAGATTGATATCTTTTTTTGTTCCTTTTTCGGAAATATATTTGTTAATTGCGCGTGTTAATCCCGCACGGAAACCGGCCAAGTGTGTACCACCGTCACGGTTTGGGATGTTGTTTGTAAAGCATAAAGATGTTTCTGTATATGCCGTCGTCCATTGCAAAACAATTTCGATGTATGAATCATCTTGTTGTTTAATCATTTGGATTGGTTCACGGTTTAACAGTTCTTTGGATTTATTCAGGTATGTTGCAAAGCCCTTTAGCCCGTCAACCGAGTGGAATTCGCGTTCTTTCTTTTCTGGGCCACGCAGGTCTTCCAGTATAATCTTGACGTTGGCGTTCAAGAAAGATTGTTCGCGCAACCAAGTTTCCATGGTGTCAAAACTGAATTCCGTGCCGGTAAATGTGTCGGGTGAAGGTTTAAATGAAACCTCGGTTCCGTGTGCAATACCGGATTTGTTTTCTGTAATCTTTACGTCGGTTGTTGGTACACCGTCGGCAAATGCCATAAATGCCTGCTTGTCGCCGCGCCAAACGGTTACTTCCAACCAAGACGACAATGCGTTAACTACGGATACACCCACACCGTGCAGACCACCCGATACTTTATATGCGCCACTGCCTTCGTTGTCAAATTTACCACCGGCGTGTAATTCGCACATAATTAATTCCAAAGCACTGCGGCCGGTGTCGTGGTTAATATCAAATGGCATACCGCGTCCGTTATCACGGATTGTTGCAGAACCGTCTGCATTCAAAGATACATAAACCGTATCTGCATAGCCCGCCATTGCTTCGTCGATACTGTTGTTAACAACTTCATAAATCATATGGTGCAGACCGCTGCCGCCTTCGCCGACGTCGCCAATGTACATCCCAGGGCGTTTTTTAACCGCTTCTAACCCTTTTAAAACCTTAATCGAGTCACCAGTATATTCATTATTTACAGACATTTAACATTCCTTTCTTTTTTCTGTGTAAAACATAGCAATTTCTGGTATAATTATCAAGAAAAAAGGATAATTTTTATTTAAACAAAAGGGTGTGAGTATGAAGTTTAAATTATTGTATTTTGGTGATATCTTAATTAATCCAAAAAAACGGGCACAGCATATCGCAGATATTCGTATGCAGTTTCATCCGCAATTAAAGAAGTTGGTTGAACATAGTCCTTGGAATAATTTGACGCAGTATATGGTGCCAAATCCAACCAAAAGCCCAATTACAACACGTCACGTTGGTGGGATTGATTGGAATCCGATTATTACGCCAAACTTGAAATTGATGGCCGAATTGGATATTCAAATGTTGCATCCGGAAATCGTTGGCGTGCCACGCAGCGATATTGATAACCGTGTAAAAACAATTATGGATGGTTTGCGTTGCCCACAAAATGAACACGAAGTTGGTGCAAATACCCCAACGGATATTGGTCCGATTTACACTTTGTTGGACGATGACCATTTGATTACAAAGTTGTCTGTTAATACCAGTCACTTGTTGGATTCATCTGTCTTTGCCGACCATGAATTGCGTACACCGGATTCAATCTTTATGATGATTGACGTAAACGTTCGTGTCGCCGAAGGGACTTTAGAGAATTTACCATTCATGGTTTAACTAAATTAAATCTAATGGCATATCTAAAGCGGGTTGGTAATGGATTGTGTAACTTTTGTACACTATGCCACTGTCAACCCGTTTATCTGTGCCATTACCTTTAATTTTATTTTCTGACTTTTAATTAAAAATTATATGTAATGCCTGTGCCAAAAAATGCATAAGAGTGATTTTCTTTGGCGGTGTTACCGTTGGAATAATGTTGGGCAAAAAATTCCAAATTCATGCAATCTGATATTTTATAGCCACTGCCAATCTTGAATCCGAATAATAATTTAGAACCAATGCGTTCGTTTTGTTGCATTTGAAAGCCGGCGGCAAATCCGGTATAAAAATACCATTTTTTGCCGTGTGCCAATATTACATCTTCGGAAATTGTGACGATTGGAATTGTGTATTTGTCCCAATGCCAACCACGTGATTCGCCGGAACCCAATGTTTGAATAATATTTAATGATTTGCGTGCGGGCAGACGAAAAAATTCGGTTGGTTGTGAATATTGGGCCTGCATCATAATAAATGGCACCCAACGAATAGGGGCGGGGATTAAAAAGCCACTGTCAACACCCCATCCAAAATCAAGGGCATATTGATTGTCGTATCCGTTAAAAAACGGGTTTGTGTTCGCCGTGGCGGTTATTGGGGCGGATATTATTAATAAAGAGTATATAAATTTTTTCATGGTCGCCATTGTAGCATATTTTTGTGGTAGGTAAAAGTATTATTGTTAAAAAATATAATAATTGTAAACATGAATTAATTCGTATTGTTGTTTTGCCTTGCATTTGAAAAAAATGATGTTATAATGCGTGTCGCTTGGCAGCGTAGCTCAGTGGTAGAGCAGAGGAATCATAATCCTTTGGTCGGGGGTCCGAATCCCTCCGCTGCTACCAGAATAAACAAACGACCCGTTGGGTCGTTTTTTTAT
>JAEIGA010012694.1_pt1 | contig 12794 bp, 15 predicted proteins | sample 9270691 | NCBI WGS metagenome assembly JAEIGA01 (sample SAMN17057246, study PRJNA624740) | gut metagenome | biome: biome; isolation source: fecal sample | host: Bos grunniens | place: China: Xizang | collected 2019 | reverse complement strand
CTCGATTTTCGCGAAAGTTCGCGCGCGTAACTGAAACATGGCGAAAGAAGAATGAACAATGCCGGAATAAATTGGATTTACGCCTATTATCAGGGAATTAATGACGGGACTTATCATGTTGGGCGCTGGATCCGTCTGTTATATGAATATCTAGTGAGCGGCTTGCAGAACAAGCTGTTTTTTTATGACGCTAAGAAGGCGAACGCGGCAATAGAGTGGAAAGAGAAGCACTGTTTTCACACGGAGGGCCCGCTTGCACCACAGCCGATAAAACTGGAGGTGTGGCAGAAGGCAAAAACAGCGGCTATTTACGGAATTGTCGATGCAGATGGACACAGGCATTTCCGGGAAGTATTTGAAGTGATTGGCCGGAAAAATGGCAAGAGTTTAGAAGCAAGTGCTGATGCTAATTATTGTTTCCGGCATGATGGCGGGTACGGCGCCAGAGTTTTCTGCGTGGCTCCTAAATTTGACCAAGCGGATATTATTTATGGCTGCGTGTGGCAGATGATACAGCTAGATCCGGAATGGCAAAGGCTTAAGAAGCTGTCAACCGAAAAGGATACACAGCACAGGAAAGTGCACGATGATTCTATGCTTGCAAGACATAGACAGTCTGATCTGTTTATTCCAGGGACAAACAGTTCGGTCAAGAAGATCGCTTTTAATGCGAAATCCAGTGACGGTTTTAACCCATCGCTGACCATATGCGACGAGGTAGCGGCGTGGCAAGGTGACAAGGGCCTAAAGCAGTATGAGGTTATGAAATCCGCGATGGGTGCAAGACCTGACGGATTGATTATGTCCTGCACGACTTCCGGATATGTCAATGACGGAATCTATGACGAGCTTGTCAAGCGGTCGACACGTTTTTTGCTTGGAGAGTCCAAAGAAAAACGCCTGCTCCCGCTGCTATACATGATTGACGACGTAGACAAGTGGAACGACATTAATGAGCTTCGGAAAAGCAATCCGAACCTGGGTGTCAGCATAACGATTGATTATCTGCTGGAAGAGATCGCAATAGCGGAAGGGTCGCTAAGTAAGAAGGCCGAGTTTCTGACGAAATACTGCTGTATCAAACAGAACAGCTCTCTGGCATGGCTCCCCGCGCAACTGGTAGATAGAGCATGCGGCGATAATTTTAGACTGGAAGATTTTGAGGGGTGCTATTGTGTCGGCGGTATTGACCTGTCACAGACGCGTGACCTGACAGCGTGTGTAGTAGTAATTGAGCACGACGGCGAACTGTATGTTTTAGCGCAGTTCTTCATGCCGACCGAACGAGTAGACGAAGCGACACAGAGGGACGGCTTACCATATATGGCATATGTCCAGCGCGGATTGCTTACATTGAGCGGCGATAATTTTGTGGATTATCACGACTGCTATAAGTGGTTTACGGACCTTGTGGAGAAATACAAGATTCTCCCTCTGAAAGTCGGTTATGACCGCTATTCCGCGCAATATCTCGTACAGGATATGACCACATACGGATTCCACATGGATGACGTTTTTCAAGGTGAGAATTTGTATGGAGTTATCCAGGAAACACAGGGCTTGTTGGAAGACGGCAAAATCCATATCGGAGACAATGACCTGTTGAAGGTGCATCTCCTAAACAGCGCGATAAAGATGAGTACGGAACGCGGGCGCGGCAAGCTTGTGAAGCTTTCGCCGTCCGTACACATTGACGGAGTAGCCGCTCTGCTTGATGCGATGACGGTGCGCCAAAAATACTATACGGAAATCGGCGCACAACTGAGGAATGAAAAATATGGGACTGTTTGATTTTATTTTCGGGAAAAGGCCCGAGCCCAAGGGCGCATATCAAGGCGACTTTAAAATGCTGACCGGATATAATCCGCACTTTACCAAATGGGGCGGGAACGCGTATGAGAGCGAAATCGTCAGGGCGGCGATCGGGATCCGCGCCACACACATCAGTAAATTGAGGGTCGAGACGCAAGGGTCGGCGAGGCGTGCGCTACAGTCAAAGCTAAAGCACGCGCCTAATCAGTTCCAAACGTGGAGCCAGTTCTTGTATCGTCTCAGCACCATTCTGGACATGCACAATACGGCTTTTATCGTGCCCGTATTTGATGAGTATGGAGAGCCCAGCGGGATTTATGCGCCGCTTCCGACACATGCCAAAATAGTCCAATATGGCGGCGTGCCTTATTTGCGTTATCAGTTCACTTGGGGCGATACTGCAGCGGTTGAGATGGAATTTTGCGGAGTGATGTCAAAGTACCAGTACAAGAATGATTTTTTTGGTGAAGACAATCATGCGTTATTCCCCACAATGGATTTGATCAACATACAGAATCAGGGTATACAGGAAGGCGTGAAGAGTGCGGCAACATACCGCTTTATGGCACAGGTCAACAATTTTACTAAGGCGGAAGACCTTGCCAACGAGCGGAAGCGCTTTACTTCTGAGAATTTCGCAAGGGACGCAGAGGGCGGCGGCCTGTTGCTTTTCCCGTCAACCTACAAAGACATCAAGCAGATTGATGTGAAACCGTGGGTCATTGATGCAGACCAAATGAAGGCCATTAAGGATAACGTCTATGAATACTTCAACGTAAACGAAGACATCCTGACTAACAAGGCCGTCGGCGATGCTTGGAGCGCATTTTATGAGGGCGCGATTGAGCCGTTCGCTATTCAGTTCTCGGAAGTGATGACAAAGATGCTGTTTACCCTGCGCGAACAGTCTCAGGGTAACAAAGTGACAGCCACCGCGAACAGGATCCAGTACATGACCAACAAGGACAAGCTGGAAGTTACGAACGGATGGGCTGACAGGGGCATGGCAAGCATCGACGAGATGCGCGAAGTGTGGGGCCTTTCCCCGCTTCCCGATGGCAAAGGCGAGGCGATCCCGATACGCGGCGAATATTACGACCTGCGGAACGGTGACAGGATCCAAAGCATGACAGTGACGGAGGACGATACAGATGACGAAGGAAATCAGAGCATTTAACTTTGAAGTCCGCGCCGAACAGAATGAAGAGCACGGTCACTTTTTGACCGGTCAGCCAATCGTATACAACGAGCGGACAAATTTAAATTGGTACGATGAAATAATCGATGAAGGCGCACTTGCGGAAACAGACCTCCGTGATGTGCGTTTTTTAGTTAATCACAATACCGACATGATCCCACTGGCACGTTCACGGAACAACAATGCGAACAGCACCATGCAGATGGAAGTTGTGCCTGGCGCCGGCATGTCAATCCGTGTTGATCTCGACACAGAGAACAATGCGGAAGCAAAAAGCCTGTATTCGGCAGTAAGCAGGGGCGATATTTCCGGAATGTCCTTCATGTTTACGGTCGATTCGGATACATGGGAAGACCTCGAAAGCGATCACCCAACACGGCACATTCTGAGCATATCGAAAGTGTTCGAGGTGTCCGCTGTGACCTTCCCGGCATATGAAGCGACATCAATCACTGCGCGCGGATTGTCTGACGCACTGGAAAGTGCAAAGGCATCACTGGAGAGTGCAAGAGCGGAGCAGAGAGCGATAGAGCTTAAGAAACGGAAATTAAAAATGCTTATGGAGGTAAAAACATGGAATTCACAAGCATGACCATCGAAGAGCTTAATGCGAGACTCGCACAGCTTCCCGATGAGATCGAGAAGGATGGCGCGGACCTTGATGCACTCGACGCAGAATTCAAGGGCATTACAGCAGAACTGGAGGCCCGTAAAGCGACCGCCGCCAAGAGGGCGGAACTCAGGGCCGCAGTAGCAACCGGCGCAGGTGCCGTAATCACAGAAGTCCCCAAAGAGGAGAGAAAGATCATGACAAACGCAGAGATCCGTGCAACGCACGAATATAATGTAGCATATGCGAATTACATCAAGACCGGCAACGACGCAGAGTGTCGTGCACTTCTGACCGAGAACGTTTCCGGAACTGTTCCGGTCGCAACCTATGTCGAGGGTCGCGTCCGTACCGCGTGGGACCGCGAGGGTATCACAAGCCGCGTGCGCAAGACATTCCTTAAGGGCAACGTCAAAATCGGTTACGAGATCAGCGCGACCGGTGCGATCGTACACACAGAAGCGGCAAACACCGCAGTCACTGAGGAAACTCTGACGCTCGGAATCGTGAGCCTCGTTCCGCAGTCGATCAAAAAATGGATTTCTATTTCCGATGAAGTCTATGATCTCGCCGGCGAAGAGTTCCTCGATTACATCTATGACGAGCTGACATACAGGATCGCCAAGAAACTCGCCGATTCGATCATTGCCGACATCGAAGCATGCGGCACGGCTTCCACTGGATCCCTTCCCGCTGTTCCGAAGATCACCAGCACGACTGTTACCCTTGGCCTTGTGGCCCAGGCACTTGCGGAACTGTCTGACGAAGCCGCGAACCCCGTGATCATGATGAACAAATCCACATGGGGCGCGTTCAAGGCCGCGCAGGCCGCAGGCAATTACGGATATGATCCATTCGAGGGTCTGCCGGTCCTGTTCAATGACACCATCACGGCGTTTTCCGCTGCTACGACCGGCACGACTTTCGCGATCGTTGGTGACCTTGGAATCGGTGCGCAGGCCAACTTCCCGAACGGTCAGGAGATCGAAATCAAGTTCGACGACAAGACCAAGATGGAATATGACCTGATCAGGATTCTCGGACGTGAGTATGTCGGCCACGCGGTCGTCGCTCCGAAGGCGTTCTGCAAGATCACACACTAATTTTCATTCAAGTATAGGGAGGCTCAAGAATGAAAGTTTTTATAGCTATTCCATCTATGGATACGGTGCCCGCGCTCTTTTGTCAGTCTCTTGCACTGCTACAGAGGGCTGGCGATACGATGGTCGGTTTTCAAGTCGGTTCGCTTGTTTACAACGCGCGGAACGAGCTTGCAAAGCAGGCTATCAAGGCCGAAGCGGATTATGTGCTTTGGCTTGATTCAGACATGGTGTTCGCTCCGGACCTGTTACAGCGCATGCTAAAAGTGTGTACGGAAGAGAACATCGATTTTTTGACGGCCGTTTGTTTCAGACGGAAACCTCCCTATACACCCTGCCTATTTGACCGGCTCGAAAAGATCGAACATGGTGCGTCTTACACGACGCTTATGTCTGTTCCGGAGGGCCGGTTTAAGGTGGGGGCTTGCGGATTCGCGGGCGTGCTCATGTCTCTCGATGTGCTCATGTCCGTATCTGCCAAGTATGGCGGGCGTATGTTTGACCCGCTCGAAGGCATGGGCGAAGACGTGAGCTTCTGCTGGAAGGCGAGACAATGCGGCTATGATATTTGGTGTGATTCGGATATTGAGCTCGGCCATGTCGGGCAATGTGTAGTTACACGCCAATTCTTTAAAGCATACAGCGAGGGCTTAAACAATGAGCGAGATGATTGCAAAAGTAAAAACAGCGCTGAGGATAACTACTGACGCGTTTGATTCGGAGATTACAGATCTCATAAACGCGGCATTGCTCGACATGGGCATCGCGGGCGTTACCAATGACACGCTAACTAATCCGCTCGTAGCCCGCGCCGTAATCACATACTGCAAATGCAACTTTGGACAGCCTGACGACTATGATCGGCTCAAAGCGTCCTACGACGAGCAGAAGGCCCAGATGTCAATGGCTACGGGGTATACAACATGGACAGAAGCGACGTAATCAATCTGATCGGAGTCGAATGGCGGAATGATGATAACGGCGTCCCGCGTCCCGTGCAGACAGAATCGCGGACAGTAATGTGCCAGGTTGATTCAGTGAGCCGTAATGAATTTTTTGAAGGCGGGCGGAACGGTCTTAACCCCGAGTTTATTTTTCGCGTATTCTTTGCGGACTATCGCCAAGAGAGTGAGCTGGAATACAAGGGCGACAGATACGCCATATACCGCACATACAGAGGGCGCGGCGATTTGATCGAGCTTTACGCGGAGCGGAAAGGCGGCACAAATGGCGGTTGTTAACAGTTCGAAAATGAATTTTGCGGAAGTCGTGCAGGGCATGCTTAAAAAACAGTATTATCCCGATGTCGTCGAGGCCACGACTAAGACCATAGACGAGGTATCAAAGGAAGCTGTTAAAAAGCTGAAAGTCGGCTCCCCAAAAGGCAAAACGGGCAAATATGCTAAAGGATGGACGCGGAAAGTTGAAACGGGCCGCTTAACCGTCGGCGCTACCGTCTACGGCAAAACGGGAACGTATCAGTTAGCACATTTGCTGGAACATGGACACGCAAAACGCGGCGGAGGCCGTACCGGTTCTATTGTGCACATCGAGCCCGTTGAACAATGGGCTATCGACGAAGCCTATGAAAGGATCATTCAAAGACTGGAGGGTATGCCATGACACCCAGCGACATCAAGTTAATGATTGAGTCGGTCGGCATCCCGTCGGCCTATTATCAATTCGCAGGTAAGACGGAGCAACAGCCGCCTTTTATCTGTTACTTTCTCGGGAACGGTCAAGACTTTATTGCTGACAATTCCAACTATGTCCACGCCGACACACTCTATATTGAGCTTTACACGGACAGCAAAGATTTTGGGTTGGAAAAGCAAGTCGAAACCGTCCTTAATTCGCACGAGCTCGTTTTCGAGAAAACGGAAGTGTTCCTTGATTCGGAGCACATGCACGAAACAATCTATACCACAGCTACAGCACTGGAGGTTTAACATGGGAACTACCAACAAGGTAAAATTTGGCATTAAAAACTGCCATTATGCCGTCGCCACTATCGCGGCGAATGGCACTGCTACTTACGGAACCGTTAAGGCGCTTCCGGGAGCCGTCAGCTTGTCGATGGACGCGCAGGGGGACCTCTCGCCGTTCTATGCAGATGACATCGAATATTATGTCGACAATCAGAACAACGGATACTCCGGCACGCTCGAGCTTGCGCTGATCCCGGACAACTTCAAAAAGGACGTTCTCGGATACCAGGAAGACACAAACGGCGTTATGTACGAAGACGGAAACGCACCCGTCGTTCACTTCGCCCTGCTCTTCGAGTTCTCCGGAGACAAGCACGCGAAGCGCCACGTCATGTATAACTGCGTATCTGGCCGTCCCGCCGTGTCTGGTTCCACAAAGACCACGACGGCAGAACCTCAGACGGAGTCGCTTTCGATCACATCGACCAGCGTTTACAACGCAGACGTGCAGAAGTACATCCCGAAAGCGTCCTGCACTCCTACAGAGACGGGCCAGTATAACGGATGGATGTCTACCGTTTATCAGCCCACTGCAACGGCGGCGACAACCTAAGGAGGCTATCATATGTATAGGGTGGTAAAAATCGGAGAAACAGACGTGCCAATGCTGGCGCTTGCTTCCGTAGATGTTTATTACAAAAGGATGTTCAAAGAGGATCCATTAAGCATCATGACGAGCAAAAGTGCAGACGAGGGCGAAAAAACACGTATCGCTTTCGGCATGGGCTTTATTATGGCCAAATATGCTGAAAATCAGGATCGCAAGAAAATGATGGCGCTTACATACGACGAGTATTTGGAATGGCTGGATAAGTTTCTTTACGGAGACTTTATCGAAGCTGTCCCGGATATCCTCGGTTTGTACTATGGCCAGAAACTGCCAACGGCTAAAGAAAAAAACTGAGTAAGGCGATAGATCGTGAATGGTCTGTCGCCATTTTTCTTTTAAGATGCGTCCAGCTCGGGATTCCTCTTTCCGAGTTGGACTATCTGGAATACGGCGAGATACTCGACATGTTTATTGAGCATGGCAACGACGACGCCGATTATGATTACGCAGCTACACAGGACGATATGGACAGGTTTTAAGATATGGCGGGCTCCAGAATCAAAGGAATCACCATTGAGATTGGTGGAGATACAACTAAATTACAAAAAGCGCTTTCCGGTGTCGACAAGTCGCTTAAAGAGACACAGGACAAGCTAAAAGACGTTGACCGGTTGTTAAAACTGGACCCAAAGAACACGGAGCTGTTAACGCAAAAGCAAAAGGCACTCAAAGATGCTGTTGACCTCACAAAAACACGCCTTCAAGCACTTAAAGAGGCGCAAGAGAGTATCGGGCAGGGAACTGCGGAATATGACGCCCTGCAACGCGAAATCATTGAGACGGAGCAACATCTCAAGGGGCTCGAACAGCAAGTAAAAGATTTTGGGTCAGTTACAGCTCAACAGATAGCGGCGGCCGGCAAGGACGTGCAGGATTTTGGGAACAAAATTTCCAACGTCGGGCAAAAGTTAACGCCCATATCCGCGGCTGCCGGAGGTCTTGCGGCTGGGCTTGTTGGTCTTGGCTATAAATCCGTGACTACTGCCGACGACCTTAATACGCTTTCCAAACAATCAGGAATGAGCACGGACTCACTCCAAAAGCTACAATATGCGTCTAGTTTGATCGATGTATCAATGGAAGACGTTAGCGGCGCCCTTGTCAAAATGAAGAAGGGCATGGAAGGCGACGCCAAAGCGTTTAAGGCCCTTGGCATTGAAGTTACAAACGCTGACGGCTCTATGCGGTCTGTCGAAGACATATTTAATGATACGGTCGTTACATTATCTAAGATTGATAATGAGGTCGAACGTGATCAGGCCGCAATGTCTATCTTCGGAAAGTCAGCCGATTCATTAGCTGGAATCATTGATGACGGCGGCGAATCGCTCAAGGCTTACGGAGATGAAGCGGAAAACCTCGGCCTTATCATGTCCGGGGATACACTTAACTCTCTGAACGAGATAAACGACGCCATTGATACGGGCAAGGCGCAAATAGGCGCGGCGGCTTCCGAGCTGGGCGCGACTGTGGCCGAAAGTCTTATCCCGCTGATCGAACCGATTACATCGGGAATCCAGCGAATCACGGAATTTATGCAGGGGCTTGAACCGGCACAGGCGCAGGTTATTCTTGGAGTCCTTGCGGCGATTGCGGCGCTGGCTCCGCTCGTTATGGCGATTGGTTCCGTAATAAGCGCTGTAGGCACAATAATGACGCTTGCCCCTGCGATTATGGGCGTTCTTGGCGCGATATTGTCGCCGATTGGGCTTGTCGTCGCGGCTGTTATCGGACTTGGGATTGTTATCTATAAGAACTGGGACAGCATCAAGGAATGGACGCAGTCATTATTTGAGAAAATCAAAGAAAAGTTCGACGCCATTAAAGAAAATCTGCAAAAGACGTGGCAGAACATCCAGCGTAATATTTCAGACCGCATTACGGCGATTAAGACGAAGATTACAAGCATCTTTAATTCCATAAAGAGCAAGATTGTAACTACATCGTCGAATATCCTCAGCTCCGTAACTACGACTTTTGAAAATATCAAAAAGAAAATCACCGAGCCGATTGAAAAAGCGAAAGAGCTTGTAACGGGAGCAATTGAGAAAATCAAAGGACTTTTCCCGCTGAACATCGGCAAGATTATGAAGCTCAAAATTCCCCACATAACGATCGACGGCGGCGAAGCCCCCTATGGACTCGGCGGGCTCGGCAGAAAACCGCACATCGGCGTAGAGTGGTATGCAAAAGCCATGCAGAACCCGTATCTGTTTACGGCTCCTACGGTCATGCAAACACCTTATGGCATGATTGGGGCGGGAGAAGCGGGCAACGAATTAATGTATGGACATGATGCGCTAATGCGGGATATCGCGACGGCCCAGGCGGCGAATAACGAAACACTTGTTAATGGCGTATATCATGCAATGGTGGCGGCACTCGATAATGCTGATTTGAAGGTTGTTATCGGCCGTCGAGAATTCGGACGCATTGTTCGGGAGGTGACGTAATGAATATTACTTATATCGCATCTTCCGGGAACGTGTACCCGCTTATCACCAAACAGATAAGGCTTAAAAACGCAAACTTCCATACATGGGAATTTAAGGCAGAAAGCACGGAACTTGCTTATGGGTCCAGAGTGTCGCAATTCCGAAAACAATCGCCCACATATCAGACAACTATCGTTATACGCGGAAATCCGATTGCAAGAATGGCCGCCCTTAACGCTTTGCATGATGATTTTGAGAATGATTTGCGGAAACTGCAGCCGGGTAAGATCATCTGGGGCGAATGGTACTGTGATTGTTATATTACGGCATCAGAAACCGTTCCGAGTATGGACGTAAAGCACTGGACAGAAAATTCAATCGATATCTTTATCCCGTCGGGATTTTGGGCGCGGGAGGAAACAAGGCACTTTGCTATTCCCACTGTCCCCCCTTCCGAGTTTTTGAAATATCCATATGGATATGAATACGACTACACTCCAACATCGAATACGGTGACGACATGGGAAACAGATTCTCCGTTTGAGTCTGATTTTGAAATGATATTTTACGGACCGTGCGTTAATCCGAGAGTAACAATAAACGGGTATCCTTACTTGGTTAATATTGCTGTTCCGGAAGGATCCTCGCTTGTAATCAATTCCAAGAATCATACCGTAATGATGGGCGACGAAAATTGTTTTGATTCGCGGAACAAAGTAAACAGTGTGTTTCAGAAAATCCCCGCCGGTACGCTTTTGGTGTCCTACGGGGGATTTGCATTTGACTTAACTCTTTTTGAGGAAAGGAGCGAGCCAAAATGGTAATTATGGCGCTTAATTCCGGCGAAGAGGTTAAGGCGCTCAAATATAACGAATATGATTTTGAGGTCGGCGACGAAACAAATGATTTCGCTATAAAGATTTTGCTGTCGGAATGGGAGTATATTCCCGAAGGGGCTTATTTGTACATTCCTGGCACCGAATACGGCGGGATTTACAGACGAACTGAGATAGACACAAAACAAGGGTATATCTCCGTCGGCGGCCTCACGTGGCGCGGGATGCTCCAGTCAAAGATCATAGAACCTCTGCCGGGAGAAGACTACGCTGCAGATGAGGGCGACATTAATACTATCATCGGTAATCGGGTAGCATCCGCTTTTGATGGGCTGATGGTTGGAACTGTTCCGTGCGGGGTCAGTGTTGATTACAGATATAACCGTTATGTGACCTTGTATGACGGTTTACAAGCGATGCTTAAGAAGGTGGGGCACAAATTACGCATAGTTTATAACAACGCCTTGAAATGTGTTGTAGTTGATGCTGTGCCTATTGAGGACTATTCTAACAAGATAGAGTTCTCCGGAGACATGGACGCCTACTACTACATAAACCTCGACAGAACGGGAGTTAATCATCTTATCTGCTTGGGTAACGGACGCCTAAAGGATAGAATCGTTGTCCACCTATACGCGGACCGTGAAGGCAACATATCCCGCGAACAGTCGATTTTCGGACGTGACGAGATTATGGCTGTATACGACTATGCGGGGGCGGACGAAACGCAGCTTGTGCAGTCCGGCACAGACCAGTTCAAGTCTATGCAATCTGTCAATCAGTTTAGCATTGACGTAGAAGCTGAGAACATCGAGATAGGTGATGTAGTAGGAAGCAAAGATTATATTACCGGCATAGCAATGAAGGCTCCCGTGACAGGGAAGATACATAAGTCGGTCGGCGGTATCGCTACCACCGAATATACATTAAGCAACAATGTGGAGGTATCTACATGAGTTTTAATATAATCACAGGCTACACGGGAGAGCCTCATGTAACCGCCCAACAGGACAGGTACATTAATCAAGGCGCCTTCGGTACCGGGTGCGTTGTCCTTCCTGCTGGTAATCAGCTTACGTTGGAACCGGCAACAGCCACACAGCTTACATTGCACGATGGAGCTGTCAGCCTTCAAGGCTGTGTAGGCGCTATGGATGCGGGCGACACGGAAGTGATAGAGATCGATTCCGGATCAACAGGAATGAACCGTATTGACTATCTGTGCGTGAGGTACGAGAAGGACAACGGCATCGAGTCGCTGTCTTTTGTCGTCAAGAAGGGAACTCCAAGCTCTGGTACACCATCAGCGCCTACCTACACAGCAGGATCTATTGAGGCGGGCGACACGGTTGTCGAGGCTCCCGTATGGATTATCAATGTATCCGGGCTGTCGATCACGTCCGTAGAACGCTACGCAAGAGTGATCAGTTCACAGCCACAGATTGAGTTGCTTTTGGAGGCGTATACGGAGCTGTTAGCGGGCAAGGCGTTTGTGCTTGAGTTCTCCTCTGGGGACAGCGTGAATACGGCCCGCACAGGTCTTGCGCTTCGGGAAGTTTTCCTGTTCAGAGGCACAGGGACCTATTCACAGGATGTTTTAGGACTTGGGACACAAGTCAACGCCTTCGGTATTGGCTACAAAAACTCCTCCTCAACAATGGTACTTCTGTCCATCTGCGGGGGCAAGCTCTATTATTGCCAGTACAGCAACACGGGTGCGGGTACGGTTTACAATCCGCTCAATTTACAGTCTAGTATTACGTAAGGAGTTAACGATATGCAAAGAGAATATAAGATATCGTTATCACAGGAATATTACAGTGATGTTGTGTACTTGTCACAGTACGATGATGATTATGATGTTATATTCCACGTGATCAACAAATACTCTGCGGCAGATGTCGGCGGAAAAAGTGCCAAATTTACCGGAACAAGAGCAGACGGCCTCGGATTTACATTCAATGCGGTTGCAGTTGGATCATCCGTATCCTTCCACATCAATACGTCTCTGACAGCATGTGCCGGAACGCATACGGCAGAGATCGTCTTCTACGACAGCAATGATCTGTATTTTGGCTCTGCCAATGTCCAGGTAATCGTGGAGAAGGCCGCACATCCGGAGGGGACTATCGATGCGGATGAGGAGCAACTCAGAGAACTCGCGGCACAGGTCCAGGAAATCGTGGACAATGCCGCCGCAGAGGT
>JAEIGA010012693.1_pt1 | contig 12795 bp, 9 predicted proteins | sample 9270691 | NCBI WGS metagenome assembly JAEIGA01 (sample SAMN17057246, study PRJNA624740) | gut metagenome | biome: biome; isolation source: fecal sample | host: Bos grunniens | place: China: Xizang | collected 2019 | reverse complement strand
CTGACAATGTATGCATACAAAGGAGTACCACTTACTTTAGGAGCGTTGTTAGAGTCAGTCGGCTATATTTATATACCTGTATTGAGTCTGATTTTCCTTAAAGAGAAGATTACTCCCAGAATGATTATAGGGTCGCTGTTTATCATCGGCGGAATAGTTGTTTTCAACATATGATCTTTTGATTGAGTGTATTCATTACAAAATGGTCAATATTCCCATATGGTATAATTACTCAAAAAATCCGGAGGAATTTAGTTATGGAAATGCCTATGAGATTTATTCGAAAACTACCTATTCCGAAGGTTCTTAAAGAAGAATATCCAATCGACAGCAATATAGAAAAGATTAAGGAAAAACGTGATAAAGAGATACGTGATATCTTTACTGGCGAGGATAAGCGTCTTCTGATGATCATTGGTCCTTGTTCAGCAGACCGTGAAGATGCAGTTATGGAATATATGAATAAACTGGCTGCATTATCTGATCAGGTGAAGGATAAGATCTTTATAATTCCAAGAGTATATACAAATAAGCCAAGAACAAAGGGAATTGGTTATAAGGGCATGCTCCATCAGCCTAATCCGTCACAGGGTGAAGACTTATTGGCAGGCATTATTGCTATACGTCAATTGCATACCAGAGTAATTAAGGAAACCGGTATGACAGCTGCTGAAGAAATGTTATATCCGGCAAACTTCAGATATCTTTCTGATGTTCTCGGATATATAGCAGTAGGAGCGAGATCAGTTGAGAATCAAGAGCATAGATTAGTGGCGAGTGGTATCGGTATACCGGCAGGCATGAAGAATCCTACTTCCGGTGACGTTAAAGTTATGGTGAATTCTGTTATTGCTGCCCAATCACCCCAAAAGTTTATTTACAGAGGCTGGGAAGTTGAAACTGACGGTAATGAATTTGCCCATTGTGTGTTGAGAGGATATGTTGATAAATTTGGAAGAAGTCATCCGAATTATCACTATGAAAATCTTGAAGAAATCTTAGAGTGTTATAAAGAACATCCTGAACTGAAAAATCCGACGGTAGTTATTGATTGCAACCACAATAATTCAGGAAAAAGGTATGAGGAACAGGTACGGATAGCCGAAGAAATAATTCAAAGCCGCAACCGTAATCCTTCACTTAGAAACTTAGTAAAAGGTCTGATGATAGAAAGTTATCTGTTGGACGGATGTCAGGATATTTCTGAAGGTGTTTATGGCAAATCAATAACTGATCCCTGTCTTGGTTGGGAAAAGACAGAACGGATGATCAAAGATCTTGCTGATACTTTGTAATTCTGAATTATCAGAAACTCTTCATATACTTTGAAGCATCGGGACCTGCCATAAATATAAGGTCAAGTATGCTCACGTTACTGTTATATTCTCCATACAGCTGCTCGTACTCAGGATAATTGGAGTAATCCATATATTCGAGCGTTACATTTGCATTTTGAAATACCTCATCAACAATGTAATCCTTGGCTGCCGGGCCTGAGAGATAGTAGTCTCCGCCGGCCGAGAGTACCAGTCCGACAAGACGCTCTGTTTTTCCTTCCACTAACCCATAATCAGTATCGTAAGAGAGTTTTGTTTTAATGCCGAGAATATCGCATATGTTCTTAATAAACAGATAATTGATGTCTGATAAATATTCAAGATTTGAAGCCTGCGCATAAAGGTCCTGGAACAAGGATTTGTATTCCTTAAAATAGGGAGCCTTTGAATAACTCATCTTTATTGTATTCCAATGCTTAGAAGCCCAATCAGGGGATACAACTTTGGTATCCCTGATCTTTTGGAAGTATTTGCCTTTGTTCTCTACCGGTATTGTTAACCAAATGGTCCCATTTGGAGTTTTGATGATGTTTCTGTTTCTCCAGTCTCTTCTCGTATACTGCATCTGATCATAGATGATAAATTCATCTACGGAATTGATTATGTCAAAATAGCCTTTCCACGGAATGTAGTTAGATTGAAGTATGGCTATTTTCTTGTGATATTCATTTTGGGATTGCATAAAGAACCAACTCCGTGAGATTTGTCTGGTGATGTCTGATGTAGAAGTTATAAGCATCCTCGCCTGCGATAGACATTATTAACTTCGGTATTTCAATGAGATCATCACGCTTGTGATATACGCAAATCGCCAGGGTGGGGATATTCTCTTTGATTATCCTGCTCGCGCCGACTATGGCATCATATTCGCTGCCTTCTATATCCATCTTGATAAAAGTAACAGGTCTATTGACCATCTCATCAATAGCATTAACTTCGATTACGATATCTCCGTCTTCGCAGATCGAAGAGCCATCACCATTTGAGGAAAAGCGCAGTTTAGCATATTTATCTGATGTGCCGTATCTCATAAGAGTGAATTTCTCAGCCGGTATGTCACCTTTTGCTACGCTTTCTTCTATTTTCTTTGCATTGGTATCATCAGGCTCGAAAGAAATGACGCTGTTTATTTTGTCTTCGCCATAGAAACGCAGTGCATCAATGACCGTATCTCCAATAAAAGAACCGCAGTCCAGGAAAGAACTGCAATCACAGTTCTTGGTTAGATCATTAAAATACTGGTTAGGTTTAGGATCTGCATTCAGGGGCTCGATATCTCCTGAGATACAGGCATATACATAATGTTCCATGGTATTTCTGGAAATATCGTCAGCAAGAAGCTCGTACGTTGATTCAAATTCTGCTTTGTGTTCTGCATAGAAAGTATAATCCAGGTAGTAATCTGCCCTATAAGCTTCTATGGGGAATGATGTTTTGATTATGTTGGTGGTTTTAAGCTTTGACGCAATGGCCTGTCTTGCAGCCAGATTATCCAGACATATCCAAACATAGTCGTTATCGCTGCAATTTGCGTTGTATGAACTGAATTTTATTACAGGAATGTTCTTGTATTCGTCAGTAGTGTAGTACTCATCATCTATAATAAACGCCTTGATAGTGATGCCTGATTCGCTCAGTAAGCGCATTGCAATGTTAGCCATTGCTCCGGTACCGAAAAGATAAATGTCAGACTGTGAGCCTTTAATATTGGAAAGAGTATTATCAAGTGAATGGTCATAGTTGATTAACATAGCAAAATCAGGCCCTTTTTTTATTTTTTTAGTTTATACTAATGATAACAGATAAGGGCAGAGTTTTATTTCCTTTCTGATTAAATTTGCATGCTACAGGTAATTTATGTCAGATCAATGTATTATTGACGGTCGCTTATCAGTTGTAATTCCTTGCTATAACTCTGAAAACAGTATTAATGACGTTATTTGTAGCAATGATGAGATTTTTAAGCGGTTTGGAATTACAGATTATGAATACATTCTTGTTAATGACCATTCAAAAGATAATACAGGTAAAGTAATCAGACAGATAGCTGAGAGCAGGAATAATGTTACTGCAATTAATCTGGCCAAAAACTGCGGCCAGCATTCAGCGCTTATGGCCGGATTCCATTATGTCACCGGTGATTATATTGTTACTTGTGAGGATGACGGTCAGACGAATATGGAAGCGATAGGCGATATGTTCGCTAAGTTGTCTGAAGGCTATGATGTTGTTTCAACTTATTGGGAAGAAAGAGGCAAAAGATCTATCTTTAGAAGGGCTGGAAGCAAAATGTACAATGTTGTGGCCGATAGACTGCTTCCTAATCCTGAACATGTTATCGTTTCGATTTTCTTTGTTGCCAGAAGATACGTTATTGATGAGATCATCAAGTATACCCAGCCTTATCCGTACATCAACGGATTATTGCTGAGAACAACTAATAACATAGCTTCTATCACATGTAAGCAGCTTCCCAGAACAGTAGGAAGATCAGGATATACATTTAAAAAGCTTCTGAGATTGTGGTTGGACAGTTTTACGGCATTTTCCATTGTTCCTTTGAGAGCGGCCTCTTTGTTCGGCGTTTTTACGGCATTCATTGGCCTGATTTTTGCAATTGTGACAGTAATACGTAAGCTGATCTATACTGATATTGCAGTTGGATGGAGTTCACTGATCTCGGTAATACTTGTTATTTCAGGTGTAATACTTTGCGTGTTGGGAATGATTGGTGAGTATCTTGGCCGTATTTATATGTGCATAAATCTGACTCCTCAATTTGTAATTCGTGATGTTATTAGCGGTGAAGCCAATGCAGAAAAAAATACTGATAGCTAATGGCGGATACGCGGAAATTCCATTGATTGTTTCAGCAAAAAACGAAGGCTTTTTTGTTTATGTTGGCGGGAACAATGAAACAGCTCCAGGAAACAGGTTTGCGGATGTTTATTGTAAGGTTGATTATTCCGATCCGGAAGCTCTGGCTAAACTTATAAAAACTGAAAACATAGATTATATTTGCTCCGGATGTTCTGATTATTCATATAAGGCTGTTAGTGCAGTTTGTGACAGTCTCGGATTGCCGGGACATGATGATCAGGTTAAGGTTGGCATTATTCATGATAAAGATAAGTTCCGTGAACTGGTAAGAGATCTCGGTTTACCGGCTCCAAAGTCATTTATGTGTACGAAGCCGGAAGATCTCAGAAATTGTAATGATGTGAAATATCCCCTGATGGTTAAGCCTGTTGATGCTTTCGGAGGTAATGGCATCTCGTTATGCCGTAATGAGAGCGAACTGATTGAGGCAGGTGAAGAGGCTTTTAGTACTGCCAGAAACGGCCGCGTTGTTGTGGAGGAGTTCCTTGAGGGGACTGACCATGGTTTTACCGTACTGATCAAGGATAGAAAGATAGTATTCTGGTTTAGTGATAATGAATACCATGATGTACAAAGATTTGCAGTATCAGCAGTAAGTTATCCTTTCGATGTGAGCAACGAATCTATAGACTGCTTAAAGGAGCAGGTTGAAAAGATTTCAGAGAGGCTGGAACTTAAAGACGGATTAGTTCACGTTCAGTTTAAACTGTTGAATGACGGAACTCCGGTTATTATTGAGATTTGCAGGAGAAGTCCCGGAGATCTGTATATTGAATTCGTAAAGTATGTAACAGGATTTGATTATCCGAGAGCGATATTACTGGCTGAGACCGGACAGGATTTTGAAGTGCCCGGAACGCCTCTGCCTTCTGATACGTATTGTGTAAGGCAGGTAATAATCTGCCAGGAGGAAGGCATCTTAAATGATATCCGCTTCTCCGCGAAAATCTCAAAATACATAACAGATGAATTTTTGTATTTTACTAAGGGCAGTCATGTAAAGAGCATGACTAAATGCGGTGTTATATTCCTCAGATTTGATTCACTCGACGATCTGAATGAGGTAATGAGCAATATTATTGATGAGATAATCTTTGATATTCAGTAAGGAGGAGACAATGCATAATAAGGATTACGTGTGTATCGGCATGGTTGGTGCCGGAAGAGCGACTGAACTTCACATGCATGCCTATGTCCGTGTCAGTCATGTCCCATTGAGATTTAAGACTATCATGGCCAGAAGAAAAGAACAGCTCGAACCTGCTAAAGAGTTATATGGTTTTGAACAGTTGTCCTATGATTTTAATGAATTGATAAATGATCCTGAAATAGATGTAATCGATATCTGTACACCTCCTTATGTTCATAGAGATATGATAAAGGCTGCTATGAATGCTGGAAAACATGTCATATGCGAGAAGCCTTTGACCGGATATTTCGGGGAAGAAGGTGACCCTGTTCCTGTTGGTACCGGTGTCAGCAAAGCAGATATGTACGATCGTCTTTTGCAGACTATTGATGATCTGAGGAACATAGTAAATTCCAGTGGTATGAAATTTATGTACGCTGAGAATTTTATCTATGCGCCCGCTGTAGTTAAGGCTGCAGAGGTTATTTCTGCAAAGAAGAGCAAAGTCTTATTTATAAAAGGTGAAGAGAGCCTTAAAGGATCAAGTTCACCCGTAGCAGGTAAATGGAGCGCCAATGGAGGCGGTACTTTTATGAGAACAGGTACACACCCGTTGTCTGCTGCACTCTGGTTAAAGAGTATAGAATCAAAGGCCAGAGGAGAAACTATTGTCCCCGTGAGCGTTACAGCAGAAATTGGTAATTTCACCACCGGACTTACAGAGTATGAGCATCGGCATATTGCTGCACGACCTGAGGATGTTGAGGATAACGGAACTGTTATCATCAATTTCTCTGATAGTTCCAAAGCATTGATTATTGCTAATGATGCCTGCCTTGGTGGAAGTAATAACTATGTTGATCTCTATTGCAATGATTGCAACCTTAAGTGCCAGCTCACGATGAATGATTCGATGCTGACATATATGCTGGATGAAGATGGTATGGATGATGTTTATCTGTCTGAAATGTTACCGTCAAAACGTGGCTGGAACAGACCTTTTATTGCTGATGAGGTCTTGAGAGGATATGTAGATGAGATTCAGGATTTTATGGAGGCGGTATATTTTGACAGAACTCCTAAATCCGGTTTTGATATTGCATATTCTACTGCAAAGATAACATATGCTGCATACAAGGCATCTGAACTGGGAAAGAGGATAGAGTTATAATTCCTCTTAAGTATTAAGTTTTATCGGAGGGTAAGTTATGGGAAGTGAATATGTTCCGTTTTTATACAACACGATTTTTGCGTTGATTCCACCTCTTGTAGCGATCATATTGGCACTCATTACCAAAGAGGTATACAGTTCGCTCTTTGTAGGAATTGTTGTCGGAGGCGTTCTTTATACGATTCAGCCTGTTTCTCCTCCGCTTTACACTTTTAGTCCTGTAGGAGCATTGGAGCATATTTTCAAGGACGGTATTATCGCATCGCTATCGGATTCATATAATGTCGGCATTCTGGTTTTCCTTGTATTTCTTGGAATTATAGTTGCCTTGATGAACAAGGCAGGCGGTTCGGCTGCATTCGGTAAGTGGGCTTCTGAACATGTTCATTCAAGAGTAGGATCACAGCTCGCAACTATTGGTTTGGGAGTCCTGATCTTCATTGATGACTATTTCAACTGTTTAACAGTAGGTTCAGTTATGAGACCTGTTACTGACAGACAGAAGATCTCAAGAGCAAAGCTCGCATATCTTATTGATGCTACGGCCGCTCCTGTCTGTATCATCGCCCCTGTATCTTCATGGGCTGCAGCAGTATCCGGATTTGCTCCTGAAGGCACTAATGGTCTTATGCTCTTTATCAGAGCAATTCCTTATAACTACTATGCACTCCTTACGATCTTAATGATGGTTCTTATGGCTGTATTCAAACTCGAGTATGGTCCGATGGCACGTCATGAGATAAATGCCAAGAATGGCGATTTGTTTACTGTAGCAACAACTGCCGCGAAAGAGGTTGATGATGATACAGAAAAGAAGGGCAAAGTAATTGATCTTGTGCTTCCTGTAATTGTTCTCATTATTTGCTGTATCATCGGCATGATCTATACAGGCGGATTCTTTGATGAAGGAGCTGATCCTAATTTCTTTACAAGATTCGTCAATGCATTTGCTGACAGTGATGCTTCGGTAGGCCTCGCTTATGGTGCTTTCGGAGGAATCTTATTCACTGTGATATTCTACCTTTGCAGAAGAGTGTTGAATTTCAAGGGCTGTATGTCATGCGTAGAAGACGGCTTCAAGGCAATGGTTCCTCCTATTGCTATCCTGACACTTGCATGGTCTTTGAAGGCTATGACGGATTCACTTGGTGCAGCTGATTTCGTTGCCGGTGTAGTTGAAGCGAGATCTGCTTCCATGCATATGTTCCTTCCTGCTGTGATATTTGTTATTGCCTGTCTGTTGTCATTTTCTACAGGTACATCTTGGGGAACTTTTGGTATTCTCATTCCTATTACATTGGAAGTGTTCCCGTTGGATGGTTCTTCGCCGTTAGCAATTATCTGCGTATCTGCCTGCATGGCAGGAGCTGTATGCGGAGACCACTGCTCACCGATTTCCGATACGACAATTATGAGTTCCGCAGGTGCCCAGTGTAACCACATTGCGCATGTTTCAACTCAGCTCCCGTATGCTCTTACAGCGGCAGGAGTATCCTTTGTAACATATTTGATTGCCGGTATGGTAAAGAATGCAGCAATCTCTCTTGCAATTGGAATTATCTTAATGATTGGAACTGTTCTTATCCTTAAGAAGTTTTTACCGACTCCGGATTCTGCTTCTTTGCAGAAAGAGACTCAGAAACCTGCGAAAGGATGATCGCAGAAAACATAACAACGCAACCAATGATCTCTCTTGGTAACATGCCTTCGTGAAGAAATATTGCTGCAGTTATAACAGCGAAAACCGATTCGAGGCACATTAAAAGAGATGCTACAACGGGACTCGCATTTTTCTGTCCCACGATCTGCAGAGTATATGCAATGCCGCAGCTCATAATTCCCGAGTAAAGCAGGGAAGGAGCTGCGGTTTTAATATCTGTAAGGTTCGGCTCTTCGAAGATAAACATGGCGATAACTGAAATGATTCCCGCAACGAAGAACTCCATAAATGACAATTGGACACCGCTGGTTCCTTCTTCAAGGAATTTGTCGATCAGCATGATCTGAACCGCATAGAAGACAGCGCAGATAAGAGCCAGGATATCTCCCAGGTTGATATTGGTTACATCTTCGGGGTTAATACACAGGAAGAAGAGACCGACTAGTCCCATAAGAATCGAGAGCCATGTAAGGACTGCTATCTTTTTCTTCAAAAAAATCACAGAGAACAACGAAACAAAGAACATATAAAAAGAAGTTACGAATGCGATCTTACCGGAAGTGGAATAGTAAAAAGCAAACTGCTGGAAGTTCTGGGCAATAGAGAAAACTATTCCAAGGATCAATCCTTTACGCAATGTTTTCTTGCTAAAATCGAAACCTTTATTGATTATCAGGGTGAACGGCAAAAGAAACAGCATTCCCAAAACAGTTCTGATACCTGTAAAAGTGAATGCATCGATACTCTGCATTCCGATAGACTGGGCAACAAAAGATGATCCCCAGATGACAGCTGTTATGAGAAGGAGTATTACTCCAGAAGGTTTTGTCCGGCGCATTAAGACTTCTTTATTACTCTTTTCTTTTCAAATACTAGATAACAAATGAAGAGAATAATACCAATAGCCGAAATAGTCCAGCCTGAATATATGTGTGGTGTAACGTAAGTCATCTCTATTGAATGAGTGCCTGCAGGCAAAGAAATAGCCATAAAGGCGGTATTGGCCCTGATTATATCAACCGGTGTTCCGTCGACTTTTGCACTCCAGCCTTCAGAATAGGGGATGGCTATATACAAATATCTGTCAGACTCATTAGTAGCGGTTATATTGAGGTGATTTCCGTGATATTCGTATGTGATATCTTCCATATCCGCATGTTCAAAGAATGCATCTATTGTCTTATCCATTTGCTCATAAGGTCTGGAATATATATGGATGCCTTCTAAGTTGTACTCACCTTTATTTGCAAAAACAAACATAATACTTTCGATAGGTTCTGATATGGATTCAAATGAGAAAACCACATCGTCACTTCCGGAATAGTAACGGTCAAGTGTTGAGTATTGCGCTGAAATATCGATTGCTACAGGAGTGTTTTCCGAATCCATCAGTACGATTGCATTACGGTATTTGACAAAGTCACCGCTGCTCGTAAGACCGTTCACATATACGCTGATCTGACCTGCCTCAACAGCACCAGTCTTAAACACTATATATCCGCCATCTTCCTGAACAGATACTTTGTTTCCATCAATTGTGATGTTGTTCGTTTCTGTAATCTCAAAAGGTACAGATACGGTATCGCTGACTATATCTGATTCGGTTTGACCGGGGTCATCGACAACCATTGAATACATAAGGTTAGTCTCGCGCTCTACAGGATCCATATTAATATAAGTTTCTGTGGATATTACATCGTTATAGAAGTAAACCAGAGAAACACCGCGGCCTGATTTATAAAGACTGTAATCTCCTTCGTTTTTTACGAAATCATAAGTATATGGAGCCCTGATACACGCGTTATTGTCGTTGGAACGGACAATATAATTACAAGCGTTCAGAATTTCTGCGTAACATCTTGATCTGAAACCTGTATGTGAGAAACCCATCGGATTTCCCAAAACCGCGAGTTCCGAATAATAGTTCTCGATATTCTGATTTTGATTGCTGTGGTAGAAATCATAACCGCTGACTTCTGCTGCAGTCGATGAATTCATAACATTATCATCAAAATCGGTGTTTATGATATCTGTTCTGTACTTAGGATCATTAACTTCTACTCTGAGATTCATTCCTCCACCGACATATACCTTTTCATAGATGGAGCCTGAATCAACCATCATGTGACTGAGATACATGTGCAGGCATGAATATCCTAAGAACAAACATGAGATGAATATTACAGCGAAATACATTTTCTCACGCAATGATTCTGAATTACTGCCGATCAGATTAATGGTTCCGATTAAGAGCAATGAAACAAACAGGGAAAGCGCGGATATGACCGAGCATATATCATTGAACAGATAACAAATAACGCAATAGATTACGGATATACCTAAAGATAAATACCAGACTTTTCCGCTGAACTTACTTATGGAATCAAATGAAACGGTAACCACATAGGCAATGCAGAGAAGCAGTGAAAAGATATATCGCGCTGATGAATAATTGAATCCGTTTAATGCTGAGCCGATAAGAGGAAAGGCGAATGATAATAGACATAAAGAAAAGCACCATTTAATGATTGGTTCTTTCTTTTTGAAAACGAATAAACAAATAGCGGCAACAGCAGCAAAGGAAGATACACCGATCATGGCATCTCCGCCTGCCTGGATTCCTGAGAAGGCATAAGAAAAAAGCTTAGTTATCAATTCAATATTGATGATTCCGGTTACCTGTTTGTTTTCCAATCTGCTTAATCCGGATAAGTTGAGCAAACCGGGCAGGATTGCTCCGATTCCCATGCTTATTGAGATAAGAGAAAGAATCGTATATCTGCCTGTCAGTGCAAATAATTTTTTAATACTGTGGTCCTTTTCGCATAGATATCTGATAAGGCAATAAGCGAACAACAGAATGACCATCATGTACGTGAAATAGAAAGAGCGTATAAAACAGTAACAAAGGACTAAGACATATAAAACGTCACCCTTTCTTTTCCACACTCTGTCTGCACCAAGGAGCAGCAGGGGAAAGCCAATGAAAGAAAAGGAGAAGCTTTGTTCCAGGAAAACTGCATATGCAGAAGAGGAGAAAACGTATACAAGAGAACCGGCTAAAGCATTAGTTCCTTTGTAACCCTTTTCATTAGCAAAAAGGATAAAAGCTATTCCTGAAATATAAAGTTTTAATACGACAATGATATTGAATACGTATTCGCTGTATTTTGCCGGAGTAATTGCAGAGACCCAGTATAAAGGATCAAACAGGAAATTGTTTGCAGCAACTGTAGATATGAGCTGGTCACTTCCCATACCCATAGTCATATTCCACATCGGCAATTCGAAAACGTGATCAACAAATATGTTTTTGAAAAAAGCACGTATCAGCTGTCCGCTGGCAATAAAATAAACATAGTGCTGCCATAGACCGTCACCGGTATCCATCATGGATTTCTTGTCAAACAAAAAGAAGATAATGACACAGAAGAAAGCAAATACCAAAAAGCAGATCGAGTATTTGACAATCGTGTTTGCTAATTTGTCTTTCCTGATATTTGGCATAGCATGACTCTTTTTATTTTCTTTTCTTCTTTTCGCAAACAAGATAAACAGCGTAGAGAATTATACCTGCAGCTGAAATGATCCAGCCTGAATAGAGATGCGGAGTAACATATGTCATCTCAATTGAATGAGAACCAGAAGTTAACGGAATAGCCATAAAAGCAGTATTAGCCCTGATTATCTCAACAGATGTTCCATCGACTTTCGCATGCCAGCCTTCAGAATATGGAACAGCAATATACAGGTATTTGTCAGCATCTGTATTAGCCTTAATGTCGAGGTGATTACCGTGGTAATCGTAGGTGATATCTTCCATATCTGCGTGTTCATAGAAGGCGTCCAATGTTTTATCCATTTGCTCATATGGTCTTGAATAAATGCGGATACTGTCTAAGTCATATTCGCCTTTGCTGAAGAAAACCAATCCGATTTTTTCAACTTCATCATCGATTGATTCAAAAGAGAAAACAACATCATCATTGCCGTAATAATATGTATCTGTAGTTTTGCACTGGGCTGAAGTGTCCATAACGATCGGATTGTTATCAGAATCCAAAAGAATAACGGTGTTCCTGAAATACCAGTCTTCAACGTCAGATGAGCGGAGTCCTGACAAACATATACTTATCTGACCGGCTGCTATATCATCGGGTTTAAGCATAAGACATACATTATCTTCAAGAATAGTAATTTTCGTGCTGTTAATTACCACCTTGTCAGACTCCTCTATCTCATAAGGAATAGAGATTGCGTCGGAAACCACATCTGATTCAGGTTTCGCGGGCTCGTCTAAAACCATGGAATACATAAGGTTAGTCTCGCGCTCAACGGGGTCTAAGTTCATGTATGTTTCTGTAGATATTACATCGTCGTAGAAGTAAACCAGAGATACATCTCTGCCGGATTTATAAAGACTGTAATCGTCATCGGATTTTATAAATTCATAAGTGTATGGTGGCTTGATACAGGTAATGCTTTTGTCAGAGCGGGCAATGTAATTACATGTATTCAATATTTCCAAATAGCAGCGTCCTCTGAATCCGTTGCGTGAAAAGCCCAGAGGATGGCTGATAACACCTAAATCTGTGTAGTAATACTCAACATATTGGTT
>JAEIGA010012692.1_pt1 | contig 12795 bp, 15 predicted proteins | sample 9270691 | NCBI WGS metagenome assembly JAEIGA01 (sample SAMN17057246, study PRJNA624740) | gut metagenome | biome: biome; isolation source: fecal sample | host: Bos grunniens | place: China: Xizang | collected 2019 | reverse complement strand
GTGGTAACGTAATACCCCCCATTGGTTTACATAATATTTCCCCATTATGGACAAGCAAAGGCCCCGGCACAACGGCCAGGGCCTGCGGTTATTCATGCTTTCTGGATGCCACAAACAGGATCAGCACGAGCATCACCACGAGCACGGGTGTCACGTCAATCATGGAGAGCAAACACCTGCCCATCCAGGAACGGCACAGAGGTCTCATGCCTCTGCTCGTTATTGACTGCGTAGTACTGAACAGCCCAGCGGTGGAAGTTTGCGTCATTCCACGCGTGGATAAAGAAGCGGAACGGGTGCGGCCGGGGGGTGTTATAGTCCATGTCGATCCTCATGGCTAAGATGCTCACGTCTGCCTCGCAGAGCTCATTCATGATTTCCTGGGCATGCCTGGAAGCGGATAGTAGATTGCTATTCATGGTGTCCTCCTTAATCTGCGACGCACATGCGACGCAGGAATATTGTCTTGTCTGTGGGTACTGCTGTGAGCTCATAGTCTGCATAGACGCGTGCAAACTCTTGCCAGGTGCTGATGTTGATTCGCGCAAACAGCACATTGTCAGAATAGAAGCTGATGGTATACGGCTGCCGTTGTGCGTCGATCCCGTCTTGGCAAATGCAATAGAAAGCGTGCTGCATGGCCGCCTCCATGAACGTCGCGGCGAATGCTACCCGATCTTGTTCGAGTATTTCGCATTCGGGGGATAATGTGCCTCCGGTGATAATCGCTGTATAGTGCTTCATGGGGTACACCTCCATCATAAGATTGTCCCTAGTCTACCACCAATGTTATTAAAAGTCAATAGTTTTCTTGCACAAAAGGAGGCCGGGGCACTGCCCCGGCCTCCAGCCCTTTTAGCGCTCGCCATCGTGTACCCGGTCGATAGCGTCCAGCTTTTCATACACCTTTTGCAGCATCTGGGTGTTTTCGTGCATCGTCTGGGTGAACTCCTTCAATGTGCTGTTCACGTACTTCCAAAGGAACATGACACAGACAATGGGAAAGCCCACGGAAGAAATCAGAGATACCACCTGTTCCATCATTTACTCCTCCCCAGCTTCTTGATATTTACGTAGAACTGCGCGAGTTCTTCACGTGTCACAGGCTTGTCCGGCTTGAAGCTGCCATCCGGGTAGCCGGCCAGGGCCCCGTCCTCCAGGGCCTCCCGGATCGCGGCGAAACTCCATCGGCCGTCGTAGTCAGTGGCGTTGTCATACCGGGGCCTCCACACTGCCACAATGTTCGACAGATAGCGGGTCTTTTCCAGTACCCCGTCATTGTCCACCTTGGGCAGCGGGGTGTTGCCCTCGATAGAATAGAACACTTCCCGGCCATTCTGCACGGTACGCTCGCGCAGCATGCCGCAGTGTTCCGGTGTGCTGCCTCCGTCGAAATTGAAGAATAGCACGTCGCCTCGCTGCGCCTCGCCGGGCTTAACCGTCTGCCCGGTTTCCTTGGCCCACTCCAGCAGCTGAGAGCATGACGCGCAGCGCTTTCCGCCATAGAACAAACGGGCAAGTTTCAGCATACAGAACAGCCACCAGATGAAAATAACACACCAGGGCACACCATTCGCTCCGTATGCCTCGCCGAAAAGTGTGCGATTGCTGCGGGGCGGCTGCTCTACTGTGCCGATTTGCTTCTCCGCCAGGCTTACCACTTTCTCCAGCATGCGCACCTCCTAGCCCGCCAGGACAAGCACATAGCTATACTTGCCCACTCCGACAAACTGGTTTCCATTGCTGAACTGCTGCGTTACGATCTTTTCAGGCCGCTGGGTCATTTTCAAAGTGCCGTCGTTCAGGTACAGATTCCAGTTTCTTTCGCTGCGGTGAATGATTGCGCTGTTCGTCCGCAGCCCGGTCTTGAAGCTCGACAACACATCGACATGGCACACGATCTCGAACAGCCCGGCCCGCAGTGACCGGATGTTGTTGATGAAGTAGCTCCGCCCAAAGGCGGGCACCGTGCAATAATTGGCCGCCAGGTATTGCGAGATATCCCCCTCGATGCGGAATACCGGATCAATGATCGACGTGTCATTCCGCAATGTGCCGGACAGTGCTGCAATGTCGGTCAGGCTCTTGTCTACACGGTTGGCCTCGCTGCTGTTGGTCTGGACGGTGATAGTGAACGCCATTAGAAAATTGCACCTCCTTTGAGAATGCTTTCGAGCTCCGCGAGCTCGTCCCCGGTCGCGGGGATATTCTCCAGATGGATTGACGCGATCTCATTATACCCTATCAGGCTGCCAAGGTTCACAGAGACATAGGACGGGTAGCCAATGAACTTGTTTTGATCGTTGGGGATATACGCTTCCGGGATTGTGCGGATTATATAAGGCCGCAATTGTCCAAGGAAGCCAGTGATCCCATTGACCGCACCGCTGCGCTCAATCCTGGGCTTTGCCGCAATTGCTTGCGACGCTGCCGATGCCACTGCGCCGCCCAGCACGGGAGCGCTTGCCGGCGCAAACAGGGCCCCGCCCAGAGTTGCAACAGTGTTTATTGCCGTGCTGAAGATGTTATCCCAGTTCGCGCCGGTAATGGGTATCTGCATGGCGCACTGCCCGCTCCACTCATAAAGGGGGCTGCCGCCCTCCGGTCTGATGTAGGCAATGCATGCCCCGGATAGTATATCAATGTCATACATCAGCTGCACGGTCTTGCCCATTACATCGTCCGCCTTGATGTTCTTAATCCCGACGAACGGGACATACACCGCGAGCTCCGTATACGGGTCATAGTCCAGGTATGCGCCCCAGCGCTCTTTAATGGTCACTGTGCCCATGTCCACCTTGACAGCGGTTCGGCCCGTGTACCGGGGCATTGTGATCCCCTGGAGCTGCTGCCCGCCGAGATAGATGGGCTCATAGGTGCCGGAAAGCACCAGAGGCACCGCGGAGAGCCCAAGAATGCTGTCCATCGGATTTGCAAAGAGTTTAAGGAAATTGTCCAGGTCCAGATTTCCGCCCCAGAGATACGCGGCCAGGTTGTAAAGGTCGGATTGCGTCGGCACGTAGATCGTGGAGAATCCAAGGCCCACCACGGCAGGAATCGGCAGTGTTTCCTCATCGACAGGATCATCGTCCGGGTCTGTACCATCTCCGCCATCTTCCGCACTAACTTCGCCCTCGTTCTGGTACGGATCGGGCGCACTAAGTACAACAATGGCAGCATTATCCAGCTGCGCAATTCTTGCAAATAGCTGGTCGATGGTCGCATTCGGCGTTTCACTTGCCGAGATATCATAAAAAGGAACGTTGCCGCTGCTGCTGACGGGGTACGGGAGATTGATATACAGTTTCATATAAAACCGCATACCATTATATAAATGGCTTGATACTTGATCGTAATATTCCTCCGCAGTTCCAGATATTTCAAAATCAATATTGTCCCGCTCGCTTGAAATAAGAATGGGGGATTGCAGCAGCGTGTTGTTTTGAGTTCTCCATTTCACCACACAGGCAACGGCGAAGCCGGGGTTTTTCTTGCTGAATACAATATTGATCCGCTGCACCGCGTCAAAAGCCGCTCTGTTACTCTGGAAAATTGGAACATTAGAGGGAATTTTACTGAGATCATATCCGCTGTAGGGGGCGCGGTAATACAATCCCGTTGTGCTATCCTGCGCGTTGAGGATCGTCGTTCCGCCAGGTCTCCACGTGTCCGATACCGGGTTATAGGCCGCGTACCCGATATATGAATACTGTGTGGGGGATATTACCAACAGGTGTGCCGTTGTGCCATCTGATACCATGGCACAAACTACTTCGGCGTTGTCGGCGGTGCCCAATGATCCCTTTGTATTTGCGATATATGTATGATCGGTCTCACTGGTTTCGTAGATGCAGAATCCCGTACCAAGGTTTATGTCGCTGTTTGATGCGACTTGTGCCAGCGGCTGCCCCGGATAGTCGGGCCCGCCTATAGTTGTCATACGGCCCACATTTGCAGTTGGCCCGCTGCTAGACAGCAGCCAAGTATCTTTTGCTGCCCATCCGAGCCCGGTATCAATTTCTGCCATATTCTCACCTCCTTACCACACACCAACACAGATATCCTCCCGGAACGCGTCCAGGATGATCTGCATCATATTCCAGCGTAGCCGGAGCATGATTTCCGATTCAAGCATCTGCTGCGACGTCGTTACGCCGATATTGCCCTCCCGGATCAGGTCGCGGGCATTGTTCACGGCAAAGTCTCTCGTTTCCGGATTCTGAGTAGTGCGCACTTCCGTCCCAGCTGTCTGAACGGTGTGCACGGTGCTGCCGGCGGTGTCCACTTCCAGCTTTTCGGTGCCAGCAGCGTCCACCTCCAGGGCCTCGCTGCCTGCGGTCTGAACGGTGTGCACAGTGCTGCCGGCGGTGTCCACTTCCAGCTTTTCGGTGCCAGCTGCGTCCACCTCCAGGGCCTCGCTGCCCGCGGTCTGGACGGTGCGCACGGTGCTGCCGGCGGTGTCCACTTCCAGCTTCTCCGTTCCAGCAGCGTCCACCTCCAGGGCCTCGCTGCCTGCGGTCTGGACGGTGTGCACGGTGCTGCCTGCGGTGTCCACTTCCAGCTTTTCCGTTCCAGCAGCGTCCACCTCCAGGGCCTCGCTGCCTGCGGTCTGAACGGTGTGCACAGTGCTGCCGGCGGTGTCTACTTCCAGCTTTTCGGTGCCAGCTGCGTCCACCTCCACGGCTTCGCTGCCTGCGGTCTGGACAGTGTGCACAGTGCTGCCGGCGGTGTCCACTTCCAGCTTTTCACTGCCTGCCGTGTCGGTCTCCTGCTTTTCTGTACCGGGCGTCTGGGTGGTCTTGACAAGCGTTCCGGGCGTCTGTGTGGTTTTGACATTCGTTCCGGGCGTCTGGGTTGTGTTCACCGTTGCCCCGGTGCTCGTATCGCTGGGCACTGCGCTCGCAGCACTGTTAAAGCCATAAATGCCGTTTTCGCGGCTGCCCGTGCTCGTGGTCTCTGCGGGGGTTTCGGTGTCCGTGACTTCCGCAGGTGTTTCGGTGTCGGTCACTTCCGCAGGGGTTACGGTCTTGGTGGTTTCGGCGGGCGTTGTCGTTGTGGTAGTTTCCGCAGGCGTCTCGGTCTCGGTCACTTCCGCGGGCCGGATAGTCTTGGTGGTTTCGGCGGGCGTTGTCGTTGTGGTAGTTTCCGCAGGCGTCTCGGTCTCGGTCACTTCCGCCGGCCGGATCGTCTTGGTGGTCTCCGCCGGGGTGGTCGTTGTCGTAGTCTCCGCGGGCGTCTCCGTGTCCGTGGTCTCCGCCGGCCGGATCGTCTTGGTGGTCTCCGCCGGGGTGGTCGTTGTCGTAGTCTCCGCGGGCGTCTCCGTGTCCGTGGTCTCCGCGGGCCGCACGGTGTTCGTAGTCTCTGCGGGGGTTGTCGTCTCGGTGTACTCCGCGGGGGTTTCCACCTCGTGCATACTATAATTAAAGATGGGGTCATATTCGGCGGCAAGTGCGTCCTCCGTCCGCTGCCACTGCGGGAGTTTCCACGCGCTCCAAATGGGCAGATAGCTTTTCAGGCTCGCCGCGTCATGGAAAAGCGTGTCGAGCGTCCCCAGCTGGACAAGGGCCGCAGCCTTGAAGTCTGCGAGCGTGACGCTGCTGGGCAGGTTCATGCCGTCCAGCGCCGTCGGATCGGCGGTCACAAGCTGGGCGAGCTTGGGACGGATATCGTAAAGGCCGCTCCTATAATTAAACATCTCCCGGCACCTCCTCATTGATTTCCTTTTCGGGCGGATGTCTCCAAGTCACGGAGAGCTCAATGCCGAACATGTCCCGCGCCTTGCTACATTCTTGCTGGAGGCTTTCCAGCCATAGCGCACATTTAGAGAATGTCTCGATATCGTTCGCCCGCACCTCATCCGTGATAAGGCGCTCGCGCTTGTCGGTGTTCGCGTTGGGGATGCCGATATCTGTATCAAACATCGCCTCAATTTTGCGCATGTCGGCCAGCAGGTCAGAGAGAATATAACTTTGCTTGACGTCCCGGAAGAAAGAATCAAGCCCAGACTTTCCGTCGGCCGAATTCATCAGCTGCTTGTCGGTCACAACAAGCGGCTGCCCGTTCACCGCAGCGTCGTATGCTTTCTTTACTGCCTCCGCCACATTGCGCTTGTCAGTGAAGAATCCGAAAGCGGTCTTGGAATTGATAACATTCACGCCAGCCGCAAGAACGCACTCTGCCAGCAGGTTAGCGTATGTGCTTACCAAGTCCATGATTCCGCCGAAATCCGGCTGGAGCTTCAGCACTACGCACTCCCGGTCGATTCTGGGCTCCAGAATCCCCGTCAGCAGCGGATTTGTGATGATCGCGTTTGTCGGCTGATAGAACACGTTGAAGCCGCGGAGCCCGCATGCCTGGGGGATCACTCCAAACTTATCCGTATTCACGATTACCAGGTGCCCGAAGCAGTAGAGCACATAAAGGAAATATGCCCGGTTCCAGGTTTCCGGCATATCCCAGACAAAGACACTAAGCGCCTTTTGCAGCAGGTAGCGGCTATACTGAAATACCAGGCTGTCACGGGGCGGGGCCTGCATATTCAGCTGCGTAGCGCGGGCAGTCTGGGTATAGTTCACAACAGCGGGGATGCCGCCATAACTGTCCATTGTGTCACCTCCTAAAACAAGAGCCGGGGCGCTGTGCCCCGGCTCTGACGTTGCCGGTTAGTCCAGCAGCAGAATCATGCCGTTTTCGGTCATGTCCGTCCAGTACCGCTGCGTCTCGTGAATCCACACGGTAGTATAGCCGCCCGCAGCGTTAAAGGGGGCCGGGGCCTGCCACTGTTCGATGGGCGTCCAGCCCAGGGTCTCGAAGTCCACGATCACGCCGAAAATGCTGCCCTGTTCAACGGTCTGGGTGGTATAGCCATACGTGCCGTCTGCGAGCATATAGTTAGGATTGACTTTGATCGCGTCCCGGCTCTTGATGCTCTGCCAGAAGTTCACCGTTTCATGGTCGGCATATTTCAGATAGCTGTCATGATAGGTGTCCGCCAGGGCGCGGGCCTCCGTCGCGTACTGCATGGGCGCATACAGATACACGCGCTGCCGGTCATAGGGGGAATGCCGCATGATATTCATAGCGGTGCCGCTGGGCGCGGGGTCGACGTGGAAAAGCTTGCTCCGCTCGGTCATCAGGGCGGAGAGCTCCGCAACGCGGGAATATACCCACGCCATAAAGGGCTTGAAGTTGGCGGGCAGGTAGATGTCCGGCGCCGTCAGGCTCTGCCCGGTCAGGGTGTTGTACTCGGTCAGAAGGTGCACCACGCCCTCGCTGGGCTCGATGAGATTGCCCACGGTGACAAGCTTGGCGCCGATATAGTTGGAGATCACCATGCGGGCAAGCTCCTCCCGGCTCTGCTCCAGCATGTCATTAGCGTGCTGCACGGTACCGGACACGAAAGTCTGGAATTCGTCCGGGTTGGAAAATGCCGCGTTCAGCTGGTCGCGGTAGATGGTGTAGCTGTCCTCGTACAGATTCTGCCCATAGAAATTCGTCTGGAGGATCGCAGGCTTGTTCACGCGCTGCTGGTCGATGCTCTGCCCGTCCACAAGCTTGATCCGGTCATCCTCGCTCCATGCCTTGTCGCCGTAATTGATCTTACGGACATGATTGCCGTACCGGATCGGGTCGGCCTGGAGCCCGCGGAACTTGGCTGTATAGGGGCGGACGCTGAAAATCGTGCGGCTGAGTACCTGGCTGATTGCATTCATGATCGGGTCATAGCCGGTGCGAAGCGCAGTCTGCGCCTGAGACACAAACGTATATGTGTCAACGGGCGCGGCGACAGCGTTGCCGGTCGCCTGGTTGTGGATCGCATTCAGAACGGTCGCCAGCTGGTTAAATGTCATAGTATTGACGTCGGGCATTGTTTATCACTCCTTTTTAAGATTAGGCGGCGCAATGATCGCCGCAAGGATATCGTCCGCGGTCTGCGGCTGCGGCTGGGCAGCTGCGCCGATATTGGACGCCTGCACCGCCTGGGTAAGTGCGCCCATCTGGGTCAAAAGCTGCTGCACCGCATCAGGCGCGGGCACGGGGACGGCTGCGGGAGCGGCTGCGGGAGCGGCTGCGGGAGCGGCTGCCAGTGCTGCGATCTGCTGGGCCGTAAAGCCGGCAGTCGCCAGGGCCACGATTTCGGGAATAGTCATATATTAACACCTCCATATAATTGGCAAAGGAAAGCCCCGTATTGCCCTGTGCTGGAGCATGGACGCGCTTCCGGCGCTGCACTTGTCCGGGGGCTTTCGGTTTACATAATAAACTAGCCGATATAATTTGTCAATAGTGTCTGTGCCTCATAGGTTTCGTACACGATCCAGTTTCCCATGATCGCGTTTTCTATGGTGGGGCCGTAGATTCTGAGAAAGCGCATGGTTTCTGTGTCGCTTGTACCGAATTCGGGCGGGCTGCCGGTCTTGTGCCTGGACACGTACAAGAGTTGCTTTGACTTGTGGTAGTATATCGTCACGTCGCCGATGCAGGCAATGGGGTTAAACTCCCGCAGCGGCATGCTGCGAATAGTGCCGCGATCCTCATACGCGAAGTTATTCGACAAGGCCATATCTGCAAATTGCGTCCCCACGGTCAGCTTATACAGTGCGGTGTCGGCCTTGGCCGCGGAAATAGGGCTGTCCCGCAGCTTTACCAGGGCAAGCCCGCGCTGCTGATTCAAATACAGTTCCTGCCGGCGCTGGGTCATGCGATCCAGCACGTCGACAAGCTTCAAGCCCTCCAGGATGGGCGCGGTCTGCATGTTTGAATTTGCAAGACATATCAATTTCATGGGCGGCTTGCCGTCCAATTCCCTATTGCGGGCAAGCGTCTCGTAGCAGTTCATGAGCTTTTCGTATTCGTGCGGGAGCGGGGTTTCGCCTTTTTCCGGTATTGCCTCGTCGTATAATACCAGGTCGATTTCCGACGCGTCGAATCCACGGATGTTCGCAACGGTTGACAGCGCGACATTGATGCCCAGCGGCTTGCCTATGATCCGCTGCTTTTCGTCCTCCACCTCATAATAATAGTACCCGGACAAGCCGCGGGCAATGGGCGCCGTTGTGATCTGCCAGCCGGTCAGCCGGCAAACGGGCTTGATCGGCGAAAACTCCGGTTTGTTGATTATGTCCAATTGCACTTGCTTTCTCCGCATGAACGCAAAGAATTGCCCGTCCTCAATGGACGTTTTCAGCGCACCGAATGTCTTGCCGGTGCCTCGTCCGCCCACTGCAATGATGAATGGAACGGGAAGATCGCGCAGCGCCCGGAAGTTTAAATAGCCGTCCTCTTGATAGAAGTTCATAGTCACCTCCAATAAACAGCGGGCGGAGCTCTGAGCCCCGCCCGCAGCTGTTCCCGCTCTTACTCGCCGGCATAGGCGCAGGTGATAAACTCGCGCCCCGCCTTGCTGGTGCCGCTTATGATCTCCACGGCGTCCACTCCGTCGGCGCCGAACATGTCGGCCATTTTCTCGAAGTCGTCAATGAAAGTCGCGCTGTTGGTGCCGAACACCTCGCCCTCCGGGGACATGATGGACAGGATCGGGCGGAGCTCGCCGGTCTTGGCGTCCACATCCTCATACTTGCACCATGCAGCGACTTCCAGCACGGAGCCTTTGAGCTCTTTCATGTTGCGCATCTTGGGGGACATGGTGAGCGCATAGGTCGTTTTCTTTCCGGGGGTTTCGGGGTAAATTCTAACGATGTTCATGGGTACACCTCCATAATATTTCCGGTCGCGCCGGTATTGTCAGAGTAGCACAGAAATTATGAAATGTCAATAGTCCGATGTGGAATCGTCCGCGGGGTCGTTGAAATAGCGCACACCGCGCAGCAGGCGGAGATATTCCGCAGTCAGGCCCAGGGTGTAAGTGCTCTCACGAAGTACCACGTTTGCGGTTATCGGGACACTGCGCCCCGGCTCCACCTCCCAGCGGTCTATTTCTGGTCGGTCATTGTATAACGCTTCCAGGCCGCCGGCCTCGTAGAATGTGAAGCCGTCCCGGAATGCCTCTATTCCTCCTGCAGCCTCAAGCTCCTTTGCGCCGGCGCTCTTTCCGACGCCAGCAATGGTGCAAACTAACTTCCCGCTTTTGGCGTCGCGGTATACGTATTTCTTTGCGCCCATAGTGGAAAACTCGGACATGTCATGCTCCTGCTCATACACTCCCATATAGTGCCGCTCGCCGCTCGGATCGTCGGCCCAGGCCCCGCTTTTAATACTGTCCTCGACACGCTGGGCATTGTATGTGTTCCAGTCGATAGTGCCCAAGTATTTGACGGAATCGGTGTCGCAATATAGGAATTCCGCGCCCGGCTGATGGGCCAGCCGTATACCCTCCTCCAGTCGGAGCCGGGCCCAGGCTGTTACCCAGCAGCCCCATTGATAGCAGAGGAAAGCCCGCCGGTTAGACGTGTCAAGTATTTCCTGTTCCGGTGTCGTTTCTTCCGGGTAATAGTCTATGATCCCATCTTCATTTACTACACCATCCTGTGTATAGATGATTGAGCGCTTCACGGGGTTCTGGGCCATCATGCCATATATAGAATTCAGCTTGTTCTTTGCCTTTGTATAATACACCTCTTGCCCGTCGACGCCTTTAAGCGCGGTCTTTTTACGATAATAGTTGATTGTCTCGGCTACAAGCACCTGCGGCAGCGGGCCATAGCGGGCATGCCGCACGTCGTAGAATATCATATCGTCCGCGGCATATTCCTCGACGATAATTCGCAGATCTACATCTGTGATTGTCGTTTCCAGGTATTCCGCGCAGAGGATCCGCCCGTTATCGTAGTCCCCACCAATGACATTTCTGCACTTGTCGCGGCTGAGATATGGGCAGCCCCATAGCTTATTGCGCAAGCGAACATTCGACATTGCGACACGGGCCAGCACTGCCCGCTTGCGCTTGGTAATCAGCTTCATGATTTCATCCAGGTCTGTCTCCCCATACGGGAAGAACTTGGACACGGGAAACATGCAATTGCATTGCACGTCCGGGTAACTGCTGGAGCGGTCGGCGCTGTGCACGTTGTGCACGATCTGCTCGGCATAATATCTGTTTCCGTGGCAGTTTCCACCTCTGAAAGCCTCACGGAGCATGTGGTATGTGTCCAGGTCTGGCAGCTGGTCGACGATCCAGCTTTTATGAACGCTGCGCATTGCCCGCTTTGCGTCTCTGCGCACATAGCCGGTCGACGTGAGCGGAAAAGTGTACAGATTGTCCCCGTCCGCCTGCATCTCGATCGTCAATGCCTCCACAAGGCCCCGCACGTCGTTCACGCAATACTCCAGTTCTTCCTGGGTGAGCTCCGTCCACGGCCAGCGGTCACGCTGGTAGTCAAGCTCTGTCTTTTGGTGTGGAGCGCCCATTTTATAAAGATACTCGCCCAAGCTCATATTGCTGTGTAGATAGGAACAGCGAAACTCTACCTTGTCCCATACGGCTTTCAGTATCTTCCTGGAGCGGATCGCAAAAACCTGCTCCGGCAAGAAAAAGTGAATACCGCGCAGGAATGCAAACTCATACGAGAGATTGTGCACAAATGCCACCATTCGCCGATTATCCGACCAGCCCTCGGTGAGCTTGTCTATAAACTCGGAGAGCTCGTCCCAGGTGCGCCCAATGACAGTGAACTTGTCCGCGAAACACCATTGCCAGATGTACATAACACTCTGCTCGCACTCGCGGATGCGGGTGGTCTCTATATCGAACGCTGTGATACAGTCCACATATTCCACAACGTCCCGCGTTTTGGGGTTTCCGCGGCCCCGCTTCTGTCGCTTCAACAGGTGCCACCAGGCAAAAGAGAATTCGTCCGGTGTGACAATATCCACAAGTCAGCCCTCCCGCTGTGCTTTTCTGCGCTCACGCTCCAGACGGTTGAATTCCTTTATAATATCGTCCGCGGCCACCTCCTCCCCGGCCTTATGCTGCTTGCGCACATAGCGCTCTAGCTCTCGCTGCTGCCCTAACCACTGCGCAAACTGCTTCTTTACCCGTTCCGGGTCTACGTTGTTCTCCTGGGTAAACTCCCAGAGCTCCACCGCGTCGAAACTGCCATAGGCCCGCGTCTTGCCCCGCTTGCTGCGGAAGCTCTCCATAAACTCGCCGAACGCTGCCAGGTTGTTCTGATTGATGAACTTGTAGCCATGCTCGCGGAATGTGTCCACGGCTTTCCGACGCTGGGCCCGGATGCCGGAAACACTGCCGGTCTTGGCCGCAATGAACTTGGCCAGTGTCGGCAGCTGTGTGCGGATTTCCTCCGTAGTCTGCCCGCGGGCCGGGGCATACTGTCCGACGTTGGCCCGGTACGCGTACGACATGGGTTCGCTCTTTGCTAGACGCTTCAGGCGCTTCTGCGCAATGTCGCGCAGCCTGGAATACTCTGCCCTCACTGCCGAATCTGTCCACACGTCAGCATTGCGCACGGCCTCGCGGGTGTAGTATTCCAGATTCACACGGGGGTCATACCTCGGAGCCATCGGTGTCCACCTCCTTTTCGGTCTGCTGGAGCATCTTCACAAGCGGGCTCTCCAGGCCGGACGCAATGACGATCTTCATAAATCCGGAAAAGGTCATGCCTTGGGCAGCTGCACCTTGCCGCAGCCGATCAACAGTGTGCTGCGGCAATGAGATGCAGACGGTTGTTGCTGTTCTCATGGTAATACACCTCCGACAAGAGCATACCGCACAAGTTATTGAAAGTCAATAGCAAATGTGAGCCCAGACGGTGCCGGCACAGGTGGCACGTGATGGGGAAATATTATGTAAACCAATGGGGGGTATTACGTTACCAC
>JAEIGA010012691.1_pt1 | contig 12796 bp, 9 predicted proteins | sample 9270691 | NCBI WGS metagenome assembly JAEIGA01 (sample SAMN17057246, study PRJNA624740) | gut metagenome | biome: biome; isolation source: fecal sample | host: Bos grunniens | place: China: Xizang | collected 2019 | reverse complement strand
CCTCTGTTAGAAAGACCATTGAGAGCGCAATCGCATCCGGCGCAAGCAACACAAACGCCGTACACGATATCGTTGATCTCGCATCAAACATCTCCGCTGAATCCGGCAAGGTAATCGAGTTTAAGACCGATGAGGATATTGTGGAGGAGTTCGTTGCTCGACAGACGAAGGTAATTGCCAAGTTTGAGGCTCTTGAAAATCCCACGGCTGAGCAGGTAAAGCACCTTGCTGAACTGAAGGATCAGTTGGAGAAGGTAAAAAGCGGTGAGGTGTATGTCGATGGTAACATCACAGGTGACACCATTGTGCTGAACATTGGCTCTAAAGACCCGAACAAGAAAATGGCTATCAAGCCGTTGAATCGAGTCATTGGTCACGAAGTCACGCACAGTTTGGAGAAGGTAAATTCCTACAAGGAACTGCGTGACACACTGTTCACTTACGCCAAGTCCAAAGGCGTGGATGTGGATGCCAAACTTACAGAACTGAAACTGAAGTATGAGGGCATCGAGAATGCAAACCCCGAAGCAGAACTGGTTGCCGACTTGGTTGGTGACTATCTGTTCACGGACTATGACTATGTGCAGAACTTGACCACAAGCAACCGAAACCTTGCTCAGCGAATCTATGACGAGATCAAGCACCTTTACAAGATGGCTACGGCAGGCTCTAAGGAAGCAAGACAACTGGAAAGAGTCAAACACGCCTTTGAGGATGCATTCCGTGAGGCTGAGCAGAGCCGTGAGTCCAACGAAATTGGTGACACCGATACGAAGTATGCCATCCGTGAAGCAGAGCCTCCAAAGGAAACTGGCGTAGCATACAAGGTGTTCTTTGTCAAGGATGGCAAGTTGTATCCTCCTATGGTTGCCAATCCCGATGGCGCAGATACGCCTATTGGAGTATGGCTTGATGCCGATGTTGGGCAATCTGCTCCTCCTTCCAAGACAGGCAGAGCGCAGGTCAAGGCAGGTGGTAAGGGTACACAGGGCGGTGGTGGCTCTTTGGCATTCCGTCCCGGTTGGCACTTGGGTGACTTGCCGAGAGCAAGCCAGTTTGACAGAGTGAATCCCGAAACAGGCAAAAAGGAACTGTTCCCGGAAAACTTTGTGTGGGCAGAGGTGGAGTACGCAAAGGATGTGGACTATCAAGAGGAGGCTATGTCCTACGGCTACACAGAAAACGGCAAATTCCGTCACGCCTACGCAGGTCTGCCGAGATTGCCGGAGAATGGCTATTATCGTTACCGCACGAATCCCAAGCCGGATACTGTGCCGTGGATCATCACAGGCTCGATGAAGGTAAATCGTCTTCTGTCTGATGCCGAGGTAAACCAAATCCTTGAGCAGAACGGCGTTGCGCCTGTCCACAGACAGGGCGGTGATGTGGGACTTGAGAAGTTTGGGGTTGCAACTGGTGTCGAGTCTGAAGAAAGTGGAAATGTCAAGTATTCCTTGAGCGAAACAACAGATGGACGGCTTGTGGCTGTTGTTGATAGCGATATACTAAGCAACATTGATACGAGTTTTTGGAATAAGACAAAAAAAGATGCTGCAAAGAAAGCAGCGTCGGATGCACTCAAACAATTCAGTGATGGAATTGTTGTTGATGGTATTACTCGCAAAGTAAACAAAGTTTCAAGAAGGGAATACACAAGGTCTAATTATACAGAAAGCCTGTACAACAATGACCCGGATGTGTTTGCGGACAAAATGAGAGCAGCAGATGTAGCCGATGACATTGTTGTTGTGGCTACAGATTGGAAAAACGATGGCGGACTGAAGCATCCTCGAAACGATAACTTTGTTGACTTTGACCACGGCAAGACATTGATTGTATCCGGAAACGCAAAGTACACCGCAGAAGTTGTGGTTGGCATCACCGATACTGGCGAAGCGGTGCTTTACGATGTGGTGGATATGACACCTGCCACATTTGACATTAAAAAAGAGGAATCCCCTACCACCGCTACTACGCAAAATGCGATTGGCGATATACAAGGGGATTCCTCTGCCGACAATGTAACACAAGAACGAGTAGATGTCAATACCAAATATTCCTTGTCAGACTCTGATGGCAATACCCTCTCTGCGGAACAACAGAATTACTTCAAAGATTCCAAGGCAAGGGACGAGAACGGCAATCTGCAGGTTGTCTACCACGGCAGTAAGAATAGTGGCTTCAATATCTTCCGATATGACAAAAATGTGCAGACAGGTACAGACTATGGCGAAGCGTATTACTTCACTTCTGACCGACAAAAAGCAAGTGGTTATTCTTATGATGTGACCAAAGACGAAAGAGTGTCGCAGTATCAAAAAGACAGAGAAGATTTGAAGAAAAGGTTTTTGGAAACTCACTCCGCAGAGGATAGGGATGCGTTTCTCAACTACACGCTAAATGGGAAAAAACTTCACGAACTAATTGACGATGAAAGTTATTTGACAGAAGGCGGTGAGGTAAAAGAGGTCTATCTGAACCTTACAAATCCGCTGATTGTTGATGCTGGCGGTAAGTATTATTACGAAGTCTACCCAGAATATTTTGATAAAGCGAAAACTGAAGGTCACGATGGAATTATCGTAAAGAATGTTATTGATAATCCGAGGGGCGAAGCAAGACCGATAGACACCTATATAGCGTTCAGACAAAACCAAATCAAGTCCGTGGACAACCAAACACCTACGGAAGACCCGGACATCCGTCATTCCCTTTCCAATGCAGACGAGGACATTGCTCCTATCGGCAATTATGATTTCTACGGCAAGGACTTTAGAAAGAAAACTGCCGATACGCCTGTTGCGGAAACTGCACCTGTAGCAGAAACTGCTCCTGTCGGCGCACAGGTAACCGATGAAGACGAAGCACCTGTCGATGAGGCTACCAAGCGCAAAGAGGTAGAATCTGTGGTGGGCAACAGGGACGGATTTGTGAGCAAGAAGGCAATGTCCCTGTACGAAGAAGTTAAGGGTATGAAGAAGGGCGTAAGAGTTTCCAAGGAACTGTCTTACCTTTTGGATACACTTGACCTCTCTGAGGAGAACAAGTCTGCCTCTTACAACAGTTTGAGAACGGCCTTGCTGAACATCCGTGACAATCCCAACCAAGTGGTCAATCCCAATTCTGCTATTGAGTCCGCAGCAAGAGAAATGATCGGCAGAGAATATGATTCTATGGTCGATGATTATGTCGATGCACAGGGTATTACCGGGAGCATCTACAAAAAGATGCAAGGTCTTAGCACAGAACTGGAAAACAATCAAAGATTGAGAGAACAGGCAAGTGCGGACTTTGACAGCGAGATTGCTCGTCTGCAATCGGTGTACGATTCTAAGAAGAATCAGAACACCAAACTGGCAAACGATATCCTCCGCAGGATCGAGCGCATTCAACGGCTCAAGAGCCAAGTGGATGCCGACTACGGCAAACGCATCGAAAACCTTGAGGCTCGTCTTGAGAAGATGAGTCAGCCGGGATACAAGACCGCAATGCAGCGCAAGCAGAAGCAGAGCGAGTACACCTCTCTGATGGAGGAATTGGTTGGTGATACCTCTACTTGGGTGGACAAGAAACTGGGTCTTTCCTACAAGGTCAACACCCTCCGCAGAAACCTGCGTGATATCGTCCGTGATTCCAAGGGCAACCCGGATATCGCAAAGGCAGATGCCATCTACGATGAGTTGCAAGGCAAGTACAACCACAACGAAGCCGAGTTGAAGCGAGAGTCAATGCGGATTAAGAAAGTGTTCCAAGAACTGAAACTTAACCACGCAGAAGACACCTACGCACATATGCTTGGCGAGTTCCGTCACAATCCCGACACCAAACTGACCGAGGATGATGTCAAGGATTACTACAACAAGCACAAGAACAAAATCAATACCGCAAAGGTGGACAAGGCAATCGAGGAGTCCCGAAAGGTATTCGATGATCTAATCGTGCGATTGAATGAACGCCTCCGTGAACAGGGCATGAAGGAAATCCCATACAGACAGGGTTACTTCCCTCACTTCACGAATCCCAAGCAGAATTGGCTTCATAAGTTCTTTAACTGGAAACCTGTGGACAACGAAATCCCCACGAGCATTGCCGGTCTTACGGAAGAATTTAATCCCGAAAGAAGTTGGCAGTCCTTCAACAAAGAACGAAAAGGTGACACCACTGACTACAGTTTGGAACAGGGTCTTGACTCCTATATCCACGGCGCATTGGATTGGATTTACCACATCGAGGACATCCAAAAGCGCAGAGCCTTGGAAAACCACATCCGCTATGTCCACAGTGATGAGGGCGTTAAAAAGCGAATCGAAGAAATCCGCAACAACGAGTCCTACGATGCGGACGAGGCTCAAGCACTGATTGATGCCGTATACGCAGAAGCCAAAAATCCGTTGAATAATTTCGTTACCGACTTGAGAGCCGGTACGAATACTCTTGCCAACAAAAAGAGTTCGATGGATAGAAAAACAGAGGAACTGACCAACAGAAAAATCTACTCTGTTATGACCAACCTCAACAATCGCATCACTGCGAATATGGTGGTCGGCTCGTTCTCCTCTGCGTTGACGAACTTTATCCCCATCACGCAATCTTGGATGGAAGTATCTCCTGTGTTCTCCTTGAGGGGTATGCGAGATGCAATCAAATCCACAATTCGTGACGATGGCGTTGTCAACAAATCTGACTTCTTGACCAATCGCCTTATGAACGAGGAGAAACTGTACCAAACAGGATGGGATAAGGTGTCTGACAAGGCTGCGTTTATGATGGAAGCCATCGACAGTTTCACCTCGCAGACAGTATGGCGTTCTAAGTACCTACAGAACATCTCTGAGGGTATGAGCGAAACCGAAGCCATCAAGAATGCAGACCAGTTTGCTGAGAATGTGATCGCAGGCCGAAGCCGAGGCAATCAGCCTACCATCTTCGATGCCAAGAATCCTCTCACAAAAATCTTTACCGCCTTCCAGTTGGAAGTGAACAACCAGTACGGCTATCTGTTCAAGGATGCTCCGCAGGACTCCAAGAACAAGACTCGACTCGTAAAGGGATATGCCACGGCATTCTTGGGTGCTTATGCCTACAATGCTCTGTATTCTTCCTTGGTGGGCAGAGATGCTGCATTCGATCCTATTTCCATCTTGGAGGACTTGTTCGGTGACCTGTTCGATGACGAGGAAGAACCCGAAGATATCCTGCTGAACCTTGCTGACAATGTGCTTGAGGAAGTGCCTTTTGTTGGCGGTCTGTTGGGCGGTGGTCGAGTACCTATGTCCTCTGCCATCCCTTACGAAGGTGACTACAAGACCTTTGTCACAGACCTTGCAAACGGCGAGTTAAGCGCAAAGGAAATGCTGAAGCCTCTGTACTACTTGGCAATGCCTGTAGGCGGTGGTCAAATCAAGAAGACCAACGAAGGCTTGGGTATGTTCTTAGGTGACCATCCTGTGTCCGGCTCTTATACGGAGAGTGGCAACTTGAGATTCCCTGTCGAGGAAACCCCCGGCAATGTCATTCAAGCAGCATTGTTCGGTCAGTATGCTTCCAAAAACGCAAGGGATTATTTCGACAACGGCAGAAGTCCTTTGAAGGAGAAGCAAATCCAAGAGTATATGGATGTGGATATCCCCATCCGTGACTACTGGGATTACCGGGAAGGACTTGCCAAGCAGAAGACAGTTGAGGACAAGTTCGACTACATTGCCGATTTGGACTTGCCTGTGGCGAAAAAGAACATCCTTATCAACAACATTGTTGACAGAAAAGAGGATGTCGATATGACCGGGTATGAGGACTACTCCTCTTATGAGGAATTTGACTTTGCAATAAAGTACCCCGAAAAATACGCATTCTTTGAAGCAAACGGCATTACTGTTGCGGATTATAACAACGGAAGTGACGATGCCAAAGATGCCTATAATTGGGCGTACCAAAACCCGGAAAAGTATTCCGTATCTAAAGCCGTGTCTAAAGATGTGGTCACATACAAGACATACACCAAGGACATTGGCGAGATCGAAGCCGACAAGGACGAGAACGGCAAATCCATCAATGGTAGCCGGAAGGAAAAGGTGTTCAACTACATCAATAGCCTGCCTCTTGACTATGGTCAGAAGTGCATCCTGTTCAAGAGCCAGTACAAGGCTGATGACAGTGTGAACTTGGACATCATCGAGTACTTGGATAGCCGGGAGGACATCACCTATGAGCAAATGGTGACGATCCTCACGGAGTTGGGATTCACTGTGAACGGCAACAATGTATATTGGGACTAAGGGGGCGCAACGCCCCCTTTTCCTATGAAGGGAGTTGGTTAGATGAGTGTAAAGCAAGACAGACCTGTACCACGGACAGTTGCGGATATCGAGCGAAAGTACAATTTTGGCAAAGCCTATGCGGAACTTGAGGGACTTATTCTCGATACCCGGGACGAGGTTGACAAGGCCTACTCAGAACTGGGTGATGTTAAGGAGCAGACTTCCTCTTTGAGCCGTACCACCACGGAACTGGAAGTGAAATTCCAAACAGTGGTTGACGATGGCGTTGACAAAGTAAAGACGGAAACCGGGTATGTGTTCGACTCTGAAGGCTTGAAAATCAGCAAGTACGGAGAGCAAATGTCCAACTTGCTTGACAATACAGGTATGTATGTTAAACGAAGTGGACAGAACATTTTGGTTGCCAATGACCAAGGCGTTATAGCAACCGACCTACACGCAGAAACTTATTTGAAAATCGGTTCGGGTGATGGCAGATGCCGTTTTGAGGACTACGGCTATAACCGAATTGGATGTTTTTGGACAGGGGGTTGATTAAATGGCAATGGGTGAAGGCATTGATATTACCTATGACATAGTTGATACAAACGAAACCACATTGGCGTTGACCGGGAATGGTGGAACACTGGTAAGGTACTATAGCCACGCATATTGCTATATGGTGGCGTATTCTCACGATCCTATTGACGAGAGCCTGTACATCATCAGAAATGGTAGCAATACCATCTATGGCAATGAGGGTACATTTGAGAATGTAGAGAGTGCTACTTTCACTTTCTCTGCTGAAAATGCTGCAGGAGTTGCTGAATCCAAAACTGTCAAAATGCCGATGGTCGATTATGTGAAGTTGACCTGCAACATTGCAAATGACAAACCCGATACGGATGGCAGTATGTACTTGGAGTGTTCGGGCAACTATTTCGGTGGTAGTTTCGGTGCAGTAAACAACACCTTAACTGTTGAGTGCAGATACAACAGAGCCGGAAGTTATAGCGAATGGATTCCAATGACCATCTATAGCAACGGCAACTACTATGCAGCAACGGCATCTTTCGACATTGCCAATTTCGACTACACTGCCACATATGAGTTTGAGTGTCGAGCCACGGACAAACTGGCAACAGTTTACTCGTATCCTGTTTTGGCAAAGAGTTTGCCTGTGTTCCATTGGGGCGAGGATGACTTCCAGTTTGAAGTGCCTGTAACTGTGAATGGTGATGCGGACATTACAGGAGATTTGCGACTCAGTGGAAACGGCGTATACGGAAGCACTTTGCGGTTTGGTGATGGTGACCGTTGTTACCTTGCTGAAAAAGTTGACGATAAGTTGACCATCCACGCAAGTGAGATATATTTGGATTCAAGTTATGTTTTCGTTAATGGCAAAAAGTTGGACAGTTTGGACAGTGGCACTTGGACACCGACACTAAACGAATCTGATGCCGTACTTTATTACACCACACGATATGGTTGGTACAGTAAGGTGGGTGACACAGTAACTGTCGGTTTTTACATCAAGGCGTACTGCGATGCCGGGTATGAAGGCGCAACAATAGCCATCAGCGGTCTGCCGTATACACCTGCGTTTTCTGCTGCCGGTGGCGGTATGTGTTCCGGGGCGTATGTGAGTGGTGGCCACACATTCCAATGTTTTGTTGCGGAATCAGATGGCGAGATCACCACAAGAGTACAGGCCTGCGACAACACCTACGATGAAAATCTAAGCACATCTGCAAGCGGTTGCAATTATCGTTGCGATGGTGGAGAACTGACCCTTAGTGGAACAATTACTTATATGGTGTAAGGCGGTGACGATTTGAATTTAACAACGATTGCAACACTTGTTGCAGAAATTGGTGTATTGCTTGGCGTGATCGTGCCTGTGATTATCAGTATGAGAAAGATTTCGACAGGCGTGAAGTGCCAGTTAAGAAGCGAAATGCTACGAATCTATTACCACAACATTAAAACAGGTAAGATTCGCCAGTTTGAGTATGAGAACTTCGTAATGTTATACGAAGCATACAAGGCATTAAAGGGTAACTCCTTTATTGATAAAATCTATGAGGAAATACATTCGTTGGACATTGTGCCGTGAAAGGAAGGCAAACTATGAAAGATTTGCTGAAAAATCTCGCTAACCTTGTGAAGGTCAAGACCATTGTCACCATTATGGTGATTTTGGTCTTTTCTTGTCTTGCCTTGGCAGGAAAGATTGAAACTGATGATGTGATGTATGTTGTCACAACTGTTGTTGCATTCTACTTTGGAACTCAGCACGAAAAGAAGGGAAGTGCTTGAAATGAAGTTTGAAAGCACAACCCATTACCAAAGATTTATGTTGGGTGTCATCTGCGGTTTTCTCCCGATTGGATGTGTCCTGTTTGGCCTTCTTGGAGAACTGACAGGAATCAATCATCAAGGGTGGTATAACTCCATTTCTGCCACATACTTTTGCAATTCCAATATGTGTATGATTGGCTCACTTTGCCTGTGTGCGTTTTTCCTGTTCACCTACAAAGGGTATGACTTGGGTGACAGGTTTTTCACTATGACTTCTGCCATATCTGCTTTGCTGATCGTGGCCTGTCCTTGTGATGCAGTTCCTGTGGGCAATCTTGGCCTGTTCGCACTTCCGGCGAAAGTGTCCAGTACCATCCACGATGTTTCTGCATCAGTATTGTTTGTATCTTTTGCTTTGATGATCCTCACGCAGTTTACAAAGGGTGGCCAAAAGCGGAAGAACACCATTTACCGCATTTGTGGGTGGACAATGGTGGTAGTTATGGTGTTGGTGGTTGTTGGGCGGTTCTTCCCACATCCTCCGTATATGACTATGATCTATGAATTTATCCTATTGGAAGCATTTGCAGTGGCGTGGATTGTCAAAAGCGGTGCTTTCCAAACGAAAGAAGGGGTTTAATATGGCAAAGAAAATCTATCTGAGTCCGAGCGAACAGCCGGAGAACTTATACGCCTACGGAAACACAAACGAAAAGGAGCAGTGCCGAAAGATTGCTGCCGTTGTGGAAAAAGCATTGAAGCGGAATGGCTTTGAAGTTATTACTGCCACGGCAACAACTCTCTCTGCTCGTTGCACCGAAGCAAACAAGTGGGGCGCAGACCTTTATATTCCTATCCATAGCAATGCGTTCAACAAGAAGGTGAGTGGCACACGGATTTTCTGCTATCGTAACTCCGGCGAGAGTTACAATGCTTGCAAAGCCATCTATGATGTGCTTGCACCGATTACTCCCGGCGAGAGCGAGAACATCTCCGCAAGACCCGAACTGTACGAAGTGAAAACCCCATACGCACCTACTGTGTATATTGAGGTTGACTTCCACGATGTTCCCGACATTGCAAAATGGATCATCGAACACACCGAGGAAATTGGTGAGGCAATCGCAAAGGGAACTTGCAATTACTACGGCGTTACATACAAGCCTGCCGTGGATGAAAAAGATGCGAAAATTGCAAGCCTTGAAAAACAAGTTGCTGAACTACAAGCAAAGATTGTGGCAGCACAGAATGCATTGAAATAACAAAAAGGGGGAGTTGCCGTTTGGCTTCTCCCCCTCTTTTTTGTTGTTGTGTCCATATACATCTTCTGTGGGCAAATTCATTAGCGCACCAATGATGTATATGGTCGATAAAAAAATTAGACCTTCAGTTTGACATCAAGTTCTATTGGTGGGCTTGTCCAGTTGCCACCTGTGTTTAACGGAGAAGTGTGTCTTGTTCTCTTTAACTCTTTGTCATAATATCGAGTCTGTTTGCTTTTAATTCTCTGCGGTTTTTCCCTTTTATATTCGATGCGCTCGATACAGGCTTTCAACAGATTGTTTTTAACTTGTACATCAACATCCGGGTCTTTTAGTGCTTCAAGTGCTTCACGGAACTTAATAACTTTTTCTTCGTAGTCAACAGGCTCTGGCATAGATTCGTAGGCTTTGCAAAGAGCCTCTTGTACTTCCTCTTTTTCTTTTAGTAGTCTTTCGTTTAACTGCTTGAAGATTTCCGCAGGCATCCTTTGGGATGGATCGGGATGCGATTGTTGCTCCCATTGAGAAAGTTCTCTTTTCTTTATATCCTCCATTTGCTTTTCAAGGTTTTTTATCAGTTGTGTGTGGAGTTTTGCGGAATCCCCTGTATCATTCTTCAAGCGAACTTCAAAATCTTCGATACACTGCTTTAGGATGTCGCAAATGCGGTCTAATAGTTCACTGCATAAACAAGAGCCTGTAGCGCAATGCGTTTGACCATCGCACAGGTATCGTGGTGCTGACCTCTCACTTCCGTCTTTGTTTTTGTATGTTCGCATTGACATTGCCCGACCACAATGACAGAACAAAATGCCTGCAAGTGGGTTACGCAACTTTGTTGCTGATTTAGTGCGTGGATTGTATCCCATTTTTTGGTTGGCAGCATAATATAATTCTTCTGTAATAATCGGTTCGTGTTTTCCGTCATAGACAAGGTATTCGCCAACTTTTTGATTTGGTCTTTTCTTTACAACTTCGCCATTTTCAACATAGGCAATCGTTTTTCTCCAGTTCCATCTTACCTTGCCGATATAATGCTCATTTCTGAACATATCACGAACAGTATCAGCAGACCAATACTTGCTTCTCGGTGGCTTGATATTCATCTCGTCAAGTTTTTTAGCTATGTTATGAACACCGATATTTTGGTTGACAAACATATCAAACGCCATTCTTACAATGGTTGCTTCTGATTCTTTGATTTTTAGGGTAGGACACTTCTTTTTTCCTTCCGTTACCCATATTTTATCGTAGCCATATGGAGGAATTGAGCCGATGAAGTTTCCGGCAGCAACAGAAGCCAATCGTCCGTTTTGTTGAATCTCTTTGAAGTATTCAAGATATTCATTGCCTCGCATCATTTCTCGCTCAAAGGCATCTTTGTCATACTTGTTTCGTAGATCAAAGACTCTTTCCGGCGTGATAATCAATGTATTTGAGTATTGGAACAACTCAGACAGGATACCGATTTCCTTTAGGCTCGGTCTACCAAGACGAGATACCTCTTTAATGAGAACACCTTTTACTTTCGGTGATTCAATCATTTTTAGGATTTTCTGTATCTCGGGTCTTGTGTCAATAGATTCACCCGATGCGACCTCACGGAATTTGTTTTCTTCCGGGATTTTTCTACCTAAAGTTCTTTCGGCAAATTCGTCAAGTTGTCGTTCGTGTTTCTCTAATACTTCCTCAACTGTCAAAGTTGGGTCATCTGATCGTGACTTCCGCAGGTATTCAAGTAATTCTTCCGGTGTTATGCCCGGCGGTAGTTGGTTGTACATTTTCTCACTCCTTTTATTTTTGTGTATTTTTTGTGAAGGTAAATATTTCTGATAGTTTTCGACATTGGGACAATAGTATAATCTCAAAGGAACGAATGTTCCTGTTTGAAAGGAGTATATACTATGTCTAATAAAGAACAACTAATTCAATTCATACATAACCTTACTAATGAAGAAGCAGACTATATTATTTCTTGCCTAAAAGAATCTGCATCATCTGAAGAAGTTTTTCTGCATCTTCCTCAGAACAATTCTCCGCAAGAGCAAGAAGTTTTTGCTTAGCCTCACTCAGACCGCCCTCCGGGGCGGTTTCTTTTTTTTCTTCGATTAGATCAGACTTTAACACACCAAAATACTTTGCCAGTTGTTCGACTTTATCCATCCGTGGCATTTTCTTTCCGTTGACCCAATCGGAGAATGTGAAGTAACTATATCCTAATGCTTGACACACATCCCTACGGCTTTTTCCATTCAAAGCCATATACTTTCTTAGATTTTGGGCAAATACCTCTTTATGTTCCATTTTTTGCACCTCCTTTGTAGTGCTTTTATATTACACCTAAAAGCAAAATTTTTCAAGTCAAAAACAAAAAATATTTTGCTTTAGGGGTTGACATTTTGCTTTTAGCACTATATAATCGCATTGTGCTTAAAGCAAAACGCAGCGAAAGGAGTGATAAAAGGATGGCAATTCTACTTAAAGCAGCGAGAATCAACGCAGAGAAAACACAGGAAGAAGCCGGTAATTACATTGGTAAAACAAAGCAAACGATTGCCAATTACGAATGCTACAAGAGCAAGCCGGATGTGGCAACGGCACAGAAACTGGCTGAGTTTTATGGCGTGAGTGTCGATGACATCGTTTGGGACAAGTAATTTTTTTTACTTGACGATTGTGCTTTAAGCACAACTGTATTTAACGAGGTGGATGCAATTATTTCTTAAATCTCTTTTTTATTGGATCAACAAAAAAACCTGCAAGAAACAAAACAACCAAAACAAGGCAGCAAATGAGTTTGAAATAGTCTTCTACAGTTCCTTTCTTGGATGCTTCCTTTGTGGGTTCGGTTTTAATTGTGGCAGATTCGGTTTTGTCATCCGTGGGTTGTTTCTTGATTGTAGCAGATTGGGTTTTGTCACTGAACGAATAGGGACAATCTAAGTCACCGTCACCATCCTTATCATAATGTTG
>JAEIGA010012690.1_pt1 | contig 12796 bp, 8 predicted proteins | sample 9270691 | NCBI WGS metagenome assembly JAEIGA01 (sample SAMN17057246, study PRJNA624740) | gut metagenome | biome: biome; isolation source: fecal sample | host: Bos grunniens | place: China: Xizang | collected 2019 | reverse complement strand
GCACTTCCCGGTTTTTCATATATCGGAATTCTTTAGTTAATATTGTTAAAAAAACAGCCTTGTCCGATATATGACATTTGTATTTTATATATATTCGCAGAGTAATTTAAATAGATGACTTTATGAGAAAAATTAGAGCAGCCATTGTTGGCTATGGTAATATTGGTAAATATACATTGCAGGCGCTCAATGCAGCGCCCGATTTTGAGGTTGCGGGTATCGTTCGCCGTTCGGGCGCTGAAAACCTTCCCGCAGAGCTTCAGGGTTACACCGTTGTAAAGGATATCCGCGAGCTGGGCGATGTGGATGTTGCTATTCTGGCAACACCTACACGCAGTGTCGAGAAGTATGCAAAGGATATCCTTGCGCTTGGTATAAACACTGTGGACAGTTTCGATATCCACTCAAAGATTCTCGAGCTTCGTCGTTCATTGGGCGAGAGCGCCGAGGCCGGCAATGCAGTGTCAATCATCTCGGCCGGTTGGGACCCGGGCAGTGACTCAGTAATCCGCACTCTCCTTGAGGCTATCGCACCAAAGGGTATTACATATACCAACTTCGGCCCCGGTATGAGTATGGGACACACTGTGGCTGTAAAGGCTATCGAGGGTGTGAAGGCTGCTCTTTCAATGACAATCCCCGTGGGTACCGGCATACACCGCCGTATGGTATATGTTGAGATTGAGGAGGGGTACAACTTCGAGCAGGTGGCAGCAGCCATCAAGGCCGACCCATACTTTATCAATGACGAGACACACGTCAAGGAGGTTCCTTGCGTGGATGATCTCCTTGATATGGGCCACGGTGTCAACCTCACACGCAAGGGCGTTTCGGGCACGACACAGAACCAGTTGTTCGAGTTCAATATGCGAATCAACAACCCTGCTCTCACAGCCCAGGTGCTTGTCTGCTGTGCACGTGCCACAATGCGCCAGGCTCCGGGCTGCTACACTATGATTGAAATCCCACTCATCGACCTACTCTATGGCGACAGGGAACAGCACATCGCACACTTGGTATAAATGACGTTCGCATAACAACTGCGCCTTGTGTTCAGGGCGCAGTTGCTTTTTTTAACCCCTATTATGAGACGCCTTCTTCTCTTTTTGTTCTGCTCCTTCCTTGCGCTGTCTGCTACCAAGGCCCATCCTCAAGCCGATGGCGGGGAGATTGTAGCCGGAACATCTGCTGTAAGTTATGACCTGCGTCCCGAATTCACCGTGCGCGGCATCTATGGCTTTTGGGATACCGATTACAGACTGTCGGGTGGTGTGAAGTTTAACGACAAGCGGACATTGGGGCTGATGCTCGGTTATCACAATACATTTCTTCACGTTCCCGGCTATCTGCACGCAGTGAACACCTCCTTGTATTATCGCAGATATTTCCATTTGGGTAAGCGCAAGACTTGTGCGTTCTATGTCGATGCCTATGTGGGTGCAGAGTATGTCTATAAGGTGACAGGCAAATACGGTGTTGATTTGGAAACCGGAAAGGTCGAGGCTCTCTTTGATTACAGCCCGGGTGATGTTTTTCCCATCTGGGGTGTTCATCCCGGTTTCAGGGTGCGCCTGTACCGCAATTTGCACATCTTTTTCGGACTCGCTTTCTCCGAGCAGAACTTCGGCCTGCATCTTGGTGTCGGGTTTTAGGTGCTTCTTAACTTGTCTGATAAATAGTTAAAAGCCGAAACTTCGCGGCAAATACGCTGTGTGGTTTCAGCTTTTTTATTATTTTCGCGGTCTACTTTTGAAAAACAGGAAACAATGTGGATGTTGGCTCCCACCAATCGTGAAATTATGGTTTCAAAGTCACATTGGGAGCAAAACTGTACCATTATAAAAAACTATTACTATGAGTGAAGAACCAAGAGCTTCGTTCGGGAGCAAATTGAGTGTGATATTGGTGGCTGCGGGCAGTGCAATCGGTTTGGGTGCATTGTGGCGTTTTCCTTACATTGCCGGCAAACACGGCGGTGCAGCCTTTGTGCTTGTCTTTCTGCTCAGCGTGCTTGTGGTGGGAATCCCTGCAATGCTTGCCGAGTTTGCCGTGGGCCGCAGGACAAACAAGAATGCAGTGGGCGCATTCCGCACCCTTTCAAAGCGTTGGAGCTGGCTGGGATACAGCGGTGTAATAGGTGCGCTTCTCATATCGGGCTACTACTACCTGATTGCCGGATGGTCGCTTGAGTATTTTGTGAATTCATTGACAGGTTCAATCTTCAACTCCGACCTCTCCTTCAAGGAGCAGTTTGCCTCCTTCCAGGCCTCCTGGCGGCCGTTGGTTTATGGCGTGGTGTTTATATTGATGACACACGTCATTGTATCACGAGGAGTGGAGAAGGGTATCGAAAAGGCTGCCAAGATTATGATGCCGGCGCTCTTTGTAATTCTCGTTGTTATGGCAGTGCGCGTGGCATTTATGCCCGGTGCAGCCGCAGGCTATAAGTTCCTTTTCTCGTGCGACTTTACCGAGGCTTTCAAGGCCGAAACAATTATGATGGCTATTGGACAGGCTTTCTTCTCGCTGTCGGTGGGAATGGGCTGTATGGTAACCTATGCGTCATACTTCAAGAAGGACAACGATATGGTGTCGACATCGCTTAATGTGTCGCTGCTCACCCTTGCCGTCTCTGTTCTTGCGGGCATTGTCATATTCCCGGCTGTGTTCAGTGCCGGGCTTGAGCCGTCAGAGGGGCCTTCGCTTGTGTTCGTCACGCTGCCCGAAATCTTTAAGGGGATGCCATTGCCATCATTGTGGTCGGCAATCTTCTTCCTGCTTGTAATCCTGGCATCGCTCACCTCTACAATATCGTTCCACGAGGTGCTCACTGCCTATGCTGCCGAGGAATTCAAGCTCTCGCGCAAAGGCGGTGCGCTTGCAACAACCGTCGTTTCAATAGCGCTCAGCGCGGTCACTTTCTTTGGTCTGTTCGGTGTCGACTTCTTTACGCTGTTTGACAACATCACGGCAAATATGCTTATGCCGCTTGGCGCAATGTTCACCTGCGTCTTTGTAATGTGGTTTATGAAGAAGGGCTTTATGCGCGATGAGATTACCAATGGCGGAGAGTGCAACAACAGGGTGGTGGGTGTGCTGCTCTTTATGCTGCGCTATATAACACCGTTGCTGATATTCTATATCTTCATCAAGAATTTCTTATAGTATAATTTATTCCCTTACAACAAGCAGGCGGCCAAACGGCCGCCTGCTTGAATTTAATCACTATAATATACTCTCTTTATTCTCTCCGATACCGAGGTGAGCACCTCATACGGTATTGTCTCAAGCCAGTCGGCAATGGTGGTGACCGGCAACTGCGGGCCAAAGATTTCAACGATGTCGCCCTCCTTGCAGTCAATGTCCGTCACATCAATCATACACACATCCATACATATATTCCCAATGTAAGGCGCGCGCTTGCCGTTTACAATGCAGTATCCCTTGCCGTTGCCAAGGCGGCGGTTCAGTCCGTCGGCATATCCGATGGGCAGTGCCGCTATGCGCGAGTCGCGCTTCAACACCCCCTTGCGGCTGTAACCTACAGTCTCGTCGGCGGGTACATCGCGCATCTGCAATATTATGGTCTTTAGCGTCGAGATGGGGCGTAGGTTTGGGTTTTTCTCAATTGGCGATATTCCATAAAGCCCAATTCCCAAGCGCACCATATCCTCTGTTGCACTGTCAAAGCGTTCGGCTCCCGCACTGTTGCATATATGTCTTAGAATCTTGTGCCCGAAAGCCTGTTGAAGGGTCTCGGCAGCAGTGCAGAAAAGTGAATGTTGCTGCCTTGAGAATTCGTCGAACAATGGGCTGTCGCTGCCGGCGAAGTGCGAAAATACCGAGCGTGGTGTCAGGGCTGTCTGTTGTTTCAGCACCTCCACCACTGCGGGAATCTCGCCGGGCAGGAAGCCAAGACGGTGCATTCCTGTGTCGACCTTTATGTGTACAGGATAGTCTGTTATTCCCTCGTGGCGTGCAGCCTCAATCAGCGCTCTCAGCATACCGAAACTGTAGACCTCGGGCTCGAGCTTGTTGTCGAACAGTGTACCAAAGGAGCTTGGCTCAGGGTTCATAACAATTATTCCTGTTGTTATGCCCTCCTTGCGCAACTCGGCTCCTTCGTCGGCAACGGCAACGGCAAGATAGTCCACGTTGCACTCCTGCAAGGTGCGTCCCACCTCCAGTGCTCCTGCACCGTAGGCACCGGCCTTTACCATACACACACACTTTGTCCCGGGTGCAAGTCTGTTGCGATAGTAGTTGAGATTGTCGCGCAAGGCATTGAGGTTCACCTCCAGAATTGTTTGGTGCACCTTCTTTTCAAGAACCTCGGTCACATCCTCGAAATGGAACGAGCGTGAGCCTTTCACCAACACGCACTCATTTTGCAGTTTCCTGATGATGGGTGATGCAAGCAGCTCGCCTGTGTCTGTGAAGAAATGGCACTCCATTCCCGTGGCGCGGAATTGCTCTGCCTGGGAAGTTATGTCGTTGCCGATTCCGATGAACTTCTCTATGTGGTGCTCCTTTATGCATTCTATGACATTGTGGTATAGTGTTGAGGCTCTCTCGCCTGTCTGCTTTATGTCGGCAAGTATCAGTGTGCGCTTTAGACCGGGCATAGTCCTGCAACGGCGCTCCATAAAATCGAGCGCAATGTCAAGCGAGGCAGTGTCCGAGTTGTAGCTGTCGTTGATTATCATACAGCCCTGCTTTCCCTCCTTGACCTCGAGACGCATAGCTATTGGCTCAAGTTGCGCCATACGCTCGGCGATGGTTGCCGGCGGAATCATAAGGTACAGGGCTGCCGCAAGGCAGTTGATTGAGTCTTCTATCGATGCGTTGTCAACGAACGGTATGCGGTAGCTGCCCTCGATTGTTAGATAACGGTATCTTACCGTTGTGCCGTTCTCCTCTTGTGTCACCGATTCAATGTATAGCGGGCGCTCGGCGTCAGTCCTGGACCAGGCAATCTCGCGCGAAGGCAGTGCCGAGTGCTCGATGCAGTCCGACAGCACACGGTCGTCGGCATTGTAAATGATTATGTCGCATCCGCTAAGCAGTTGCAGCTTCTCGGCACACTTCTGCTGCAAGGTGGTGAAATTCTCCTGGTGTGCACCGCTGATGTTGGTGATGATTCCTATGGTTGGCTTTATTATCTGTTGCAGCTTGCCCATTTCGCGGCATTGCGATATGCCCGCCTCGAAAATGCCGAGTGTGCTCTCCTCGCCCAGCATCCACACCGAGAGCGGTACGCCTATCTGCGAGTTGTAGCTGCGTGGCGAGCGGGTGACATTGTAGTTGCCGGCAGTGAGCTGGTATAGCCACTCCTTGACAATGGTCTTGCCGTCGCTTCCTGTGATGCCCACGATGGGAATTTCGAACTGTGCGCGGTGATGCACTGCAATGCTCTGCAATGCCGCAAGGCTGTTGCGGGTAACGATGAAGTTGGCGTCGGTGATGTCGTTGAATGCCGCAATGTCGTTGACTACAAAATTCCTTACACCCTTGTTGTAGAGTGCCTTTATGTAGTTGTGCCCGTCGCCGTGCTTTGTCTTTATGGCAAAGAACAGCGTCTCCTCGGGGAAGGTCAGTGAGCGGCTGTCTGTTAGCAGGCGAGTAACCTTGCTGTCGGGGGCTGCAAGCCTTCCTTCGGCTTTCAGTATGTCCTTTATCTGTTCAACAGTGTATTGCATTGTCTCTTTTCGTTTTCGAAATCTATATACGGGTGCTCTTTTTCAATAGCTTCAATCTTTTTCAGCAACTGTGCGACGAATTGTCTGTATGCCTCGGCATCCGGGTCGAAGGGGCGGTGTGCCAGTCCGCGTGTAATCTCCGCGGTCCTTGTATTCAGTTTCCTTGTCGCTTCGCCGAAGTAGCACTTGTCGAAACACTCCCAGATGTACCCGATGGCTTTCGTCGAGGGGTGCAGCATATCGTCGGCGTAGAAACGGTAGTCGCGCAACTCGTCCATCATAATCTCATACGATGGGAAATAGGCCGTGTTCTGCGGGAACAACTCGGCCAGCCTGTCGATGGCAAGCAACAGTGTTGCCTTGCTTTTCTGGTTGTCGTGTGCCCCGTCGCGCAGGTGGCGTATGGGGCTGACAGTGAAAATGAATTTTACTTTGGGGTTTATTATGACGATGCGTTGCATCACACTCTGCAAACTGCCGGTAATATCTTCAATGCTAAGCAGTGAGCGTGTAAAGCAGTTGCCTGGCAGCTTGTGGCAATTTCCGGCCACGCAGTTGTCGCTGTTGCGTGTGTAGGCATATGCCGTGCCCAATGTAATTATTATTATGTCGCACTGTCCTATGTTGCTGTGAGCCTTCAGCAGCCTGTGGTTGATGCCCTCAATCAGTTCCTCCTTGCTGTTGCGCGAGAAGTCGCTGTGGTGCAGGATGCTGTGCCACTTGCCATTGTGCCCGAAAAGTTCGGGCGAGCTGTCATCGAACGGCCTGCCGTCGACAATCCTCGAAAGGACGGTAGCTATCGACAGCGGGTTGTACTGCACACCGAACGGGTTCACGTCGACATTGAATTTATTGTCGAGCAATGCAGCTCCTATGTTGCCGGCAAAGCAGGAGCCAATAAGCATCAGCCTGCTTCTGTGCGATATGTCCAGCGTGCCGCAAGGCAGCTCTACGGGTGTGTTGAAAAACATCGTAATGGGTATTTTATATGCAAAAATAATCAAATCAATAAGATTTATAGTATCTTTGTAACAAATTTGTATTTTTACTGCTATATTCGCAGATAACTGATTTTGGTCAATAATCATCGGTTTTTGGTAAAAACGTTTTTTTTGACAGTTTGCTGTTATAGCAGAATATTGAAGATAAAAATGGAAAAAGAGATAAAATATCCTTTGTTGGAGACCATCAACACTCCGGCCGACCTGCGCAGATTGCCCGAGAGCAAATTGGAGCAATTGTGTGGCGAACTGCGTGGCTTCATCATTGACTCATTGGCAAACAACCCCGGTCACTTTGCGTCGAGCCTCGGTTCGGTGGAGCTTACGGTGGCTCTGCACTATGTGTTCTCGACACCCGACGACAAGCTTGTTTGGGATGTAGGTCATCAGGCCTATGGACACAAAATCCTCACCGGCCGCCGCGAACGCTTCCACACCAACCGCAAACTGAACGGAATAAAACCCTTCCCCTCGCCCGACGAGAGCGAATATGACGCCTTTGTGGCCGGCCACGCGTCGAACTCCATTTCGGCAGCTCTGGGCCTTGCTGTGTCATCGGCAATGAATGGCAGCAACGAACACGTGGTGGCAATCATTGGCGACGGTTCAATGAGCGGTGGTCTTGCCTATGAAGGGCTCAACAACCTTGCAAATACAAAAAGCAATCTGTTGATAATACTCAACGACAACAATATGTCCATTGACAAGAGCGTGGGTGGAATGAGCCAGCTACTCATCTCAATGCACTCATCAAAGGCATACAACAAGATACGCTACGGCCTTGCCAAGGCTTTGAGAAAAGTGGGGCTCCTGAACGAACAGCGCGCGAATGCCTTGATACGATTCAACAACGGCCTGAAAGCGATGCTTTTCAAACAGAACAACTTCTTCGAGGGAATGAGTGCCCGCTACTTCGGCCCCATCAACGGCCACAATGTCCTTGAACTTGTGCGTATGCTCAGGAGCATCAAGGATATGCAAGGCCCGCGAATGCTTCACATACACACCGTCAAGGGCAAGGGCTGGGAGCCTGCCGAGAAGAATGCCACCGTGTGGCATCAGCCCGGCATCTTTGATGTAGAGACCGGTGAGCGCATAGTGAGCGAGGGTGGTTCTCCACGTTTTCAGGATGTCTTTGGCGAAACACTTGTTGAACTTGCCAAGGAAAACGATAAAATTGTCGGCATCACTCCGGCTATGCCTACTGGCTGTTCAATGAACAAGCTTATGGAGCAGTTCCCCAACCGTTTCTTCGATGTCGGCATTGCCGAGGGGCACGCCGTTACATTCTCGGCCGGTTTGGCAAAGGGTGGTCTTATGCCATTCTGCAACATCTACTCGTCGTTTATGCAACGAGGATATGACAACCTCATTCACGATGCGGCATTGCAACGCCTGAATATGGTGTTCTGTCTCGACAGAGCCGGTATTGTGGGCGAGGACGGCCCTACACACCACGGTGCATTCGACCTCGCCTATCTGCGTCCGGTGCCGAACATAACGATATCGTCGCCATACGATGAGTGTGAACTGCGCCGCCTGATGTACACCGCAGTGCAGCCCGATATGGGAACATTTGTCATCCGCTACCCACGCGGCAAGGGCAGTCTTGCCGACTGGCGCTGTCCGTTGTCGACCGTGAAGGTGGGCACAGGACGCAAGCTCACGGCCGGCAGCGATGTTGCATTCCTCACAATAGGCCCCATTGGAAAACTTATGGAAGGCGTTGTTGAGGCCGCAGCAACAAACGGTGTGAGCGTTGCCCACTATGATATGCGCTTCCTCAAGCCAATTGACGAGGATATACTGCGCGAGGTGGGTGAGAACTTCAAATACATTGTGACACTTGAAGACGGAACCGTCAAGGGTGGCTTGGGCAGTGCAGTTGCCGAGTATATGGCACAGAACGGCTATACCCCACAGATGAAGGTGCTTGGTATCCCCGACTCGTTCATAGAGCACGGAACACCCGAACAGCTGTACCGCATCTGCGCTATGGATGCCGAGAATGTCCTTGCTGCCATTATGGAGTTCAAGAAAAAGTGAAGTAATTCACGACTTGTTGATATATAAAAGTCTGATGTTATGAGAATTGTCATTGCCGGTGCCGGTGCGGTTGGTACGCACCTTGCCAAGATGCTTTCTTCCGAGAATGAGAATGTGGTTCTGCTCGATGAAAGCGAGGAGAAGTTGAGCAAGATGGAGACATCGTTCGACCTTCAGACAATTGTCGGCGACCCTACAAAAATATCCGCTCTCACCGATGCGGCCGTGGGCAGTGCCGACCTGTTTGTGGCTGTCACCCCCGACGAGAGCCGCAACATAGCAGCTTGTATTCTTGCCCACTATCTTGGTGCAGCAAAGACCATTGCACGAATTGACAATTATGAGTATCTGCTTCCCAAGCACAAGGAGTATTTTGCCTCTTTGGGTGTCGATTCTCTAATCTACCCCGAGCAGCTTGCTGCCGAGGAGATTGCGACAAGCATCAAGTACAGCTGGATGCGCCAGATGCTCGAATTTGGCAACGGAGCTCTTGTGATGGCCGGTGTCAAGGTCAGGGAGAATGCCTCTATCATAAACATTGCCTTCAAGGATTTGCCACACGATATACCCTATCACATCGTGGCAATGCAGCGTGGTGACGAAACGATTATCCCGCGCGGTAACGACTGCATACTCCCCAACGATATTGTCTGCTTTATGACAACCCGCGAGAACATCCCCTACATTCGTCAGATATGTGGCAAGGAGCAGTTCTCCGAGGTAAAGAGCATCCTTATTATGGGCGGCAGCCGCATTGCTGTGCGCACCTCCAAACTTGTAGCCGGTGATATTGATGTAAAAATCATTGAGAGCGACATAAACCGTTGCCACAAATTGCTTGAACTTGTCGATGACGAGGTGATGGTGATAAACGGTGACGCCCGCGACCCCGAGCTGTTGCGCAGCGAGGGCATTGCGAATACCGATGTGTTCATTGCTCTGAGCGACAACTCCGAGACCAACATCCTTGCCTGTCTTGCGGCAAAACGTGCCGGTGTGCTTCGTGCCGTTTCCGAGATTGAGAACATTGACTACATTTCAATGGCCGAGAAGATGGATATCGGTTCGGTCATCAACAAGAAGAAACTGGCAGCAAGCACCATCTTCCAGATGATGCTCAAGACCGATGTGTCGAGCGTGAAATGCCTTACCTTCATCGAGGCTGTCGTGGCCGAATTCCCGGTGCACGAGAACGACCTCATAACACGCAAGCCGGTGAGGAGCCTTGGATTGCCCGATGGTGCTAACATCGGTGGCCTCATACGCAATGGTGTGGGTATGCACGTGACGGGTAACACGATGATAGAGCCGGGTGACCACGTTATCTTCTTCTGTCTGGAGAGCGTGCTCAAAAAGTTGGAAAAATATTTCAAGTAGAATATGTTTCATCCTAAACTAATATTCCGCATTGTTGGAATACTGCTGTTCATTGAGGCGGTGTTCCTCCTGGGAAGCATCGGTGTCTCCCTGTACTATGGCGAGGAGACGATAAAGCCTTTGCTCTATTCATTGGGAATAATGACTTTGGCCGGTACGGTGCTGGTTGCACTGTGCAAAGGTGGCGAAAGGAATATATCACGAAAGGACGGCTATATTGTGGTTACTCTCTGCTGGGTCGTCTTTTCACTCTTTGGCACCCTGCCTTATATGCTCACCGGCAGTATTCCTGCTTTCACCGATGCCTTTTATGAGACAATGTCGGGCTTCACCACCACGGGTGCGACAATCCTTCAGGATATTGAGGCATTGCCCAAGTCAATCCTTTTCTGGCGTATGATGACGCACTGGGTAGGCGGTTTGGGTATAGTTTTCTTTACCGTGGCGGTGTTCCCAATGTTCGGTCTCAATGACATAAATCTCTTTTCGGCCGAGTCAGTGGGGCCCATACGTTCCAAACTGCATCCCCGCATATCGGTCACAGCACGTTGGATTCTTACAATATACATAGCGCTCACCATCGTTTGCACACTCTCTCTGCGTGTAGCAGGAATGGGGTGGTTCGACGCTGTGTGCCACTCGATGTCAACAGTTGCAACGGGTGGATTCTCTACAAAACAGGCCAGTATTGCAGCGTTCAACTCCCCCGCAATCGAGTATGTGCTCACGTTCTTTATGTTCGTGTCGGGTGTGAACCTTTCGCTTCTCTATCTGGCAATCTTCAAGGTGCGCCCAATGACGCTGTTGCGCGATACTGAATTCAAGACCTACTTTATGATTGCCGCAACATTTTCCGTTGTCATTGGTGTGGGGCTGTTCTTTACATCCGATTTGGGTGTCGAGGGTTCGTTTCGTGCCTCTCTGTTCCAAGTGGTGTCGTTGCAGACGACTACCGGTTTTGCCACGGTCAACTATGCTGCGTGGATGCCTTTGCTGTGGCTGTTGCTTTGTGCGTTGATGTTCATCGGTGCCTGCTCGGGTTCAACATCGGGTGCTATGAAGTGCGCCCGTATATCAATCCTATACAAGGTGATGTGGAACGAGTTCAAGCGCATAGTGCACCCCAATGCCGTTATCCCGGTGCGAATGACCGGCCGAATTATTCCATCGGCAATACAGTCGGCAATCCTCGCCTACACGGTAATCTATATCTTTATGCTTGTGGCCGGACTGTTTGTGAATATGGCTTTTGGCGTGGATTTCCTCGATGCGTTCAGTCTTTCGGTAGCATCGGTGGGTAATGTGGGTCCTGCACTTGGCAACTATGGTCCTATGGACTCTTTTGCTACATTGCCTTCAGTGGTCAAGTGGTTCAGCGCATTCCAGATGCTCGTTGGCCGTCTTGAGTTCTTTGCCGTGCTGTTGCTGCTCACTCCGGTGTTCTGGAAGAATAGATAATTCTAAGAAATCAAAAATATGAAAAAACTGTTGTCAACAATTTTGTTGTTATTGGTAACCTTTTTCTCACTTTTTGTTTCTTGTAACGAAAATGAGAATGAAGATTTGAACAGGTGTAAAATAACTGTCGATTGTGTGGGTAAAGGCATAGTCAAAATCTCGAAATATCTTGAAACGACAGAGTTTGTTTTGAGAGATAGCGAGATTGAGGTTGTTGCACTCCCGAACGACGGGTATGCTTTCATTGGTTGGTATATGGATGGTGTTGCTGAACCTGTCAGCATTGATGCTACTTTTACTTTTATAGCAACCAAGGATATTACTCTGACTGCGCGCTTTATTGAACTTTTTAACTTTGGTATCCACAGCGCAGGGAATGGAAGTGTTGCCTTGAAAGGTTTCTCCGATACTTCAATGATTCTCCAATCAGGTAGCGAGATCACAGTTGTTGCAACCCCTGATGAGTATTGCGTATTTCTCGGTTGGTATGTCGATGATGCCGAAGAGCCTATAAGCACCGATGCTGAATACACTTATACTGTTATCGAGGATATGACTTTGACGGCGAGGTTCTACCCGATGTCATATATAACGATAGGGGCGGAAATGGATTCCATTTATTACACCTGCAAGACCGATACGCTTGTCATCAAGCCCATAATCACTCAAACCAACACTAAACCGTTATCCTACACTTGGGAGGTTAATTATCAGCCATTTTCTAACGATGAGGCTTTTGAGTTTGTGGCCGATGAGATAGGACGGTTTGAATGCTGTCTTACGGTGGAGAATGAGGATGACAAACAGTCTTTCCCCTTTGTAATAAATGTGCTTCCCGATTACAGGTATGGAATGACCGTGCTGAGCCAGGATGCCAATGGTAATTCAATGCTCTCGTTTATGCCGGAGCCTGTGCAAGCCAGTGATGCTGCGCAATTCGCAGATTATGAATGCTTTGCACATAGCAATCCCAATGTGGACTTTGCCGCTAATGCTGTTGATATGGTGCAGTGCGGTGGCAACTACATAATCGCTTGCCAGGGTGGTGGTGAAAGAAATGATACCCCTACAATATATTATCTTAATGAGAAGACAATGGTGGCAGAGAGAATACTGCCGGTGACCGGGTATGACGATTTCAAACCTACTGCCCTTGGTGTTCCTTCTATAACGACTTCTTATGATGGAGTGAACTATCCGATTTTGTGCGAGAAT
>JAEIGA010012689.1_pt1 | contig 12796 bp, 11 predicted proteins | sample 9270691 | NCBI WGS metagenome assembly JAEIGA01 (sample SAMN17057246, study PRJNA624740) | gut metagenome | biome: biome; isolation source: fecal sample | host: Bos grunniens | place: China: Xizang | collected 2019 | reverse complement strand
TTGTGAAAATGGTTAGGGAGCCTTCAACAGAGTCCGTCGCAAATTTCTATCGAACTACAGATAAATTGAGATTTAATACAAATACAAAGGAGGAATTCTTTGAAATGTTATCAGAAATACCTCCAACTATACAATACATTAGAGAAGCTTTGGTTAATGAAAAATTCTATATAGACCTCACGATACCATTGTTTTCTGTTTCAATTCAAGAATGGTATAAAAGATCAAGAGAAAAAGATGATGTGATATTTGATTCGTCAGAACCATTCTACACAAATAAAAACTTTATGGAATATCTTAGAGATATGGCAGTTCCAGAGACAGTTGTGGGATATGGCAAAGGTAAGCACATCTATCCACTGCCAGTAGGAAATATGGAGATAGCCAAATCGCACGAAGAGTTCGGTATACAGTTAGCCGATGTGTATGCAAGTGCATTGTACTTTGCTCTTACACCGCGAGAAGATAAGTTCGTGAAGTATCAAGATAAGATAAAATCGCTGCCAATATTCCAAAATATTAAGCTAAATATAGCACCTTCTACTAATGACTTTATTGAAGAAAGGATGAAGGAAACTGCCGAAATTGATCCTTTGGATTTTCTTTGCGAACATAGTGATGAGATAAACCCAGAACAAAACTAATTTTCTTATGGATTATACAGATTTAAGTAATAAGAACGAGGCGTGAAAGATAGAGAGTGTATATAAGCTCAATATAGTTTTGTCTTTTTTTGTGTGTAAAAAACCATCATTACCTCATATAAAAGTAGACTAGTCGCTTTAAAATCAAATAAGTGGAGTTTTATAATTGTTTTGAGAAGTCAACGGATTTGAATATAAATGATAAGAGTATATTATGTCACGAAAGTTACACAAAATATTAGGATATTACGTTCCTGCTTTTTTTGAAATGCATGTTGATACAGATGCTGATGATCTAACTATCAATAAACTTAAGCCTTTTGAAATGACTGTTTTATTTCATGAATACATTCATTTCCTGCAAGACTTTGCCACATATTATGGATTGAATAGAATCTATGTATATAGTGAATACATGCATAGTGTTATCAACCGCATTTATTGTAATTCATCTGACAATAAAATTTGTGTACCAATCAAGATAGAAGATAATGCTGATAATGTGTTATTAAATCAACAGATTCAAAATTTCACTTCTGGTGATGATGGAGGTGAATATGGCATAAAAGACTTTACTATATCTGACATTATAGAAGATTCTGATCCTCTCATTGATAATCCATACATGACTTCAATTCCTAATGTTATTGTTTCTTCTTCTGAAGGAGATATGGTAATATTTGGCGCAATAGCGATTACTGAAAGTATGGCGTATATAATGGAGCGTTTGTGTTCACCATCTGCATTCAAGAAATCTCCAAGTTTTCCTTATAGGGCTGCAGAAATGGTTGCGGACTATTATTCGCCTCATTTTTCAGATGATCCTCTTATGGTTTTAGCTTTATGTGACATGGCTCAAATGAGTTCAAATCCAGGAGCATGTTTTGTTCGAGTTATGAAAGGAATTCAATCAGGTCAATTATCATTTAATTCTCCAAAGGAGATTTATGATCATTTCTATGATCAGATTTCTATGACAATGGAGAAGGAACAAAGTACCTTATTACTCGGTTTTCAACGGCTTTCAAACGTCGTTAAGCAACAATTAAAAAATTATCTGCGAAACATGCCAATATTAGATACATATTACGAATGGATTGATAGGCTATTTAACTTTGCATGGGAGTGGAGAAAGAACGATCGATATTTTCTGTTGAAAATGGCAAGACACCATGATTTAAGTACTAATGGAGCATTTGGATTTTGTATATGTAATGTAGGTACGCCATTAATGAGTAATAATAGAGGAAGTTATTTTAAAATTTCTCCCAAAGGAATGAATGCTGATATCGATGTTGAATATTTTAAGGCATTCTCACAAGTAGAACAATTGTTCTCGCAAGGATTAAAAGGATGTGCACTGTATGAATGGTGTTGCAAATCACCGCAGTCAACTCCATCTGAATTATGTTTATCAACACCATGGAAAAAAGTAAAAGAAGAACGATTATGTCCATATGCACTTTTGTGGAAACATTGGAATTTGAGCAAATACGATGTTGTGTAGCACAAATATGGCAATATTTTTTTGTCCCTCGGCTATTTTCGACTATCTCGGGGAGAGATGGGGGACAAAACGGGCGAAAAACTGCAAATGTCGAAGTTAAAAATCAAAAATCTGCAAAAATGAACGAAATTTTAAATGTTTGAAATTATGTGATTTACATGCTATGTTTGCAGATCGTATGCTTTCTTTGCAAAAAATCATTTCCCTGGATGGAAAATTTATTGTATATCATCAATTTTTAGACTTGATTATGCGATAGTAATTTTTCATAGAAAATACGAGTTAAATTATAGATAAATAATAACATAGCCCCAAAAACCACATCGCTTGCGTTCGACATGTTTTTTGGTGGTTGTGAATGTCCACTTTCTATTGTAGGATGTTAAGTTGTATACAGATTGAATACAACTGATTTTGGGAAATGCAGTTGACTACAAATTGTAGTCAACTTAATAAAATTAGTAGTCGGTTAGCGAGACTAACCAACTGACTGTTTTACCGAAGTGGTTAGTGTGGCTAACCACTTCGATGGAGGCGATAAAAGAATATATGACTTTCAGATGTAAAATAACCTCAAAATGCAACCTTATATAAAAGGATTTTATTAACTTTGCACAATAGACTAATGCAAAAAAAGATATTATGTCGGAGATTATAGACAACGAGAGAGCGATTCGCAGTATAGTAAGCAGTGCTGTGAAGTCATATGCAAATGGTTTTTCTACTCGTCACCTCGCAGAAGTGGATGACGAAAATGGTGTAATAAATATGAAGATACATAACGTCTTCATTGCTGCACTTGGTCCAGAAATCCAATATTACTCTGCTCTCGCCCGTTCTCTAGATAGCTCATTGGGTAATATGCTTGAAAGTATGGCTATTAGTATTGCGACACTCCATTATGAGGTCAGTCAGCATGTTGAGGGTACATTATATAAGGAGCAAACTGATTATATAGCTGAACTCCTTGAGCAATATAAGAGAAGTCACAACAGAAGAACTCCAAAATTGGAGGATTATCAAGGCATATCTCAAATGCATGGTACAGCAGAGACTAAACGTCATGAGAGTGATTACTATCTTCTTGATGAAGAAACAGGTATGCACTATCTTATAGAACTAAAAATTGGAGGCGATTTAGATAATAAGAAAGCCCGTTCTGAAAAGGAAGCTCTGCTTGAACAGTATTGCATTCTTACAAATCGCCTTGGAGAGGAAAAGGTAAAAATACTTTTTGCGACGGCATATAATCGTTATGGAGAAGGTAAACCTTGGACTCAAGGTCGCGTTCGTCAATTCTTCTGTAATGAAGAGTTGTGTATAAGTCGTGACTTTTGGAATTTAGTGTGCAAGTCGGATCGTGGATACGATATTGTTATAGACGAGTATAATAAGAATGCTCATTATATCAATGAGGCTTTAGATGAAATCAAAAAAGCTTATCTACCGAACTCATAATGAAAGATCCGAATTGGCGCAAGTGTATTTTACGAGGAGATAGCAAGGAGATCATTAAAAGAATCCCAGATAACTCTATCGATTTCATACTCACTGATCCTCCATATAATTTAGGACAGCATTCAACTGGCAACATACCATTGCCAGGTCGTTCTGCTATGAATAATGATGTGGCAGAGTGGGATTTGATTGATTTTAATCCTGAAGAGTGGGCTGATGAATTTATAAGGATACTCAAGCCAACTGGGAACTTGTTTATTTTCACGTCTTACAACCAACTAGGTAGATGGTATAATTGTCTTGATCATAAATTTGATACATCGAATTTTATGGTCTGGCACAAAACAAATCCTGCTCCTAAAATATTTAAAGCGGGATTTTTGAATAGTTGTGAGATGATTTTCACTTGCTGGAATAAAAAACATACATGGAACTTTATTTCTCAGTCAGAAATGCATAATTTTATTGAGAGTCCAATATGTATGCGTCCAGAAAGGCTAAGTGACCCAAAGCATCCCGCACAGAAACCGGTTGCAATTTTGAAGAAGATGATTGAAATTGCAACAAATAAAAATGATATCATTTTTGATCCATTTATGGGGGTTGGGTCAATGGGAGTTGCCGCATTAAGTCTTGATAGGAGATTTATCGGAGTCGAAATTGACGAAAATTATTTTAATGCGGCAAAGAAAAGAATAGATACGATATTACATACCAACAAATATTTACAGCAAGTATCAAACATAAATAGGTATAACATACCTAATGAAGAAGAAAACACTTCAATGGTTTGTGATGTTGCCGTTTCATACAATACGGGATTTTGCGAGCTTGATGAATTCTTCAATACCAAGGAAACAGTAATGAGAGATAACCATAATACATCGACAGGATTACAGCCTATAATTAAATGGCCAGGAGGAAAAGAAAAAGAACTAAAATACATATTGCCAAACCTTCCAAAGTTTAATAGGTATTTTGAACCTTTTGTTGGAGGTGGCTCCGTATTTATGGCAGTGCAAGCAAGAGAGTACTACATTAACGACTTTTCTTCTGAACTTGTTTCGTTGTATAATTACATAGCAACATCTGACAAAGCATTTTTCCGTTATGTAGAGCTAATCGACAAATCATGGATAAACGCTGTTAAATTCTTTAATAAAAACAAGGCTCTTGTTAATCTTTACCTACAATATAGGAATGATGAAATAAGCAAGGATGAATTAAAATCACAGATTTGTCAATTTTGCGAGGATAAGAAAAATGATATTCTCAATATCATAGGTAAGACTTTCTTTTCTCACAAATGCATTCTTCTTAAAGAAATGGAAACAAACATATTTCGAAAGATGCAAAGAATGCGTGAGCTTGAAATAAAGAAGCATATTTTGCCTGATAACGATTTATTAGATAACATAGAGACCGCTATAAAAAGCGCTGTGTATATGAATTATCGTCATCTATATAATGATGCTAGCATCATAAAAGGTGATAAGGCTTTACACTGTGCATTATTTTTCTTTATGCGCAACTATGCTTATAGTGGGATGTTTCGATATAGTAGTAAAGGAGATTTTAATGTTCCGTATGGAGGTATTGCATACAACAGCAAACTGATGTCAAAAAAGCTCAACTATTACCGCTCAATACCATTGCTCAGCCATTTTGCAGATACCCATATTTATAATCTCGATTTTGAGGTATTCCTTAGAGAAATGCAACTTAGTGAAAGTGATTTTGTATTCCTTGACCCCCCATATGATAGTGAATTTAGCACATATGCACAGAATGCATTCTCAAAAGCGGACCATGAAAGACTTGCAAATTTCATGATTAACGAGTGTCAAGCTAAGTGGATGTTGATTATAAAGAATACGGATTTTATATATGATTTGTACAACAAAGAGGGTGTGAATATCCGAACTTTCGACAAGGAGTATCTTGTGAGTTTTATGAATAGGAATGATAAAAAAGTTACTCATTTACTAATAACTAATTACTAATTGTTATGGCACGTATTACTGAAAGTCAATTAGTTTTGCCAGCGTTATATTTACTCTCAAAATCTAAAAATGGTTTTGTTAGCACTAGCGATTTAATTACCAAATTAACTGAAGTAATGCATCCTACAGGTCAAGATGCAGCTATACTTGCTGGACGAGCAGATACTTATTTCTCCCAAAAAGTAAGAAATCTTAAAAGTCATGACACCCTTCAAAGACAAGGATATGCTGATAATTTTGACGATGGTTTTAAAATCACAACTCTTGGGGAGACATTCGTTTCAACTCATATAGATGCTTTATCTTATTTGTTTAATGAAGATTTTAATTATGAAGATGTAAAAAACGCAATAGATGACATTTCAGCTGCTGGTAATAGAATGGTACTGCCATTAGAGGAATTTGTATCAGAGGGGCGATTAGTTTCTAAAAATGTCCAAGTTCGTGAGCGTTCCAATAAATTAAGATCAATCGCCTTTGAACATTTTTCTCGAAATAATGAGATACATTGCAACTGTTGTGGATTTAATTTTCCGACCTACTATGGTGATATCTATGGAAAGAATTGTATAGAAATACATCACAAAAAACCTATCTTTCAGTATCAAGACGATTCCTTCGAACAACAAGTAGCAAGAGCTCTTGAAAATCTACTCCCTGTTTGTCCTAATTGTCATAGGGTTATACATAAGAACCATATAGGTTGCGATGACCTTGCAAATTTCATCAACGACATTCGGCGAAGAAGAGCTTTGTAGAATCTATTCAATATCATATTAATTAGAAAAGGCGGATAAAATCCGCCTTTTCTAATATTTGCTATCATCGATTTCGGTAGCGCCACGGGGCGGGAGTCATAAACTTTTCGAACTCCTCCATATTGGTGATGCACTCGATATTTTGTTTCTTCTCGAGCCATTTCTTGATGGTCGGGCGATCAAAGTACAATCTGTTGCCCTGGCGGATATAGGGTATATCATGAATCCTCACCGCTCGATAAATTGCCGATTTCGATTTACCGAGCAGTTTGCAAACATCTTCCACGCTCATCAGCTCTCCTTCGAGTGGCTGTGGCTGCAGCTTCTCGCGAGCCGTCTTTTCAAGTGCCTCAATTCTCTCTACCAGATTTTGAATGAACTCTGGTAGTTGCTCAAATGATAAAGTTTTTTCTGGCATTGTCATAGTGTTAAATTTTTAAGTTAAACAATTTGGCAACCTTTTCATATTAAGAGTAGAGGGGCATTTGTGAGAAGGTTTGAGAATTGGTGTTTTTTTGTAAAAAAGTTGTGAACGACTTTCGCCACCGACACCAATGCCCTTTTAGTAGAAAGTACAATTTTCTTCGCTGTGTTTTTTGCACCTCATTGTAACTCATTGCGCCTCATTGCACACCATTGCAAACTTGGCGAAATATTTTTGTTGAAGACATTGAAGCATAGAAAAATCCCGAAAGTCGAGTCTAACCTTCGGGATTTATTCGTCTCTTTTTGTAGGATTTTATGTTGCTTTTTGTGAGCGTTGGCGTTTGTTAGTGAGCATTAGAGGGCGTTAGTTACTTCCCGATGCAGAACTTACTAAAGATTTCACCCAGCACCTCGTCGGAAGAGATTTGACCCACGATGCTACCAAGGGCATCTAAGCAGTCGTGAAGGTCCATAGATAGGAATTCGCCTGATAGGCCTGTTGCCAAACCTTCTTGCACCTTTAATATTGCAGTGTGAGCTATAACCAACGCTTCGTAGTGACGCATATTTGTTACCACCACATCGTTGTCGTCAATTTCTGCCATGTGAGAAGCCTCTACAAGAGCATCACGAACAGCATCCAAGCCATTATCAAATTTGGCAGAAATAAAGAAACGTTGAGCCTGAATATTTGCAAACATACCGTCTAGCACAGCACGTTCTTCGTCTGAAAGTTTATCAATTTTATTAAATAGCAAGAACAATTGTTTACCCTCGGTGCGAGGCACAATGCGTTCTGCCATCCAATCGATATGCTCGCTTACCTGAGTAGAATCTATCATCCAAAGCACAATTTGCGCCTTCTCTATAGCACCATAGCTGCGCTTAATACCCAGATTTTCAATAGTATCTGTAGTTTCACGAATGCCAGCAGTATCGATAAAACGGAATAGCATACCGCCAATATCAGTAGTATCTTCTATAATGTCACGAGTAGTACCATGAATATCAGAAACAATTGCTTTATCGTCGCCAAGTAGTAGGTTCAGCAATGTAGATTTGCCTGCATTAGTTTCACCAACAATAGCCACAGGTACACCATTTTTCACAGCATTACCTGTTGAGAAGGAATTAATCAAGCGAGTTAAATCGCTTTCAATCTCATTTGACAATGCTTTTAGCTGGCTACGGTCTGCAAACTCAACATCTTCTTCACTAAAGTCTAGTTCTAGTTCTATAAGAGAAGTAAACTTAAGTAATTGAGCACGAAGCAATTGCAATTTACGAGAAAAACCACCACGCATTTGGCTCACGGCTACCTTGTGAGCAGCAGCACTACGAGAAGCAATCACATCTGCCACCGCCTCTGCTTGCGAAAGGTCCATTTTAGCATTCATAAAGGCACGTTTGGTAAACTCACCATGGTCTGCCATACGGCAACCCGCAGCAAGAAGCAACTTAATAGCCTCACGTTGAATAAATACAGAACCATGCACTGCTATCTCCACCACGTCTTCACCGGTAAACGAATGTGGAGCACGGAAAATACTCACCAGCACCTCGTCTAAGATTTCTTCTTCGGTGACTGAGCCTGTCGAAGTCCCCGAAGTAACTACTAACTCTCTTCTTACCAGTTTTCCAAACGAAACAGTATTCGCTTTTCTCTCAGCAAGCGGTTTAGACATAGAAAGCACACTATCCGCAATGCTAATAGCATCTGGGCCAGAAACACGTACAATAGCAACCCCACCTACTCCAGCAGGTGTAGATATAGCACAAATGGTATCTTTTTCTTGTAAAATCATAGCGCAAAAATACAAAAAATTACGAAATTACCCTGCATGTTACCGATAAACACACAGGGTAATTTATAATTAATAGGAATAAATCAAGGGACTTCTAGTTATGCATATATCTGTTAACAAACAATTCCTAATTCCTAATTCCTAATTATTATTCGATTCCTAATTATTATTCGATTCCTAATAATTCAACCTCAAATATCAGCGCAGAATAAGGCTTAATAGAACCAGTTTCACGATCACCATAAGCTAATTCTTGAGGAATATAGAATGTAAATTTAGAACCTACAGGCATAAGTTGTACACCTTCTGTCCATCCTGGGATCACTTGGTTTAGAGCAAATACGATAGGCTCGCCACGTTCTACAGAGCTATCAAATACTGTACCGTCGATTAAAGTACCATGATAGTGAACTTTAACTTTGTCTGTAGCAGAAGGTTTTTTACCTTTACCCATTTTTTCAACTTTATATTGAAGACCAGACTCTGTTACTTGAACACCTGCCACAGCCTTGTTTGCTTCAAGGAAAGATTCACCTGCCAATTTATTATCAGCATAAGCAGAACTCATATTAGCTTTTCTTACTTTATCTGATTCTGACATAAAATATGCATTAGCAGCAGCTGCATCCATTAAAGTTTCTTCTTCATTTACAGCAGCAATAAAAGCAGCTAAGAAAATATCAGAATTTAATGAATCGTTACCTGCAGGATAAATAGATTCATTAATATAAGGAAGAATTTGGTTTTTAAGTTGAGAACCTAATTGACGTCCTAAATTTTTAGCATCTTCTGCTGGAGAATCTGAAGCAAAAGATTCTTTTATACCATCTAATACTTGTGGAAGATATTCAGCATCAATCATTAAACGAGTAGTAATATGTTCAACTAAACCATCAGAATTTACTACACCAGCTGCATAAGCTAAAGAATCTGCAGAGGTTTTAACCTCAATATTTGCGTTATTTACACAAGAAGTAGCTAAAATCATAGCTGATAAAATAGCTACCGAAGAAATAATTTTTTTCATCTTAATTTTTATTTAATAATATCTAATAATTCAACTTCAAAAATCAATGTAGAATATGGAGGGATAGCATTACCTGCGCCTTGAGAACCATAAGCTAGATTGTAAGGAATATAAAAGGTAAATTTAGAACCAACAGGCATTAGTTGGAGACCTTCGGTCCAACCTTTTATAACTCTATTAAGAGTAAATTCAGTAGGTTTACCACGATCTATAGAGCTATCAAACTTCTTACCATCAAGCAAATAACCTTCGTAATGCACTCTTACTTTATCCGAAGCAATAGGTTTTTCTCCTTCACCCATTTTAACCACCATGTATTGAAGACCAGATGCGGTTTGTTTTACTCCTTCACGTTGTAAATTTGCCTCTAGAAAGTCCGCTTGTTGTTTTTTACGTTGTTCTGCTTCTTGTTCTCTTACTTTCTTTTCGTATGCATTCAAGAATATCACTGCACTATCTGGAGTGATTTTTAAAGGCGCATCATATACTGCATCTACAAAAGCTTTTACAAACAAGTCTAAATTAAAATCTTGGGTTGAAAGTTGCATTGCACTTTGTTTGCCCATATAAACCCCCATAGCATAGCTAGCAGAGTCTGTATCTGATACTAATTCTAATTTTGTTTCTTGTTTTTTATCTTCTTTTACTTTTTGGGGTTTAGCCTGAACGGCTAATGCAGAAACGAAAATACTTAATAAGATAATACTAAGCTTTTTCATATTATTTTACTTCAATAAGTTCTACGTCGAAAATAAGTGTTGCGTGAGGAGGAATTGAGTTTCCAGCACCACGAGCGCCATAAGCCATATCAGATGGAATAAATAGTCTCCATTTGTCACCTTCTTTCATAAGTTGAAGTGCTTCTGTCCAACCTGCAATTACTTGATTAACACCAAATTCTGCTGGTTCGCCACGTTGAACTGAGCTGTCAAATACTGTACCATCTAGCAACATACCTGTGTAGTGGCATTTTACACGATTTGTAATTGAAGGGCTCTTACCTGCACCAGAGGTTAAAATTTGATATTGAAGACCACTTGCTAGTTCTACAACACCTTCTTGTTCTTTATTTTTTGCTAAGAAATCCTTGCCAGCTTGGATGTTTTTTTCATTGATTTTATTAGCTAAATCTTGGAAGAATGTATCCAATGTTTCTTTAGCTTCTTGGTATGACATTTCTGGTTTTTCACCAGCCATAACAGTTTTAATTGCTTTTATAAACTCTTCTGTATTAAGGTCTTTAATACCACTTCCCATTAGGTTATTACCAATACTTAAACCTAAAGCATAACTTACTTTTTCCATATAATAAATATTTTAATTAAATTTCGTTTTTTGAGACTTGCAAATATACTTAATTTACATCTAAAGTATTGTAAAAATGATGTAAAATAAACTTAAATAAATGAGGAATGAGGAATGAGGAATTTTGCGAGTAAGCAAGAGCAATGATAAGCTTGCTTAAGCATTGCCGACCGGGAGCGGAATCATGAAGGCATAGCCCGAATAATTAGGAGTTAGGAGTTTATATAATTGTTAACATTTGTTAATTTGAAATATTTTTGTAACAACAACAAAAGGCTATCAGATTTAAACTGACAACCTTTCATTTTGAGCCTTCTAAGGGACTCGAACCCTCGACCTACTCATTACGAATGAGTTGCTCTACCAACTGAGCTAAGAAGGCAACGATTTTTTACGTTGCAAAGATACTCTATTTTTCTATTGAAAACGTAGAAAATTGGAATTTATAAAAAATCAAATTGTTAATTTTTATTAATTATTTTATTTTAATTATGTTGTAAAACATATAAACACCTACAAAATATTACCTTTGCACAAAATTTATTACCCTAAACTAGAAAAAATTATGTTTGAAAAAGTAGGAAACAACGCTGGTGCTGTATGGCAAGTGTTAAACGCTGCAACTGAAGCTGTTAACGGCAAAGATCTTAAAAAAGCTACTAAATTAACAGAAAAAGATATGTATGCAGCTCTTGGCTGGTTATTACGTGAAGGTAAAATCAACGTAGTAGAAGAAGGAAAAGAATTATTAATCAACCTTATCTAATTCCTTCGAAGATAAATAAAAAAGTCTCAACCATTTGGTTGAGACTTTTTTATTATATGAGTGTTTGGATTACCAAACACTCACTTGTTTATTACCATTAGCTGTTACAACTAGATAAACACCTTGTAAACTTCCATTTAAAGATGTAACATCCACACCTGCTAAATTGTATATTGTAAATTCTTCGTCACAATATATTGTTCCTTCTTTTGCATAAATGTTTAGTTCATTACATTCATCTATAGAAGTTGTAACACTCTCAATTGCAGAAGCAGAGAAGCTAATTGTTTCTGTAACTATGCCGTCTGCGGTAATAGTTAATGTACCATTGAATGTACCAGCGGCAATTGGAGCAAATGCGATTTCTACAGAACCATCAGATTCACTTAGGATAATAAATGCATCGTCACCGCTCAATTCAACTTCTACATCAGAAGCATTTGCTACTGAGAATGTTGCTGTAGCAGTTGCAGTTTCACCAACATAAATTTCTGTAAATACAGGAGATACAATGTCTGTAATCACAGGTTTCAAGATTGCAGTAGCAGAGAATGAGATTGTTTCTGTTACTACACCATCGGCAGTAATTGTAAGTACTCCATTGAATGTACCTGCAGTAGTTGGTGTAAATACGATTTCAACTGAGCCATCTACCTCGCTTAAGATGCTAAATGCATCGCCTGTAAGTTCTACTTCTACATCAGTTGCATTTTCTACTGAGAATGTTGCTACGCCTGTTGCACTTTCACCTACATAAATTTGTGCAAACACAGGAGCTACAATGTCTGTAATTGCAGGTTTCAAGATTGCAACTGCAGAGAATGAGATTGTTTCTGTAACTACTTCGTCTGCGGTGATAGTTAATGTACCATTGAATGTACCTGCTGCACTTGGAGCAAATGCGATTTCTACAGAACCTTCAGATTCACTTAGGATAATAAATGCATCGTCACCGCTCAATTCAATTTCTACATCAGAAGCATTTGCTACTGAGAATGTTGCTGTAGCAGTTGCAGTTTCACCAACATAAATTTCTGTAAATACAGGAGCTACAATGTCTGTAATTGCAGGTTTCAAGATTGCAACTGCAGAGAATG
>JAEIGA010012688.1_pt1 | contig 12796 bp, 14 predicted proteins | sample 9270691 | NCBI WGS metagenome assembly JAEIGA01 (sample SAMN17057246, study PRJNA624740) | gut metagenome | biome: biome; isolation source: fecal sample | host: Bos grunniens | place: China: Xizang | collected 2019 | reverse complement strand
TCTCAAATGGTATAAGCAGGGATATTTTGAAATCCGATGCAAGTGTAATGACGGCGGAGCTTTCTGGAGTGCATTCTGGATTCAGGCAGCTCATCCGTATGAGGCTGAATATTCAAAGGGCGGTATCGGCGGAGCAGAGCTTGATATTTTTGAAGCAAATTGCTGGGATGACCCGCTTTCAAGAAATTCCGTTTCACAGACTATCCATTGTGCAGGAGTTGACGGTGTTCAGGAAGGCTTCCAATCTGAAATTCTTGGTTTCTTCAAAGGAAACGATATTTATAATGAATATAATACTTACGGACTTGAATGGAATGAAAATGAGTATATATTCTATGTGAACGGAGTTGAAACCCGCCGCACATCATTCGGTAACGGAACTTCACAGGTTGAAGAAGAAGTCAGAGTTTCGCTTGAGGTTCCCGATGCATCAAAGCTTGAAGCTCTTGATAAAGAAACATATCATTCCGAATTTGTTATTGACTATGTAAGAATTTATCAGAAATAAAAACATAAGAAAAATCACCGTGGTTTTAAAGCCACGGTGATTTTTTATACCTTATTCACTTTTTTCTTCATAATCTTCTTCAATAACCTCATATTCGGGAATTTCTTCCGGAATGGGGTTGCTTTCAGTTTCTTCTGCTTCGGTGTTTTCTTCCTCTGCAGTATCTTCCGATATTTCTTCTTCTGATTCGGATTCGCCTTCGGTTATTTCTTCATCAACCGATTCTTCAGGTTCATCAAGCTGCATATCAACCTCTGTGAGAATATCGTCATCGGTTAAAACAACGGGTGCTGCGGGAAGCGCATATACAGGCTGATTCTTTCTCTTCTTTGCAAAGAATATTGCTGCAGCAATAAGCAGAATAATTGTTGCGGCGGTAACGCCGAGTCCGAGAATCAGACCGTCTTGCATAAAGCTGATTTCAATTTCATGCTCGCCTGCGGGCAGGTTGAAGCAAAGATAAGATTCAACAAGATTGATGTAATCTTCCTCTGCGATTTCTTTGCCGTCAATTTTAACTGTCCAGCCGGTATCGTAAGGAATTGAAGAATAGAATACGCAATCCTTGGGAGCGTTGATTGTGCCTGTGATTTTTGTTTCTTCAAATGAAGTAACTCTCAGGCTGTTCTGATTAAGAATGTTATAGCCTTCGGTAAGAGCAATATCGTTCACATAATAGGGATAGAAATCGATATAGCCGTATTCCTCATCCTCAACCTTGATAAGAACGCTTACTTCCTGTTCAGGAGTGAGAATACCTAAATCATAGATATACGGTTCATCTGTATGCTGTGTATATATTTCGCCGTTTTTGCCGATTTCAATGCTGTCAAATGCCGATGAATTTACATAAAGATAGCAATGCTTTGTTTCGGGAACGGTGAGAATGAAGGTCAGCTCACCTGAGCCTTCACCCGACTTTGTGAAATAAATATCGCCTGTATCAAGACCTGATGTGATTTCATCCATATTGTAGTAGTGGATGTTATCAATGGTCATCATTCCGAAAACATCGGCAATACCTGTTGAATATTCAAACCAATCGCCCTGAACGGTGAAGGGATTGTTATAATCGGTATACCATTCGGTGATTTCTTTGTTAACCGCCATGCCGATGGGCAGGTGGAATTTGTTTTCGTATGCTGTGAATTTGCCGACACCCATCAGCTCATTGTAATAATCGTTTTCAAGAGTAACCTCTTCGTTATTGTCAACGATATATTTCATTGAGTGCATCATGTTATAAACAGGGGTCTGCAGATAATAGGTGTAGCTGTTTATATAGTTGCCGTAGACGCCAAGGTCACTCTGGGTGTTTGCCATTTTTTCATAAGCCATTGATGAGAAGGTTGAAACACCGTTATAGCCGTACCATGAGGGATCCATTCTTGCTCTGTTATAGGTCAGATCCATTCTGTACATATCGCTGCCGTCATATTCGTCAAGCTGTTCTTTGAGCGAAACGAATTCGTCATAGTCGCCGACGAAATTTGATTTAAGCTGATTCATGCTGTATCTGTCGGTGTTTGCGCAGGCAATTTCACCTATTACACAGCAGAGAAGAAGCACCGCAACTGCCGATTTCTGATATTTTTCGTTTTTCATCAGAGCAAAAACGAGGCAGTAGGTAACAACAAAAATGAGGCTGATAAGAACGGTGATTTCCTCAACATTCTTTGAGCCGATTTCCTGAATCAGAATGATTGCAAAAATAACGGCAACGCCCGTTCCGAGAATTTCTTTTCCCGTAAATTCCTTAAGTCTTACGAACGCTTTGTATGCAAGTGTAAGCAGTACAAAGGAATACATGAACGAAAATCTGTAAGGCAGGTCATTGGGAAAATGGAAGCCATGCCAGATATAGTTAAGGAAGTTAACATTAAAGCTGAAATAAATAATTCCGAGCAGTGCAACGCTTGAAATCTTTTCTTTGAGGGAAACAGATTTTGTGAAAAGATAGAGGGGAACAAGCAGAACAGTTGCAATTCCGCAGAAAACGTTGGGCAGAACATCGTCGCCGCTGCTTCTTATTGTGGGTTCTACGCTTGCAAGATGGTTTGCAAGGAAATCAAAAATTGAATAGTAAGAAATATATCCTGTGGGGAATGTGCCCGATGTTGCCGAGCAGTTTTTGAGAATAAATACGGTGGGAATAAGTGCAAACGCCGCAAGACCTGCCGCTGCAAGGCTTGCAAATGCAAAGGTAAATCCGCTTCTGAGGAAAAGGTTTCCTTTAACCTTGTCTTTGAATGTATATTTTTTCTCGCCGTTTTCATCAAAGTAATAGGGAGTTCTTTCGTCAAGGGCGGAACCGTCATGGTTTCCGAAGAAATAAACGAGGAAATATATTACGGAGAAAATGCAGGTCATATAACCCATATAGTAGTTTGAAAGGAGTGTGAGGGCAAGAAATGCAATATAAACCGAAGGCTTTCTTTTGTTTATAACCCTTTCAATTCCGTATATAACAAGCGGGAAATATACCATTGCATCAATCCACATAACGTTCCAGTAGTATGCAATGAAATAACCGCACATGGCATAGAGAATTCCGAATGCCGCTGTTGTGAAATCGTGTCTTTTATGTGATTTCTTGAGATAGTAGGTAAATGCGGCGGCGGAAAGGGCGGCTTTTGCGGTAATCATTCCTGCTATTGCTTCGGGCATGTTTTCGTGACCGAGAAGCAGCATGATAATTCCCGTGGGGCTTGAAAGATAGTTGAAATAGTTGCCGAGGAACGGGCCGCCGAGGCCTGTGTTCCAGGAATAAATCAAGCTTTTAAGGTTGGTTACTCTGTCGTAAAGTTCAGCAAAAAGAGGGCCGTACTGATGATAAAGGTCCATTCTTAAAATCGTTGTTTCACCGAACGGGAAAAGGTCGTAGCAGTAAAAAACAAGCATCATTATGCCGACAGTGCATCCCGCCGCAAGCCAGCAATAAGAATTGTTAACAAAAAAACGGCTGAGAACAGACTGCTTTTTGAGTCCGCCGTTTTCAACATTCGTCATAATTTATTTCCTCCGAAAAGATATTAGCAAAAATAATATACCATATTATACCCTTCATTTCAAGTAAACAATCTGTAAATCATTTATCTGTTCTATTTGCGGACAAGAAGCCATATATTTTATCAAACGGCAAAGGAGAACAGAATGAATAACACCGAGCGTTTTAATCTGGCAGCAGACAGCCTGAATGAGAGACTTTCAGGTATACTTAACAGACTTACCGACAGCGAAAAGAATTCAATCAGGGAAATCAGATGCCGTACCGACAGTCCCGTTGTTGCGGTGACAGGGGAGGGTATCAGATTCTTTTCTTCTGCAGGAAGAATGCAGCAGCTTTATTGCTCAACCGTTATAAAAACGGATAAAAAAGAAATGGAAGATATATTCAAAAGAATCTGTGCTTATTCGGTTCACAGCTTTAAAGATGCCATAAACAGCGGATATATTACCGTAAAAGGCGGTCACCGTGCGGGCGTTGCGGGTACTGCAGTTACCGAAAACGGCAAGATTTCCGCAGTAAAGGATATAAGCGCAATAAATCTGCGTATTGCCCGTGAAATAAAAGGTGCGGCAAACGGAATTTTTGAAAATGTTTGCAGAGGAGAGATTGAATCATTTATCATAGCAGGTCCGCCTTCGAGCGGGAAAACAACCGTTTTAAGGGATTTGGTGCGACAGCTTTCGGGTGAAGAACGGGGACTGTTTGCAAAGGTTGCCGTTTGCGACGAAAGAGGTGAAATCGGCGCATCGGTAATGGGGGTAAGGCAGCATGATTTGGGAATTAACTGCGATTTGCTTACGTCTTATCCGAAGGCGCAGGCGGTTGAAATTGCTCTGCGTTCTTTTTCGCCCGATATTATAATCTGCGATGAAATAGTGAGCATGGAAGAGGTAAAAGCCATTGATGCGGGGCTTAACAGCGGTGTCAATTTTGCGGTAAGTGTTCATGCACGCAGCGCAGAGGAACTTAAAACGAAAAAAACTGTGAGAGAGCTTGTTTCTTCGGGAGAATTCAGAAGGATTATTTTGCTTTCGGGCAAAGAGGCAGGCAAAATTGAAAATGTTCTGGAATCGGGTGATTTGATTGCTTAAAATCTTTTCGGCTTTTCTAATAATTTCAGCGTTTACGTGCGGGGGTATTTATTTTTCGTCACTTGAAAAGCAGCGCGTTTCAACTCTTCGGAATGTCATAACAATGATTTCAGTTGCCGAAACACAGCTTCGTTATTTAAGAGTCCCCGTAGCGGAGCTTATGAAAAACTTAAGCGAAAACAACGCTGTTTCTGAGCTTCCATTTATAAAACAATGCAACGAAATGCTGTGTATGGGATTTTCTTTTTCTTCGGCATGGAAAGGGAGTATAGAAGCAAATCCGCAGTTTAAAAAGCTGTTGCCCGAAACATATAAAAATCTTCTTTTGCTTGGCGGTGAAATCGGCTCAACCGATCTTGAAGGCCAGCTTTCAAGCCTCGGATATTACAAGCAGATTTTCAGCAGTTCTCTTTGTGAACATGAAGAAAGATGCAAACGAACATCAAAGCTTTGTCCGTCACTGGGACTGCTTTTGGGGATTTCTGCAGCGATAATGATAATTTAGGAGAATTTTATGGATATAACCGTTGTAATTAAAATTGCGTCTGTCGGAATAATTGTTGCCATTCTCAATTCTATTCTTGTTCGTTCGGGAAGAGACGATTATGCTCTGATAACAATTCTGGCAGGTATTGTTGCGGTTCTTATGATGCTTATTCCGCAGTTTTCAAATCTTCTTGACAGCGTTAAAAGCATAGTTGATTTTTAATCCATGGATATTCTGAAAATTGCTTTGGCGGGAATAGTTTCGGCTCTTATGTATTCGCTTATTAAACATATAAAACCCGAACTTGCACCGCTTACGGCTCTGGGAGCAGCATGCGTTATATTGGTTGCGTTAACGGACAGATTGCTTGATGCAACAGGTAAGCTTCAGGAAATGCTCACTCTTGCAGGCCTTGAAAAAGAAAATGTTTCACTTCTGATAAAAGCTCTGGGAATATGTATAGTTACCCAGTTTGCCTCTGATATTTGCAGAGAAAATTCGGCTTCTTCCGTTGCAACTGCGGTGGAGCTTGCGGGCAGAATAGGCATGCTGATGCTTTCTCTGCCAATGGTTGAAACGGTTGCAAGAATAGCTATAGGATTGATAAACGGATGAAGAAGATTAAAAGAGTTATAGGTATAGCTGCTGCGATTGCGGTTGTTTTGCTTATCAATATAAAGGCATATGCGGTTAATACGGATGATTATTTTGAAAAGGGTCTTGAAGCAAGCGGTATAAATGAGCTTTCGGAATTTCTTGATGATGAAACGAAAGAATATCTTGAAAAGCTGGGATTTGATGAAATTGAATATGAAAAAATAATCTCGTCAGACCCCAAAGCGGTTTTTGAGCTTATGGCAGATATTTTAAAAGGTAAGCTTAATGAACCTGTCAAGGCAGTGACAAAAGCGGTTTCAATCATCATTCTGGGCAGTGTTTGTTCTTGCTTTATACCTTCTGACGGAAAACAACAGCAGATTCTTAACGTAGTTTGCGGAAGTTTTCTAACAGTAGGTATTTTATCTTCCGCATATACATGTTTAAAGGCGGGTGCAGGTGCACTCGGCACATGCGCTGCTTTTGAAAAAGCTTTGATCCCCGTGCTTGCAGGCATTGTAACGGCAAGCGGTAATCCTACACTTGCATTTTCCGTTCAGGGAACGGCGTTTGCGGTGGCGCAGGTTATTGAATCAATATCAGAAAACATTATTCTTCCGCTTTCAGGAGCAGTGGGCGCACTGGGAATTATGGGGGCAATGATGCCCTCTGTGAAGCTTGGCGCAATAGCAGAGCTTATTAAAAAAACATCAACAACCGTTCTTGCCTCGGCAGCGGGACTTTTTACGGGCTTTTTAACAATGAAAAGTATTGTTGCCGGCTCAGCGGACCGCCTTGCTTCAAGGGGTGTGAGGCTTGCGGCAGGAACATTTATTCCTGTTATCGGCGGGGCTTTGGGTGAGGCTTATTCGTCTGTTATGGGCAGTCTGGCACTTATAAGAAGTGCTGTGGGTGCTTATGCGATTGCAGCTTTTTTTATTATCTGTATTCCTGTGGTTGCGGAGCTTTCGCTATGGTCGGTTTCAATGCGTGTTGCTTCAACTTTCAGCGACCTTCTCGGCGGAGGAATGTGCTCGGAAATACTGAAATCTGTCGGATATATGTTTTCAACGGTAAATATACTGCTTATTCTCGGGGCGGTTGTTTTTATAATCACTGCCGGAATAGTGCTGACGGTAAAGGTAGCTTAAAATGGATGCTTTAAAACAATGGATAATTTCACTTGCTTTTTCGGCTGCGGCAGGTACTTTGATTTCCGTAATTTCGCCTAAAGGCTCAAATGATAAAACCGTAAAAACCGTTGTAGGAATTTTTATTATCGCTGCTGTTTGTGTGCCGCTTTCCGAAATAGAGGAATCAGATTTTTCAGTCCCTGCCTTTGTGCAGGATAAGATTATTGCCGATAATTCTATGAATGATTTTACGGTTGAAATGCTTGAAAATGAGCTTTTTAATAAAGCATCTGAAGTTGCTTCGGGGTTCGGATGCGGTATAAAAGACGTTGAAATTCAGGCTGAATATGATGATGAAAACTGCATAATTATACATGAAATGACTGTATATTTTATAAATCCTGAAAATGAAAAAGTGACGGAAATTGCAGCAGAAATAGAGAATGAATTAGGGGTGCCCGTAACGGTGCGGTAACGGTATTTAATGTGGAAAAAATAAAAGTATTTATCGAAAATTCAATAGACAGAATATCCGAAAAAACAAGGCTTGGCAAAAAGCTCTTGCTTTCGGCGCTGCTGCTCATTGCGGGGATTGTTGCGTTGCTTGTGAGTGAAATACCGAAGAGCGTAAAGACCTCATCTGCCGAGGCAACAACCGTTGTTTCAAGCAGCGGCGAAGAAGAGTATGTCGCAGCCCTTGAAGAACGCCTTACCCTATTGATATCAAGGATTGAAGGGGTGGGAGCCGCAACGGTGATGATTACTCTTGAAAGCTCTGTTGAGGATGTTTATCTGCATAATTTTGATTACGGTGAAAATGTTGATTCGGGAGGAAAAAGTAATATTGAGCAGAAAGATGAATATGTTATTGTTGATGACGGTGAAGGCGAAAAGGGAATAGTTGTAAGAGTCAATCAACCGAAAATAAGAGGTGTTGCCGTTGTGTGCAAAGGCGGCGGCTCTGATGTTATCAGAACAAGGGTTGTTGAAACCGTTACTGCTTTGCTGGATGTAAGTGCGGCAAGAGTCAGTGTATCTGAAATGGGATAAATGCATATTTATGCATAAATATAAACAATGTCAAGGAGAGATATTATGATTATTAAAAGAAGACAGCTTTTACTTGCAACGCTTATTGTTGCTTTGGGGGCAGCGGTTTTTGTAAATTGGTATTATACCAAACCGAGTATACAGACATCGGGAAATACTGCGGCAACAACCTCTGTTTCGGATGAGGCACAGCAGGGCGCAAATCTCGGTGATGCACGCTATGTTATATCTTCTGATGTTACACTTGATGATGCAGCGGCTCAGGCACAGGCATCGGAATATTTTGCAAGTGCAAAGCTTCGCCGTCAGACCGCTCACGATGAGGCAGCCGAGGCGCTTAACGACATTATCAAAGACAATGACTCGAATCCCGAAGCAATAAAGCAGGCGAGTGCAGCACTCAAGGAGCTTTCTGATTGTATGACGCTTGAAAGCGATATTGAAAATCTGATATCAGCTAAAGTAGGGTGCGAAAATCTTGTTATTCTGAATAAGGGAAATGCCGAGATAATTATTGAAAACGGCTCGCTTGATGATGTCACGGTTGTTAAAATAAAAGAAATCACCGTTAAACATACAGGATATTCAGTGGATAATATCACAATAATCGAAATGGAATATTAATAAATTATTTTATAATAACTGTTGTATAATTATAAAATTAATGCTATAATATCCGCAAAATATGAATTTGCAGGTATAAATTCTGCATTCAAAAACAGGCGTAATGCCTTTTCGGAGGATAAAATGACAAGACGTGAAGAGAGAGAGCAGGCTTTTATTCTGCTTTTTGAAAAGTCATTCAATGAAGAAACAGAGCTTTCCGAGCTCTATGACCTTGCAGTTGAAAATGAGGTAGTCTGCGGCAGTGAATTTGTTAAGACTCTTGCTTTTAAAGCATGGGAAAATATTGCCGAAATCGATGCCGCTATAGAAAAATATTCCGTAGGCTGGAAAATAAGCAGAATTTCCAAGGTTGCTCTTGCGGTGCTCCGACTTGCGGTTTGCGAAATCCGTTATTTTGACGATATTCCCGTTAAAGTTTCAATTAATGAAGCTGTTGAGCTTTGCAAGAAGTTTGCTTCCAAGGATGATTATTCGTTTGTTAACGGAATTCTCGGTTCTGTTTCAAAGGAAGAAAAATAATGCTGACTCTCGGAATTGATACAAGTAATTACACAACCTCTGCCGCTGTTTATAACGGCAGCGAGGTTTTTCAGAGAAAGCTTCTCCTGCCTGTAAAGGAAGGAGAGAAGGGGCTGCGCCAGAGTGATGCGGTGTTTCATCACACGGTGCGGCTTTATCCTGTTTTTGAGGAGCTCCTTGCAGAGTGCGGCGGTGAGATTTCAGCGGTGGGTGTATCCGAAAAACCGAGAGATGCCGAAGGGTCATATATGCCGTGTTTTCTTGTGGGCGTTAATGTTGCTCACTGTGTTGCCGCTTCACTGAAAAAAAACGTTTACGGCTTTTCGCATCAGGCGGGGCATATTGCAGCGGCTCTTTATTCCGCAAACTGTCTTGAACTTGTTTCTCAAAAGTTCATAGCTTTCCATGTTTCGGGCGGCACAACGGAAATGCTGTTGGTTTCACCCGATAAGGAAAGAGGCTTTTCGGTTGAAATAATCGGTGAAACTCAGGACCTCAACTGCGGTCAGACGGTTGACAGGGCAGGTGTTATGATGGGACTCGGTTTTCCTTGCGGCAAAGAGCTTGAAAAGCTTGCACTTAACAGCAGCGAAACCTATAATCCGAAAATATGTGTTAAAAACGGAAACTGCAGTCTTTCGGGCGTTGAAAATCAATGCCGAAAAATGCTTGAAAACGGTGCAAGCAAAGAAAATGTTGCCAGATACTGTCTTGATTTTGCAGGCAAAACCGTTGAGAAAATGACAGAATATGCACTTTCCGAATACGGTGAGCTTCCGCTTGTGTATGCGGGAGGAGTAATGTCAAACAGCATTATCAGAAACAGAATTCTTTCCAAATATAATGCGAAATTCGCACATCCTGATTTTTCCTGCGATAATGCGGCGGGTGTTGCGGTGCTTGCATATCTGAAAGGGGAGGGCTTGCTTGGGTAACGGAGTTGTTTTAAGCGTCAGCCAGCTCAACAGATATGTCAAATCCATAATTGAGCAGGATTTTAATTTGCAGAATGTTTTTGTGCAGGGCGAAATTTCAAACTTCACAAATCATTATAAAACAGGGCATTACTATATGACAATTAAGGATGAATTTGCTTCAATAAAAGCGGTTATGTTCAAAACGGCAAATTCACGCCTTCGGTTTATGCCCGAAAATTCAATGAAGGTTATAATCAGAGGCAGGGTATCCGTTTTTGAAAGAGACGGTCAGTATCAGCTCTATATTGATGATATGCAGCCTGACGGAACGGGTGCGTTGAGCCTTGCTTTTGAACAGATGAAAAACAGGCTTGCAAAAGAAGGCCTTTTTGACAGCGAAAGAAAAAAGCCGATTCCCGTTTATCCGATGAGGGTAGGTGTTGTAACATCTCCAACGGGTGCGGCAATAAGAGATATAATCAATGTTATTTCCCGCAGATTCCCCATGACGGAGCTTATTCTTTGCCCCGTTGCGGTTCAGGGTGAATATGCGGCAGGTCAGATAAGTGCTGCAATTGAGCTTTTTAACCTCAAAAAGGCGGCAGATGTGCTTATTGTAGGCAGAGGCGGAGGTTCGGTTGAAGAACTTTGGGCATTCAATGAAGAAAAGGTTGCCAGAGCGGTTGCAGCGAGCGAGATTCCCATTATATCGGCGGTAGGGCATGAAACGGATTTTACAATCTGCGATTTTGTTGCCGATTTGCGTGCTCCCACTCCATCTGCGGCAGCTGAACTTGCGGTGCCCGATTGCAGACAGCAGTCAGAAATGCTTCAGGCATTTTCTCACAGAATGTCCTCTGCAATGGCAGATAAGCTGGCAACCGAAAAAGCCGTTATCGAATATAAAAAAGCGGCACTTCAGAGATTGAGTCCCTCAAATTATATAGATAATATGCGTGTGCGATGTGACAGAGCCTCTATGGCTATGGAGCATGCAGTCAGCCGAAAACTTACGGTTATGACCAAGGATTTTTCAGAGCTTTGTGCAAAGCTGGATGCTATGAGTCCCCTTAAAATTCTTGCAAGGGGATACAGTGTGGCAATGAAAAACGGAGCGGTTATTTCCGATGCTCAAAGTGTTCAGAAGGGCGATATAATAGATGTTCTTATCAAAAACGGAAAGCTCGAATGTGAAATAACGGGCGTGAAAGGCAACTGAAATGGAAAAGATAAATTATGAAAAGTCTGTTGCAAGACTTGAAGAGATAGTGGACAAGCTCGAAAGCGGAAATCTTTCGCTTGAAGAGATGATGAAGCTTTATGAAGAGGGCACGGCTCTTGCGGCAAAGTGTTCAAAAAAACTTGATGAAGCCCAGCTTAAAATAACAGAACTTTCCGAAGGTAAAGGGGAGCAGTAATGAGCTTGTTTGAAGAAAGACTGAACAGCTATGTGAATATGATAAACAAAGCAGCGTCGGAGTTTGTTTCCGCTGATAGGTTTAAGGGCAGAGAGTCATCGGGTCTTGAAAAAATGCTTGATGCTATGTCCTATTCCCTCGAAAACGGCGGAAAGCGCATAAGACCTGCTCTTACACTTGAATTCTGCAGAGTTTGTGGCGGCGATGTAAAAAGTGCCTTGCCGTTCGCTCTTGCTGTTGAAATGATTCATACCTATTCGCTCATACATGATGATCTTCCGTGTATGGATGATGACGATATGAGAAGAGGAAAACCGTCAAATCATAAGGTTTTCGGTTATGCAAACGCACTTCTTGCGGGTGACGGACTTCTTACTCTTGCGTTTGAAACTCTGCTTTCGGCTCCCGATTTAAGCTTTGAGCAAAAAGCAAAAGCAGGTTTTGAGCTTGCAAAAGCAGCGGGATGTTCGGGAATGATTGCGGGTCAGGTTATGGACCTTGAAAATGAAATCAGGCAAGCCGATATCGATTGCGTTGCGGCAACGGATAAACTCAAAACGGGCGAAATGATAAAGGTTGCGGCTGTTCTCGGTTGTATTGCGGCGGGAGCCGATGAAGAAAAAATCAAAGCAGCTGAAATCTACTGCGAAAAAATCGGTCTTGCCTTTCAGATAGTTGACGATATTCTTGATGTAACAAGCAGTGAGGCTGAACTCGGAAAGCCTATAGGAAGTGACAGCGGCAACGGTAAATCAACCTATGTTTCGCTGCTCGGACTTGAAAAATCCGAAGAAACTGCCCGAAAGCTTACTGACGAGGCAAAAGAATCACTTGAAATATTTGGTAAAGACGGAGAATTCCTTCTTGAGCTTGCAGACAGCCTTGCAAAAAGAAGGAACTGATTGAATATGGAAAATAATTTTGAGGGAATTAATATCCTTTCGGATATCAAAAGTCCTTCCGATATAAAAAAACTGAATGAGCAGGAGCTTGAAAAGCTTTGTGCCGAGATAAGAAAGGTGCTTGTTGATACGGTTGCATCAACGGGCGGGCATCTTGCATCAAATCTCGGAACGGTGGAGCTTGCTGTTGCACTTCATAAATCTTTCAATTCGCCTGATGATAAGCTTGTCTGGGATGTTGGCCATCAGGCTTATGCACATAAGCTGATTACGGGCAGATTTGAAAGCTTTCATACCTTGCGTACCGAAAACGGCATTTCGGGATTTGTGCGTCCCGATGAAAGTGAGCATGACAGCTTTTATGAGGGCCATGCAGGTGTTTCCGTTTCGCAGGCGGCAGGCATTGCGGCGGCAAATGCTGTCAAAGGCTCAAAGAATTATGCTGTTGCAATAGTAGGCGACGGCTCTTTCGGTAACGGTATGATTTATGAGGCTCTTAATCATGCAGGCTCAACGCAGAACAGACTGATTGTTATT
>JAEIGA010012687.1_pt1 | contig 12797 bp, 5 predicted proteins | sample 9270691 | NCBI WGS metagenome assembly JAEIGA01 (sample SAMN17057246, study PRJNA624740) | gut metagenome | biome: biome; isolation source: fecal sample | host: Bos grunniens | place: China: Xizang | collected 2019 | reverse complement strand
TCCACCTTGTGCTTGAATATACATCGTCTGCGCCGGGAACTCACCCATAATTTTCATGGGGATCTTTGAGAAGTTGCATTCTTCCGGCACTTTCACACCATCAGGCTTTTCGCCCAAAGACTCCTGCAAGGACTTCACCATCGCATTGAAAATCTTGAAATTGTTGATGGACGTTTTCCCGCTTATGTTGTTATAGAAGGAACAAAGATTAACACCCTCGCTGCTCGTCATATTCTGCAAGAGCGCACTGCGGCTTCCCTCGTCAAGCGAAGCGGCAAAATCGCCGAAGATAAAATTAAGCGCGCTGAGCATCCCATCCGAATCATCAAGTGCGCCACCTTCCGGGTAATTAATCTTTATTGATGCTACTTTATCAAAAAGGCTCTTGAGTGTATTATGCAGCGTAAGTGTGACATTGCCTCCCTCATTGCGAACAAGATCATTCACCATTACAGGATCGATCATTTTTGCCGCATCGTGAAGTGCCGTCATCACGCCGGGCTTAACCACGCTCGACATCGCCGTCATAATGCTGATACCACGCTCGACAATATGCGTTCCGGGATTTGCATTATTAAGCGCATCAAGCTCTGCCAAAACATTTTTCAACTTATCTACCAATTTGCCCGCCGCCTCTGGGGTATCCACAACTTGCTGACGTCGGACGAGCATCGTTGCGGCAAAATCAATAATCCGTTTGTCTCCCCCGCTCTTCTCACTGACAACTGAAAGCGCATCGCAGAGTTTTTGCAACTCGACCGACACGGGTACCTTCCCGGCAGAACCCGCAGACCTAATCATACTACTGACATTGCGGTCTAAATACGATTTGATTTTATCAGTATGAGCCTCCCAGCCGACCGGCAATTCCCGCGCTGCCAAATGGACGGTAAAACGCTCCTTCAACTGTGATTGCTGGAGGGCATTCGTTGAAAGCGAATCAAGTTGATCGACAATGCTTTTTATTGTACTGACCTTGATTGCTTTTGTCGGATCAATTTGCGATAATAGCTGAGAAGCTTTCTCGCGCACGCCAAAGTAGCGATCATCAAAAAGCACCGCCTTTTTAATTTCTTCTAACGTTTGGCGGTTAACCGCCTGTGCCGACTTTATGCCAAACAAACCGGCAAGAAAATGCCCGACACTTGACTTTGAAATTGTCTGTGTCTGAGCATTATAGACAATGCCTTGATTGCCTGATAATCCACGAAGAGTATCAACTGTGATATTCATAATTTCACCCCTTTAAAATTACATATTATTTACGTTCGTCATGAGCGTCGTATGAAGGAAAGCGCACGCGGCGATCCGTCGGGATTCATCACGCCCTCGACCGTATAGTAATTGGCGGTAAGACTCGTCTGCCCTTCTGCAAAATGATCCTGAATCCGAGTTGAATGGCTCGGATCATTCACCAAAAGATCAATCGTATGCGTTTTAAAAGTTTCAACAGACATAATTATAGCGCTTTCTTTTTTAGATATTATAACATTTTCTCAGTTGCATATCACAATCATGCGATTCTTATCAATGATACTTTTACGGACGAACTGCAGAATTTTCAGCGCGACGCATAGTTATTTCGCTCATCTTCTGCCCTCCATTTGGCGATACAGTCAATGTCCACGCAAACTCTAACGGACAGTTTTCGGGGTTTGTAACGATGAGCTCCACATCTCCATTCTCGATCTTGCGCAAGTCAATCTTGACCTGAGAATGTTCATTGGCCTCTATACCATAAATTCCCGACATACTCCGTAGCGGAATCTTACATGCCTGCCCTAAACCAAGAAGCAAGGTTGCAATCTGCCTATCTCGTCCTTGTCCGCACAATTGCTCCATATATCTCTTTAATAAATTCGTCAGGCTTGTTGCCTTCCCATTTTTATATTTCTGAAGCTCTTCGTCATCCATGCCGATTGGCTCAGATGAAAATGTTGCGTCCACCCCAGAAGGCAAATGAAATGTGAAAAACGATCCAGATGGTATATTTGCCTTGTGTCCAGTTTTAACATCGGTATATCCATATATCATCCGAGGAATATCCATTGCAAGTTGGTCACACGCAGCTTCTGAATTCCGACCAATTGGCTGAAAAACAAAAGGTTGATAAGGATTGAGTTTTAAGCTCTCCGCACCAATTGAGCGCCGGTTAAGCGCAATCGCAAATGCCTCCTCTACAGAAATTTGATAATTTCGCATTAAAAAATATGTCTCTGAAGAAGCAATATACTCATCGGGTTTTTCGCTGAGATATTGTTCTATACTGCCGTATATGGAATTTTGAAAATACTTGCTTATCTCGTCTTCTGGAGTGGTCTTTGCGAATGGAACGGGCGCATCTTCACCCACAATTGTTTTGTAGATAGACGACACAGTCAACTTATCCTGCTTATGCAGATTAACTATCGCATCTCTCTGACCAACAAGTCGATTGAAAAGCACCATATCGGTAGATTCGTAAAATGTTTTTAGAGAGGCGATAATGGGTTGACGATACTTCGCCGGCATCTCAAGGAGCGAATAAACCATCTCTGTCGACTCGAATCCCCAGCGAGAGAAGTCAAAATAGGGGTTTTTGACAGACAGACTCTTCTCAAACTCTTTTAAAGAAGGAAGCTTATTACCAGACTCGACAATTGAGCTCAACTCATCGAAGATAAACTGCTCGAGCGTCGCCTTATACTTTTCTTTGAATCCTGCATTTACATGCGCATCAAATATTTGATCAAAGGTCTTCATCAACTCTTTACTGTGTTCGTATAATTCCTGACTGCCAGAAAGCGCCGGATAAGAGATGAGGCGGCGGGCGAAAGAGTCAGCCCTTGTCAATACTGCAAAAGCATCTTCTGCCGTGCCACGAGCGGATATTTCATATCTTGCGGCAGATTCAAAAACTTCCTTTTCACTGTTTGTCAACCCAAGCGACTCCGGAAGATGCGCAATATCATACAGGTATGCACTCTCCGTATCTAACGGCGGCGCAACATGAAGACTTGATGATACCGACACGTCTGTATTGAGAGAAACGACAGCGTTATTTTTCTCGGCAAGCTCGCTGTCGGAGAACGCTGCAATTCTGTCGATTTCTGCTTTAGGTATATGTATTTCTATTGAAGCGTCATATTTCGAACCGCGGCCGAACGGCACTGCGTCGGCGTTAGGAATTACATCGGGCAAAAGAATCAATTCCTTTACCTCGCGGAACATTTTATTTGTGATTACCCAATCACCGTTTTCATTTTCAGAAACGACAAAGGACTGAACGTCATCGACGGCGCTATTAAAAAAACATCCCGCGGAACCAGGAATGCACGCGCAAGGTACGTCGACAACTGCAATCTGCTTTATCTCTTGCGTTAGGAGCGACATAAGAAGCCATGCCTTGTGCTTGGCCGCCTCATCCAATCCGGAAAATGTCGCATCTTTCGAACCTGTTATATATTTGGCGATTTCTTCGCGTGCCAATTCATATCCGCGCGGGAGTCTGACTCCATTTGGCAATGTGACATCAAGACTTCTGACAATATCCTTTTTAAAGAATGTCACTTCACCTTTTGCAAACTGTGACAGTGAACGAGAAAGATTACTCGTTAACCTGCTTTTGGCTTTTTCATTCGTAAAATTACGAAGAAAAACATCTGGATCTGTCAGCGTCTGAGGCACTTCATCACTCTGGCAGAACTGTAATATCTTCATCTGGTCTTTCAAGAGAGAAATTTTACTGTCGCCGTCATCACCAGCAGACCCAGAAAAGATCGTATCAATAAAATTATCTTTCGTTCCTGCATTGCCACCATTAATAGCTTTAGCCCAGCGAGTCATGACATCTCGCGCCTTTTCAGGCGTATCAATCAATTGCGGCTTGCCTGCCAAAAGAGCCGCCGCAAGATCAATAATGCGTGAATTTTTGCCGGCAACTTCGCTTATCACCTCTAACGTTTGACAAAGTTCCTCAATCACCAATGAGGGATTTACGCTTCCTAGCCCACGCGCAGGATCACTGATAAACGAATCGACATTCCTGCTTAGATAGTTTTGCAGCTCGCGCGTATGCTCGCTCCACCCGGCAGGCAACCCCCTGTTTGCCAAATGCAAAGCAAATATCTCAGAGAGTTGTTCCTTTTGCTGTTGGGGTTCAGAAATGGAATCAAGATACGTGACAAGATTTTTAATCTTCGTGCTATCAATAGCATCAGAGGCATTAAAACTAGAAAACCACTGCACTGCTTCTTTGCGAACACCAAAATACCGTGCATCGGAAAGTACCGCATCTTTGATCGCCGCCAAGGTTTCTCGATTAGTCTCTTTTGCAGTTTTCGTCCCAAAGAAGCTTGCTATTGAATGACCTATGCCAGCCTCTCTGAGCGTTTTATTGCTGTTGTCAAAAACGACTGTCCTTGACGAATTAAGACCCCTTAGCATATCAACTGTCATCATAGATTTCCTTTTCTATAAATTACTTTCGCAAATGATTAAGGCTTTTAGATTTTATTCGTTCTGCGCCGCTATCCTTCCGCCGCCGGTGAAAAGGAATTCAACCGCCGCCAATACGCATTGGTTGTGCATGCGATCCTCTTCTTCCGCCTCTGTCCGCAAGTTGTCGTTATAGGCGTTGACTTCATCCAGAATACGCTGCTTCTCACTGCTGTCAGCGCCTGCGAACGCCTCAAAAAGACCGCCTTCGCGATCAACAAGGTACTGCATCGCAATTGAAACTGCGCTCATACGTGTTCCGATAGGCGTCTGCTTGTTGAGCACATTCTTGCTTTCGAGCTCAGAAACAAGTTTTTTGACGACAACATGGAGAGCTTCATACACCCTCTTACGGCTCTTATCATTCCCACGCCAATCGGTTTTTCCGTCAATTCCCGGAAGGTCGAACGGCAAGTGCAGACGGAGGGTCGACTCTTTGACGACCTTCTGTATGCGTTGGAGCTCTCTGCTGTCAGGCATCGACAGACACGAAAGGCTGCTGTTCACATTGAAATACGCCTCAACGCGGCGATCGCTCTCCTTCGTCCGCTCCTCGCGCTCTTTCTCCCAGCGCTCCCGAGCGTTCATATCGGACATAAGATCAAGAGACTTCTTGTTTCCTAATGTCGTTCGGACCGTGTAAAGACTTCCCGAAATACTTTCCCCTACAGAAGAGAGGAACGAAGTTGGCTTCTGACTGGAAGCGGACAATCCTCTGATGGATTTTGCACTTGTCCATATATTGTCGAGCGCCAACTTGATTACCGGGATCAGTTCGCCATTCAGAATGCTCTCAGGTTCTTCACCCGGGAGGGCATTTTTAAATGCATTGTAAGAAGATTTAATCCTTTCACTGAAATCAGTCATTTCTTGTTTCGTCCTGGAATCAAGACCAGGAATCTGTGTGAGCGTCTCAATGAACGGTTCAATGAGTGCTTGGCGCAAATTTTCGTTTCTAAATTCTTCCGTCCATCTATTCGTTATGGATCCTTCGCTCTGATGATCGCTTTTAAGCTGATTGACAATTCTCCCAAACGCCTCAATAGCGGGACCTAATCGATCAGATCCAAACGCATTCATAACATTGGCTATCAACGAAAACACATCTCTCGTCACCTCACCTGCGGGATGCGCAGTTCCATCGCCCCTATCAACCGGCTCCTGCACAGGAGGAAGTGACATCTGCGACATCAGCGTTGATATCTCGTCCAGCAAATCGCACATTTCATTCACCGTGCCGCCTAAGCGCATTTGACATTGGTTGAAGTTGTAGATTGAACCGGGCACTTCAATACCGTGCTTTTGCAGAAGTTGCAGAGCCGCCGAGATGCGCATGCCGATATCCGATAACGAGCCCCTATGAAGGACTTCTGCAAGATCCTTCGTAATGGCCTTGTCTTTATTGGCCAGATCAAAGTCCGCGCGTCCCTTATCCGTCAGAAGTTCTCTAAAGGACGACTCAAACATGTCGTTCCACCCGACTTGAGCCGCAGTTATCATTTTAAGCACATTGGCGCGTTCCAGGTCAGTCAGATGCGTGGCATTTCCGAAATCAATAACTGTCAGCCCCTCGCCGTCAGTCATGATGTTCCCGGCATGGAGATCACCATGATAGAACCCGTTACCGAAAAGCCCCTCCTGCACCCATTTTTTCGTCAAATCAACGAGGTATTTCTGACGCTTGAGAACTTGGCCATAAAGTGTGTCAAGTGAATCCTTCAACTGAAACAACTGAACGATGTTCGTTGCCTGCAAGGCACTGTTTAACTGACCTTTCACCTCGCCGATCTTCTCACGCACGGACGCCATATATCGGTCGTACGTTTCGCCCGGCGCTTTTTTGAGAACGAGACAATCCATCGTTGGCGTCGCCAGCGGGTGCACCTCCATCGAATGGATATCGTCCATGAAAACCGATTGTGTACTGCTGTCAAAAACGCTTTTCTGGCTGAAGTACATCGGGCTCTCATAGACATTGCGCCCGAAGTTGATGTTGGAGGCCTCGAGAGTAAAGTCCAACTCTTCCATGATTCGGGCAAGCTGCCCGGCGAATGTCTGCGACATTCCCGGAACGTCGGAGGCGGCCGCTTCAAATATCACCCTCTCCCGGGCAATAGCCGTCTTGACCGTCGGCCTGAGAAGCTTCACCACGCATTCCTCGCCTTGAGGATTTTCGTCCGTGACCATCCGGCACAGAAAGGCCTGTCCCACCGATGCCGCCCCAAGCGAACGCGTAACTTCAATTGATTTAATCCGCCCCTGAGAGCGTTCAATGATGCTATTAAGGCCTGCCTTCACGAACACATCCGGAATCGGCAGAAGGTTGGACTTCACATCCTGCAACGCTTCAGCCATTTCAGCGCCAAGAGCCCCAGGCGGCACTCCCTGAAGCATCTTCTGCAGAAGAGGCCCTGCTCCCTTGAACAACCCTCCCAACATCTTCGCCTGTGAAGACTCTGAATCTGTTTGACGAATCATGCTTGCCACCATTCTGCGCTGCTCCTGGATAGATGACTTTGCAAAATAGGCGGAAAGGACATTCTTCATAAACCTGCCGTATCCTCCTGAAACATCCGTCATAGATTCGGCGGCAATCTCTTCAAGCTCCATGGCCCAAATCGGATCAGCCGATGTGCCTGCCGGTTTAGAAGCTACCCCTTCAAAAGCCTGCGCAATCGCCTCTTGAATCTCTCCCATCGCTGTGCGCACACATTGATCGATGCGGCTTTCAAACCCGTCTAGACCAGCGGTCAGTTTGTGAAGCGCGGCGAGCAAGGCTGCGCTACCCATGGTACGGGCCACAGGATTCGCTGCCGCCGTTTCAACATAAACATCAACGGACGATGCCCATTCGCCTTGCGGCTTTTCAGCGGTATTGAGAAGAAACAAAATAATCTCCTCCAGCATCTCGTCCGAGACGGTGCGCAGAAGCGACTCCGACAGGGATTCACTTACAAAAGCGAACGCGTCATAAAAACCGCCGGAAACGGCCATAGGGAATGTCGCGAGAAGTGACGGATCGCGAATGAGGGCGACGAGCGCCTTGACATGCTTTCGCATGATGCCGACTACACGCAGATCAGGATTGCCAGAGTCGGCGACACGGCTCTTGTCAAAGTCAAGAACGTTTTCTTCAATGACGACATCCGAAAGGAAGTCATGTACAATTTTAACATTGTTGCCCGAAAGCGACACATCTGCGCTGGATCGTCCGACGCGTGAGGTGAAACTGACGGGAACAATTTCGAGATTCTCGAGCGCGTTGCACATTTCGGCAGCTTCAACACTCGTCATGAGACTAGGATTGATGTACCGCTCCAGCATCGTCTTCACGGCTCTTTCCGACACCTCTCCAGTATGCAGCCGATAGCGGCCATCGGCGACGCCTTCAGCAATCTTAAAGAGCTCTTTTGTGCCGACGCTCGCGAATGCGGACGGATCCATGCCGATGGCGCCTTTGATGAACCGTAAGCATAACTCGCGCGAACGGCTGCGGAGTACAGGGTCTGCCGTCAGCTCGGCGCCGCGTATCTGCGGCAGCATCTTCATGACGATATGCGTGCCAAACTGTCCGACATGGCCGAGGGCGTCATCTTCGAACATCTCGACAAATTCACGCGCCGTTTTGGCTGCACGAAACTCTAATCCCGCCACATTAAACACCATCACGCCCGATTCCTTCAAGCGGAACGAAACCTTCTGCCCGAGAAAATCCACGCTCTTCAGATCTCCCGCACGACCTTCTGAAAGATCGCGCATGACCGAAATCAAATTAAAGACATCCTTGCCTGTAGCGGAAGTCATCGACGGCAATTTATCGCCCTTGAGTATGTCAGCCGCATCTTTGGCCGCGCCCGTAAACTTATTTCCCTTGTCTGAAAGATCATCCGTGCTTTTAAGCTTGAACAGCCTTATAAGATCGTCGGTCGTCACATCTAAAGGCTGCTTGCCTGTCTGGCGCTGGATAAACAGGGGCGCATCCTCCAGCCTATTATCCGCCAAAACTGCAATCGCCGAGAGTTTTTGCAGCTGCTCGACTGAAATTTCGTTGATGTCGCTTCCGCAGTCTTTAATGTAGCGCAAAATCTTACCCATATCGCGAGTGCCAAACGACCACATGGTCGACGCCGCACGGGCTGACAGATCGCGGGCATTGGTCAAACGAGCAGCATTAAGACAAGTTCTCGCATTGACACGATTGCTGAAGCTATCGTCTATACGATCATACATAAAAAAGTCACCAAGATTCCGGCAGATCGGTTCTGGCAGGTTGTGATTGATGACGCCGCACCTTAACGCCTCCCAAATCGGCTTGCTGCCAAGATCCACGTTAACGCATCCACTTTTGATGTACCAGGCAAGGTCGAGAAACAGACGCTTGTCGCACCCTTCAAATAGTCGCATCCATTGCTCAGGCACATCCACCATCTCCTTGCTAAGAAGAGACGTAAGACCGTGCAAGTGATCCCTCGTAATTCCGGGCACACACCCTCGCGACATGCAGATATAGAACGAACGCAAGCCCTCCTGGAGGGGATTTACCATTTGCAATTCTCTCTTGCCACCTGCGCGGACTCCGTCACGGCATTCCTCTTCAATCTTATGCACGCCACACGAGCCTATCAGATCGACAATCCACTTGCGCGTGGGAACGGATGACTCTTGGTCAGCGCTCTCCACACTTTCAGGCGCGCCTATTTCGGTGCGTCTATCCTGCGGCGCAATCGGCGCATCGGCTTGAGGGTCGACGGATTCAGCATCTATCGCACCTGCAAATTTCGCTATCTCATCTTGCGTGAGAACAACTTCATCACCGATTCTAAATTCCGGATGGTCAAGATCCGCACGGTCGGATTGCAGATAGCACAGAAATTCATTGAGCATGCACCTATACTCAAAAAGATCGTTCCGGGCCTTCGTTTTCTCGATCTCGGCACGGCCGGCCGCTGTGCTGTCATCGTAGCGTCCGATCTCTTTCTCAACAGCCGCGCGGAGTTCATCTTCCTCGGTAGCGACAAGTCGGCAAAATTCAGCCTTGACGTTCGTACACATCTGAGAAACGCTCATCCCTGTTTCGCTGAACGCATTGCGCTTAAGGAGATCCGATGAAAACCGGTTATTCTCTATACAGACATAACGGGCCTTCACATCCATAGGCGTGCGCGGGAATACAGGCGCACCTGGTAGATTAAGATCGCTGACAAACATCAACCTGGCAGAAGATCCCGTAATGGTGTCATTGGCCGCTACGCTGACAACATTCGCTTTCCCGTTGAGATAGGCGGCCAATCTCCCTTCCGGATCGGGAACGGAGATTACACGGCTCGAAAGCCCTTTCCCATTTGCCAATGCCGCAAAAGAAAGATAAAGGCGCAAGGTGCGCTGAGCGGCGGGCGAATCCGTAGCCGTCCGCCCCGACATGAGCTGCAGATAGATTTCGCGCCCGGCCCTGAGATCCGACTCCAGGGTTTCTTTCAACCGATCAACCTCTACAGGCAGATTTTCAGCGGAGATTCCTTTCGTGTATGCCGAGAGTGCCGACAACGGAACATCAACCTCCTTGTCATGGAGCGGCATCTGTATCTTCATAGGCTGACGCCCGGAAGCGATATTCAAACGCCTAAACACATCTTCGACAACCGTCGTATCTTGAAGACCTGACGCAAACGCGGTATCGATTGCTGTACGCTCATGAACATCGCTCGCCGCCGCCTTTGCGTGGTTCTGCACGGCGCCCATCACCGCGCGGATGCGCCGCATCGTCAGCGGCCGTGTGCTCGCAATACCGCCATCTTTAGACTCCTTGAAATCGCTGATTTTAAGCACCTTTTTAACATCATCCGGAAGATCGTCAAGACGCGAGACATTGAACGCTTTCGTCAACGCCGTCTTGAATGCGCGACGCACTTCTGTATTATCCTCGCTCTTTGAGGAATCGGACTTAAGCAGCACAACATTTCGACCGGCAAGGCCTCTCTCTTCTTGATTTGATATGCCAACACGCGCATTTGCATCGACAGCGCTGTGCATGTTAACCGCTGACTGAAAAAGCCTAAGTTCACCGAGATTCATTGCCTGCAGATTCCTTTCGTTCAAATCATTAGCGCACCTTTAAGATACAAGCTCCGTTTTTAATGTTGACAATGCATAAAGCGGAATATCAACGAGCCCGTCCGTTCTCGAATAAGGAGATAGCGATGTCCTAACCGCAATGGGAGGCGCAAATTTTTCTCTGAACACGCCAAGGCTTTTCGCCTTGACATTGCGTTCTGCTTTCGCTTCTATCGGCACAGGTCCGTCATCACTTTCAACAACAAAGTCAACCTCAGCTTGCGAGTCGGAACGCGACCAGTAAAATGGATTCATCTCACACGATGCACGCAGTTCCTGCTGAACATATTGCTCTACAAGAGCACCCTTAAATTCGGTAAACAGCCTATTCCCTTCCAAAAGCGCCTTGACCGGAATTGATGACTGCGCGGCGAGTAGCCCGACATCCAATCCAAAAAATTTAAAAAGATGATTTTGATAGGCTGCAAGCGGAATTGCCGGTTTTGTTACATTCCATACACGATACGCAAGAGCGGCACTTTCCAGCCAGACAAACGGATCGCGCAAATCCCGCGCCTGCTTCACGCCAGAGACAGCAGATGCAACAAACCGCTTATCTTCCTTTGCAAGATGAACTGGCAATGAGCGCCAGAGCGAGCGAATCCTCGATAATTGATTTTTCGGAACATGTTTCGCAAAATCGCGGTCATAATCTGAAAGAATCCCAAGTTGAACATCTCTCGCATCAGCGGGATTACGATTGCGGAGAAAAGCCGTCACCGCCGCTGGCATTCCGCCAACGATAAAATAAATCTTCAGCAGTTCAGTTAAACGCGAGGCAAACGAGCCGTAATTTTTTCTATCATCTGAATTTAAAATCTCCCAAAGCCCGCCTTCTCCAACAGCCAAAAGAAATTCCCCGAAGCTCATTGGATAGAGCGTCATCGAATCAGTTTTCCCGACTGGATATCCACTGCCCGCTTGAAGATGTAGCCCCAGTAGCGATCCCGCTGCAACAACGGCATACTCGCTCGCGTTTTCCTGCCAATACTTAAGCGATGTGAGTGCCTCGGAACAAAGTTGCACTTCATCAAAAACAATAAGCGTCTCATTTGGAACAATCGTCACACCAGTAGCGGCCTGTAGTCCCGTAATAAGGCGTTTAATATCGGAATATCCACCTTTGAAAAAATCTACAAGTTCTGGATTACCGTCAAATGCCACATACGCGATATTCGAAAATTCCTTTTGTCCAAAGGATTTCAAAAGCCAGGTCTTCCCAACCTGCCTCGCACCAGCAAGCACCAAAGGCTTCCGATCAGGGCCCTGTCGCCACTTATTTAATTTTTCTATCGCAAATCTATCCATAATCCTCGTCTTGTAAAGTTTTTAACACATTATATCACAATCATGCGTTGTTAATCAATACCATTTGCACTTTTTATAGACGAATATTGGTATAGTTTTGCACTTTTTATGGACGAATCCAGAAGTCGTTTTGCACTTTTTTTAGGACGAACAACAAAAATTTCGGTCTGACTCATAGCGATTGCTTCTGCTTAAACTTGCATAAATACTGTATCTAAAGGAGAAGATACAACTGATATTGATTCTTCTTGCGATGATTCATTATCACCTAACTTTTCAGAAAGAACATTTATCTGACGCGCTAAGAACAGGAGTTTCTGAGCGAGAGTTTCTGCGTTTAAGCCCTCCATTTCGCTCGTACCAGAAAGAATCAAAGATTGATTAAACCTTCCAAGATGCAGCCCTAAAGTCTCAGCACCGAAAAGATTGAACGAAAGCGCCTTTTCAAGGATTTCACGCGAAAGCTCTTCACTCTCGAATACAACCCCGAAATAAAGCCAATCGTCATCTTCGGGACGGTAGCGCAAAAGAATCAGACGATCTTCTACGACGATTTCGCAAATGTTATCTGCTGTAAAATTGATTTCCGTAGAAGTCAATTCCGCAAGTTCATTGATTAACAATTTAGCTTTTTCCATTTTCACTCGCTTTCTTAAATTCCTCAAATCATCTTCCCTGCAGAATTGTTTTTTGAATTACCCATCGCCTTAACGATGTTCGACGATGTGTTAAATGTCATATCGCGGCGGTTGATAAGAGTTTGAAGGTCGATCATATCCTCCTGAGCCTGCTGCGTCATCGCCTCAAGTTTCTCCTTAATGGCATTTACCGCCTGCATACGCTTTTCGTAGGTCGAAAGATCGTCCGGAAGTCCCGTAACACCGATGGTATTAGTAAGATAC
>JAEIGA010012686.1_pt1 | contig 12798 bp, 8 predicted proteins | sample 9270691 | NCBI WGS metagenome assembly JAEIGA01 (sample SAMN17057246, study PRJNA624740) | gut metagenome | biome: biome; isolation source: fecal sample | host: Bos grunniens | place: China: Xizang | collected 2019 | reverse complement strand
GAAAACTTATTACCAAGACCGATGCAAAATCGATTAACGATGTATTCAAAGGCAAATTGCCGTTGAACTTGGCTATGTTCAAGGTAATGTTTACCGAGCCTTCCTCAAGGTTTATGATTGACGATGACTTGTTATATTCCTCTATGACCACACAAAATCTTGCGGCATCTCATTATGGTCTTTATAGCATATTCAATTCCCAAGGTGGAGTTGGCGGCTACAAGACCAAGCAAGGCACAATCGTATATTGGGGAGACATCCTCAAAAAGACTTGGAAACCCGATACCCTTCGTAAAGAGGGTGGTGTGAGAAACCAATCTAACTCCGACTTCCTTATGTTCACTTTGCTCGACCATGCACAGATGTACATCGACTTTACTGCAAAGGGATACTACCTACAAGCCTACACCAAGGTTTTGGCAGAACTCAAACTCTTTGGATTGAGCAAGGGCAAAATCAATGCTTCCTTGATTCCGAAGGTACACGAATATAGGAATGCCGATGGTAGTGTAGACGTAGAAAAGACCCGCCTTAATGCAGGTCTTGATGAAAACGGAAACCTTATCTTCGATGACTTTGAGGGCATCAACCATACTGAAGCATTTATGCTCCTTGAGGATGCCGAGTATAGCAAGAGCATCGGTGGTGTGTGTATTGGCTATAGTGACAACCACATACAGAAACTCCTTGACGATAATAGAATCCAATTGATTATCGGATTCCACGATAAGACCAATGACCCCAATAAGAGATATCGTGGTGCAAAATACTCCAAGAACTATAACGGTCTGAACGAAGCAACCTATTATGACAAGGAAGGAAATCTTAAAACCAAGCACATCGGATTCAACCAATTCGTGATAAAAGCCGAGGGCAAATTCAAGAATGGCAAGGAATCCTATACCCACAATGGCAAGACCTACAAGTATAACGATATACCGAAACTTGCTACCGACCTTTACTTGGAGCATTGTGAAAGCAAAGGATTGTTCCCTGCCTATAGTCAAGGTGGCATAGACTTCAGTAAGCACGAAAATTACTACAAACTCCTTGCTGACTTTAGTCTCTATGACATCAACGGCAACTATGTGCCTCATCAGAAGGTGGAATTCAATATGCCTGACCAAGTGCCTTTCCTCGATAATAACGGCAACAAGGCATATGAAAAAACCGAGGACTACATAAAGAGAGAACTCCAAAAGGAACTCAAGGTTAGAGATTCCATCTCCGAGAAATTGGCAGACACTTCCGAGGATGGTATCATCCCCGAATTTAAGAAGAGAGTCAATGAATTGCGTAGTGAGAAGCAGTATGAGGATAGAGAGGATAACACCAATGCAGACATAAAGTTTGATGATAGAGATTATGATTATTGGCTTGATAAGATAGATACAGTAAGTGATGAGACGGCAAAAGAATTAAGCCAAGAGCCTCGTTATCTCAAGGTTTTAGAAGAAACACCTACAATTTTACAAAAATATGGTGCTGAAAATCTTCCTGTTATCATCCGCTTTGATGCAATGTATTTAGCACAAAGAAAAGAAGGTGCTATTCCCGGTGATTATCATCATCTTGGCAAAGAAATAATGTCTAATCTTGTTAAATATATTTCAAATCCTGATGTACTTCTTGAGACAAAAAGCAAGAATAATAAAACAAGATTGGTTGTACTTGCATCCATTCCCGCAAGGACAGGACAGGCTCTCGCATCGATTGAAATAAACACAACAAAAGATGTAGAAAGCAAAAATGAATATTATAATGTTGTTGTTACCTTCTTTGACATAGGAGAAAGATATCTTAAGACATTATTTACAAAGTATAATGCGAAATTGTTGCATAAAAAAGAAACACTTCCGCAAGTTAATCCTCAACTGCACACATGGTTGAGAACTATTAACGAAAGTGTTCCTATAGATAGTTTACTCCAAAATAATGAAAAAGTCAAGAATTTCTCTGACCGCGACTCCGAAGGTAACACCTTAACCAAAGAGCAGATTGAATTCTTCAAGGATTCAAAGGTTAGGGATGTGGATGGAAGTCTCAAAGTTATGTACCACGGCACTAATGTGAAAAGAAAGTTTTATAAATTTAATACTAAGGAAAACGTTGCTTGGTTTACAAACGCACCGGGTTATGCAAATGCTTTTACTGTTGGTAGCAATAAAAAAGTGGTATATAAAGTTTATCTGAATATTACCAACCCTCTCTATTTGGGAAACATAGATGGTGTTGCAGATGAAGAAAATTTAAAATATTTATCTGCACTTTCTAAAATTGATATAACCGAACTCAAAAAAATCCTGTCAGATGAAAAAGGTGAGCATATTTGGAAAATAACCAATTCCGCAAAGTTTAAGGATTTGGTTAAAAAACAAGGTTATGACGGTTATATAGCAAGAGAGGGAGGAGTTTCATCTTGGGCGGTATTTAGTGCAAAACAGGTGAAACAGGTTGATAATATTTATCCATCAACCGACCCCGACATCAGGTATGAGGATAGAGAAATCTCATACGGGAAACTTACACAAAACCGAATTGATTATCTTATAGAAGATAGCGGTGCAGGTAGCAGAGTCGATTATGCTCAAATGTGGGTTGCTTCCATTAATCCTTCGGACTTTATAGACCTTACTCTTTCTTCCAAAACAAGGAACAAGGGCAGAGAGATATTTGACACGGAAGTCGAAGGTGACTTTGGTAGTGTGATGGGTGACCGAGACTACATTTCCGACCTTAAAAAAAGCAGAGAGATGCCTTATCTTTCAATAGATATGGACACGGGCAAGGTTACAGGTCATAATGGCAGACATAGAATGAGAGCATTGGAAAAGGCAGGTGCGACAAGAACTCCAATTGGAATCAAATTCTACAAAGATGGCAGATTATACAAAGGTGATTCTAATGGAGTAAGGCTTGAAGCAATAGACCTTATGAGACTCACAAGTCAGTTTGATGACAAGTTTTATCTGCAACTCAATGCATACATTCACGATATCATTCCTCTTAACGAAGACCATCGTAGTGAGATTGAGAGAAAATACCTCGCAAAGCCGTTTGAAACAAGAGATGGATGGGCAGTTGCTTACGAAGACCGAGAAACCGAATCCATCTATGACAAGATGGGTGAAGCCGACAGAATTGCCGAGGAGAACAAGAAACTCAAGGCAGATGTTGAGAGACTCATCGGTGTAATTGGTGACAAGGAAATCTCTGTTGGCAGATTCCGTAGCCTTGCAGATTTCTTAAAGAAGCGCACAGGCAATGATGTAAACCGCGAGGAACTCGGAGATATGCTCAAGGAAGCCTACACCTTCATCCAATCGGGTGAAAATGTAGAATGGCAAGATGTGATGGTCAAGGCAAATGAGATAGCCACATTCTTGATGAATAGGGACTTGAAAGTGCCTGTGAACTATTTCAAAGAGGTTATGTCAAATGTGCGAAAAGACACCTTCACATTGAGTGCAGAACAGAGAGCCAAAGCCGAGGAGATGTTCGGAGGCTACAGTAATTTCCACAAAGCAATGTTTGGTCGAGTTAATATCACAACCAACGAGGGTGGAACAACCCTTGAGGAGAGATGGGAAAATTGGTCTAAATTATATCCTTCGATATTCGATGCGAATATAAAGGGTGCAGACCAAATCGAAGCTCTTGCCGACATAGTGGACACCTTGAAAGCCACCTCTTCCCTTATGGGTGAATTTGAAAGAGAGGAAGCCATAAGACATCTCACAAACGAGGTTTATAATCAGTTTTGGAATATTGCTGCCGACTCAAACGGTGCCGCCAAGAAATCAAGAGCAAAGCATCGTGAGATGATGGAGCAGATGCGAAAGGATTATGAACAAAGGCAAAAGGAAAGAACTCTCCACCCTGTAGGTGAAACCGCATTGAAATACGATGCCCTTTACAAGAAAATGCTCAAGCACAAGAAGGATGAAATCTCCGAAGCCAAAAAACTCGGCAAGGAACGATTGGATACCTACAAGGAAAATGCCGAGAGGAAGACCAAGATTCAATCCATAACTTCCAATGCCTTGACCTTGAATAAGTGGCTGACCAATCCCGACAAGGAAAAACACGTCAATAAGGCTTTGAGAGGTCCGGTCATCAATCTCTTACAGGCTATAGACTTTTCGTCAAAGCAATTGCTTGGTATGAAAGGCAGTAGCAATAAGGGGACACCGACTAAAAAGGATATATCTTTACAAGGTGCATTGAGTGAAGTCAAAGATATGATGGCAGATGCAAGTGTTGGTAAGGCAGAACTTATCGAATTGTATGGTCACGGCTTGGATGATGACATCAAATCCTTGGTCACATCTGTGGACAATATGATGCGAACTGTCGGTGACAATGAATTCATCCTTAACCAAATGACACTTGAGGAATTGGAAACACTTGATAAAATTGTGAGGACAATCAAGAGTGCAGTTTCAAAGATGAATAAATTCCACACCGTACACCATGCTCAAGGTATTGCTCACTTGTCACAAGAGGAAATCGAGTATGCCGACAGTTTAGGCAAGACCAAGGTGTTCGACCCTCAATCGTTGAAGGGCAAATTGCAAAAGCTCATAAATTGGGATAACAAAAACCCATTCTATGCATTCAAGCAATTCGGTGAGGCAGGTAAGAAAATCTTTGAGGCTTTCCAAGATGGTTGGGACAAACTCGCATTCAACGCTAAAAAAATCATCGACTTTGCGAAGGAAACCTACACCAACAAGGAAGTTACCGAATGGACAAAGGATATCAAGACGTTTGATGTTCTTATCCCTGCAACAAATATGGACTTGTATGACCCCAACTACAAGCCGAAAAAACAAAAGGTGCAAATGACGGTGCCTCAAATAATGTCATTGTATTGCTTGATGAAACGAGAACAAGCAAAGGGACATATTCTCGGTGGTGGTATAAGAGTTGCCGACATCAAAATGAAAAACAAAGAACTCATTCAACAATCCGAAGGTGCTTTGTTAACGGAAGGTGACATCGACAACATCATCAATACATTAACACCAAGACAAAAAGCGGTAGCCGATGCATTGCAAAACTTTATGAATACTGTATGTGCCGATTGGGGTAATGCAGTTTCATTGGCTCGTTTTGGATATGAGGCTTTCGGAGAGGAGAATTATTTCCCAATCAAGTCCGATGACAACAACCTTCAGGGTGAGGAAACACCACAAGAGGAAATCAATAGCCTGTTCAAACTGCTGAATATGTCCTTCACTAAAAACACGATTCAAGGTGCTAACAACCGAGTTGTGATAAGTGATATATTTGATGTGTTTGCAAGTCATTCCTCCGATATGGCAAAGTATAATGCCCTTGCTCTACCCGTGCTTGATGCTAACAGATGGTACAACTACACCGAAAAAATCGAGACAGAAGAAGACACACAATTCTTCACAAAGTCGGTTAAGCAATCCATTGAGAATGCTTTCGGAAAAGAAGGTAAGAAGTATATCACTACATTCCTTCAGGACATCAATGGTCAAAAGAACGTTGGTAGAGATACCCTTGGTAAGGACTTCTTTTCGAGAGCCAAGATTGTGTCTGTAGCCGCCAACCTTCGAGTGGCATTGCTTCAGCCTACGGCATACCTAAAGGCAAGTGCAGTTATAGACAACAGATATCTCACACAAGCATTATTACACAAGCCTAAAACTGCAAAGGCAATAGAGCATTGCGGTATTGCTCTGTGGAAATCATTAGGATATTATGACACCGATATTTCAAGAGGTCTAACCGAGAAAATCAAACACGATGAATCTTGGAAGGACAAAGTTGTGGAATTCTCTTTGAAAGGTGCAGAATTGGGAGATAAAATCACCTTCGGATATCTGTGGAACGCTTGTGAACTTGAGATTAGAAAAACTCGAAAAGACCTCAAGGTAGGTAGTGAGGAATTCTACACTACAATCGGCAAGAGATTGCGAGAGGTAATCTATGCCACACAGGTTGTCGACTCCACTATGACCCGAAGCCAACTTATGCGTAGTGGCAATATGTATGAAAAAATGCTCACGGCTTTTTCAAGTGAGCCTACACTTGCCTTTAATATGTTGCAAGATGCATTTGTAACTGCAAAGTTAGATGCCAAACGATATGGTAAGGCAGAAGCTTGGAAAAGGAACGGCAAGAACGTTGCAAGAGTGATATATGCATACACCATTACAAATGTTGTTGCGGCTTTGGTTGAGTCAGGCTTCGATGTCTTAAGAGACGATGACGATGACGAGGAGGAAAATGTACCAAAGTTTATGCAATACTATTTAACCAACTTCTTGTCAGATATGAGCATAAGCGGTAAGATTCCTTACATCAAAGAAATCGTGTCGATTGCACAAGGTTTCTCATCCTCTCGTTCTGACACCCAATGGATGCAGATTTTCTCCAATGTAATAACGAATGTGGTAAAGATTAACCAAGGAAAGGGAAATCCTACAAAACTAACAAAGGATGCCATAAAGTTGTTATCATTTATGTCAGGTCTTCCCTTCTACAATGCGTACCGAGATATGATGGCTACACTTAACAAACTCGATATCTTAACTGCAGAAGAACTTGAAGAAATGTTATCCGATATATTTGGATTGTAAAAGGTTTTGGTGGGGTAGAAACACCCCACCATTATCTTTATAATTGATTTAAAAGGAGGTTAAACTATGGAACGAATAGTGTACAGAAAAACCCTTGATGTACATAAAAATGGTATTCAGTTTACTTTGCAAGGCTTTGAAACTGCCGACAAAATGTCGAGAAGAATCGAAATAAGCTTGATGGCAAGTGGTGACACGATTGATTTGCCTTTGGAACAGATAACGGCAATGATGTATGTAACCACACCAAGTGCAACAGAGCCGAGCATAAATGCTTGTACAATCAAGGACAATAAAATTATTTACGATGTGCTTCCCATTGTGGAAGAGGGCATCACAGAAATGCAAATTAAACTCATCGAAACAAGGCTTGAGGGAGCACAGGGTGTTCTTGCATCACCGAAGTTTGCAGTTGAGGTGTTGCAGAGCAATACAGACGAAAGTGGTGTTCCTGAAACCACCTTCACGGCTCTTGAGAATGCTATTGCAAGAGCTTGCTCTTTGCAAGAAAAAAATATTATCGGTGTTGAACTTGATGATGATTTTGTGTTCAAGGTAAATTACGTAGATGGAACATCATACGAAAGTGATATACTGAAGGAACTCAAACAAAGTGGTGAGGTACTATTATCTCAATCTTATGCAAGAGGCGGCACAGGTGTAAGAACAGGTGAGGACACCGACAACTCGATGTATTATTCCAACGTTTCCAAGAGTGCATCGGCAGAGGCATCCAAAAGCACCGAAGAATCTGCCGATATCTTGGAAGAGGTGCGAAAGCACGGTGTGTATACTTCTTTCTCCGTTGACTTTGAAAAGGGTGAGTTGAGATATATGAGTCCCACATACGATTTCAACGTCAACCAAGAAAACGGAAACTTGGAAGCCGAGGGTGGTGAATATAACCCCGACGAGGTTATCCAAGGGTATATGCAAAATTATCGTGAAGAAACCGATGAAAAAATAGAAACTCTTGAAAAAGAAAATAAAAATTTGGACATCGATTTATCGAATTTAAAATACCTTGGCTCTGATGATAGTGTTATTATTACACACCACCCTCTTTTTGACCCCGGACGTTACTTAGGTGGTTCTTGGAAAATAATAGACAAAGAGTTTGCACCAACAAGTGGAACTGATGCGTATGTCAAATCAATTGAAACGGAATATACCAACGTTTATGATGAATCGGATTTCATCTCCGACGCACAAGTGAGTTATGCAAGAGGTGGACATAGTGTATATTTCAGAATTTCATTTAAAGTTATAAAAGAGTTGTCATTGAATACTACTTCGCTGTTTAATCATTTGCTTGGAAGTATTGATTATAGTAAGGTAGGCATCACAGGTCCTTGCTTTGCCAAAAATGTGATGGGTGGCTATAGAGTTGCTACAGGGTCAGGTTTTTATGATTATGGAACATTTCGGTTGTTCACTTATGATTCAAATAATATCGCATTAAGTGCTATATTCAACGAAAACATGACGATTCCTGTGGGGGCGGAGTGCACGGCGGAATTTATCGAAGTATCACCTATGGACTATATGCTCGATGATGCTTGTAATAAATTCTATTGGAGAAAGAAATCTGAATGGGAGGACTAACTATGAAAAAATTTAAAAAGTGGGCAAAGGCAACAGGAATACGAACAATCAAAACAATGTCCGAAATGGCAATTGCACTTATCGGTACAAACGCAATCGGTATCACCGATGTGGATTGGATAGGTGTATTAAGTGGATGTGCTTTAGCGGGTGTTGTAACAATACTCACTTGTGTTAAAGGTCTGCCTGAAGTAAAGGGGGAATAAACTAATGAGTATAACCATTAAAAAGGGATTTGTATCGGATAAAATCAATGGGATATCTATAAACAATAGTCTCAAGTGCAAATCCTCAAATTACAACAATAAAACAAGCAGAAAAATCACCTATATAGTTATGCACTACACAGGTAATGTGAAGGATACTGCAAAGGCAAATGCTAACTATTTCGCAACGAATAGGGTAGAGGCATCAGCACACTTTTTTGTCGACAACACCAACATATATCAGAGTGTGGAACTGAGAGATATTGCTTGGCATTGTGGTGCTAAGGTTTACTACCATTCCTCTTGCCGAAATGCAAATTCCATCGGTATTGAAATGTGTTGTACTGCGGGTAATTTCACCATAGCAGACAAGACCATCAGAAATTCCGCTTACCTCTGTGCTTACTTATGTAAAGAAGTAGGCATCAAGGCAAAGAACGTCGACAAGTATGTTTTAAGACATTACGATGTCACACACAAGACTTGCCCTGCTCAGATGGTTAAGGATGCCGATGAGTGGAAAGCATTCAAGCAGATGGTTAAAAACATCCTTGAGGGCAAAAACATTGATGGCTCAATTGAATCTTATTTGGTGAAAATTATATCAAATACTAACGTTCACGTAGAGCCGAATAAAAAATCAAAGGTTTATACTAAAGTTAAAAAGAACGAAGTATTCACAATAGTAGATGAAAAAGACGGTTGGGGTAAACTCAAAAGTGGCTCAGGATGGCTTTATCTCAAACGTACAAAGAAAATTTAGGGAGGTAAAAAAATATGACTTCAGCAGGTAGAATTTTAATTATGCCGAAAGGCAACTATGACCCAAATGTTACATACGAAATGCTCGACTTGGTAAAGCATAACGGAATAACTTGGGTAGCAAAGAAAACTTCTGTGGGCATAGAGCCGAATACTGCCAATAGTGAGTATTGGCAAGATGTTGTCGATTATGAAAAAGGAAAGTCCGTTTCAAGCACTACGAACAAAACTGATGACCCGAACACAACCACACTTGCGAGAATTCGCACTAAGCATAACAATTGCCCGACCTCCGACACCGATTATGTTATCGATACCATTTTCGTGGATGGAGTGGACGGCATATACTCAAAGTATCAGATTGCTCGAAGTGAACAGAATTGGGTATTTATTCGTTCAAAACCTTATAATAGGGATTGGGAAAAATGGGATGAAATCGCAATGGGCGGTGGCATAACATTGGATTATGACCCTTCAGGACTCGATTATATCGAGCAGACGTTCAATGTCGGACATCCTGAAAGTGTCAAAATGTTTGCAAATGTTGTAGGCTCTGCAGACTTGTTTGTGATAGGAACTAACATTGTCTCTACAACTGAAACGAGCATAACCGTAAGATTCTTACTTAACAAGGCATACACAGGTATTGTGCCATTGCGAATAGGTTATTCATACTAAACAACAAAGGCAACCAATCCAAATAAGGAAAGGTTGCCTTGACTTTTGTGGGATATATTGTATAATAAATCTATACAATATACAGTATATTGTACATCCATTAGGTATGCGACTATGAATGGGCAGGTACTTCAGGTATGTACCCAAGGATGGCAAAAGAAGCCGAGGAAGAAGGATTCCTCGAACTTGCAAAACAATTCAGAATGGTAGCCGAAATTGAGAGAATGCACGAAGAAAGATACAGAGCATTACTCAAGAATATCGACATCAACGAAGTGTTCAAAAAGGGTGAAGAGACAATGTGGGAGTGCCGCAACTGTGGACACCTTCATGTAGGAACAGAAGCTCCTGACGTTTGTCCTGTGTGCAACCATCCTCAAAGTTACTTCGAGGTAAGAGCAGAGAACTATTAAATCTTGAGATGAATGTCCAATTCAAAATCAGGGCAATACCATCCACCTGCAAGGGTAACACCTTTTTCCTTTGCTTCCTCAACGGACATTCTTACTGCCTTTGGTCGGCTATAGACAATTTTATCAACCACTTTTAATAACAACTTATTTTTAATGGAGGCAGGGACAGAACTGTTGGATAGTGTTTCAATGGCTTCGTGCAATGTTACAATTGCATCTTTATAGTCAATATGTTCAGGCATATTGTTATGAGCCGATTCTAATGCCATTTCGAGGTTTTGTTTCTCCTCCATACACTTTGCCATCAGTTTATCAAAAACTTGCTTTGGCATACCTTCCTCGGCATATTTATCCCATAAGGACAATTCTTTCTTTTCAACCTCAATATATTTAGACTCAAGTAGGGAAACATACTCTGTGTGTTTCTCTTTTTTGTTGTCGGAATCGTTTGTGACCTTTGCTGATAAATTTTTGTGGTCTTTCTTTAAGTGTGTTATAACTGCGCTTATCAATTCCTTTTCACCTATGGATGCATTGCCACAAAACATTTGCTCATCACAAAGGTATCGGATGGTGTTGCGACTTTTCCTTCTTATCATCACCTTGCCACATTCACACCTTAAGATGGATGCAAAGGGATTTTGGAGAGTGGCACTTGGTTTTAACGAAGGGTGTTTGTGAATCTTGTTATTGGCTTTGTAGAATGTATCCTCATCAATGATTGCAGGGTGCTTTCCATCGACCACCTCATAATCTTTGTTAAATACCTTCTGTGTTGCAATTTCAAGGTCTTCTACAGTATTTACCTTAATATGCTTTTTAATGACCACCTTGCCTATATAATGCTCATTTTTCAGCATCTTAACAATGGTCGATTTCTTCCACAGACCACCTTTTTGTGCTTTGATGCCCATCTCGTTTAATCTTTGGCAGATTTTTGTTGCACCGATTCCTTCATTGACATACCAATCGAACACCATTCGGACAACCTTTGCCTCGTTCTCCACAATGGCAAGGGTAGGTCTTTCCCTTTTACCTTCATATACCCAATCTCTTTCGTAGCCATATGGGAAAACTCCATTTATATAGAAGCCTCCACGTAAAGAACGCTCTTTGCCGTCACCCAACACCTTCTTGGTAAACTCAAGATAGTCTGCACCCTTCATCAACTCTCGTTGGAATTGTTCCCTGTCCCATTCATCGTTGAGGTCAAACATCCTATCCTTAGTTATAATTATTGTGGATGTGTAACGGAACAGTTTTGTAATTTTACCAATCTCCTCAAGGTCAGGTCTGCCGATACGGGTACAATCGTATACAAGACAAGCCTTAATCTTTGGGTCTTCGATTCGTTTCAAAAGCTTTCGGAACTCACTTCTGCTCTTGAGGGACTCACCCGACACAACCTCTCGGTAGAAATTTTCCTCGGGGATGGGTGCATCGAGGTTTCTCTCTTGCCATATTTTGAGGTCGGATTCGTGACGTTCCAAAACCTCCTCGATGGTGAGGGCAGGGTCATCGGAACGAGATTTTCTCAAATACTCTACAATCTCTTCAGGCTTAAATTTGGGATATTCTCTCCACATATATTTCCTCCTTTCATTCTTCGTCTTCAGGAAACTCTAAAGTGATTCCATACAATTCACTTGCCTTTTCCCCTTCTTCTAAATAGTCTGCATCAAACAAGTCTTGGGTGGCATCCTCATCGGCTAATTCGTAGGCACGTTCGTAGAGGTCTGCAACATCCTCGCAATCCTCGAAATCCTCACCTGATTCTTGTGCCGCTTGGAGTCTTGCATATTCTTCCTCGGTGACTTCCATCTCGATGTAAGATTCTGCTCCATCTCCTCTGCCAAAACTGATTGAATAATTAAGTGTGATTAACATAGTGTCCTTCCTTTCGTTTTTATAATGCCCATATAATACCCACTAATATTAGTGGAGTTATCAATGCAGTTGCTTCCACTTTTTCAAGTGCATTTTTTTCGTCTTTGGTTATTTTCTTTTTTAATTCGTCCAAGGATTGGTCTGACAAAAAAACATAAAATCCCCACAAACCGACCGCAACAGACAGAATAATTTTTAATATCAGCACTTTAAATCTAATCCTTTCATTATCCGTTTAAACGGACAGATAATAGTCTAATATAATAATTGCAAAAGAACAGATGTTCGTGATTTTAGAACTTTATCCAACCTAAATTTGGATTCATAACCTCGGCAATTAAAAGGCATATCAGAATTGCCAAAGAGATAAAGCAAAAAACTTTAGATTGAAGGCTTTCTTTTTTAAGGGATTTTATATGTTCCTCTTTTTGTGCGATAATTTCCCTTTGGTCGGCAAGGCGGTGTTCCACGTTGTCCTTGAAATCTTGTCGATGTTGTTCGTAGTGCGCTCTTATGTTGCTGATGTGGTTTTCACTCATTTTGGAAACTTCCGCAAGTTGGTATTCGTAAATCTCTTTTATTGAAGCAATAGAGATTTCCTTCACGGCATCTTTGTTTTTGCCCGTGTACATT
>JAEIGA010012685.1_pt1 | contig 12798 bp, 11 predicted proteins | sample 9270691 | NCBI WGS metagenome assembly JAEIGA01 (sample SAMN17057246, study PRJNA624740) | gut metagenome | biome: biome; isolation source: fecal sample | host: Bos grunniens | place: China: Xizang | collected 2019 | reverse complement strand
TGTGTTGCCATCGGCTGCCAACCATCGGCCGAGCAGTCGGAGATGTGTCGTGAGCTGATTTCCGATAAACATTTCGAGCGAGGCTTTGCGCTGGCCCCCATCTCACCCCTCGAGGTGCAGCAGGGTGGTGGCTTTGAGCACACTTCGGTCGATACGTTGCGCTTTACCCCTTCGCAGCAGCCGCCTGTGTGGCAGATGGCTCAATGGTGGAGTCGCCACAACCTTGCGGGGGCAGAGCTTCGTGATGACTGCTTCAGCAACACGGCCAAGAGCGTGTCGTTGCGTCGTGGTGTTCTGCGACTCGAATGCAAGTGTAGCGAGGAGTATGAGAGCCACCGTACGGGTAGCGAGCAGTGGGTGCATCTGCTTATCCAGCAGCAGATAGCCAACTCACCACTTTTGAGCCACGTGGAGGCTCTGCATCTCAATATGGAGGTGCGCCTCGACTACTGCGACAATAAGATGGGCGATGCCTTCAATCCTGCAATTCACACCGCCCATGCGCCCTTCTATTTCCACCTGCGCAATGTGAATCCTCTCTCGAAGGATTATATGAAGATGCTTTGGGTGGGATTTATGAGCTTCGACTATCGCTACGAGCAGTTGCAGCGTGAGGAGAGCGTGCATTGGGATGTAGGCACGTCGTCATATATCTACACCATCCCCGCCATGAGCATTTGGGGCGATGTGGCCTTTCAGGATAATAGATGGCATAAGGCCGATGTTGATGTAATGCCCCATCTGGCCCGTGCGCTCGACGCCATGCACGAGCAAGATAAGTTGACAGATTCCACTCTTGGCGATATGCGTATCGAGGAGATAAACTTTGGCTGGGAGTCTCCCGGAACATTTGATTCCGCCATCAAGCTGCGAGGCTTGAGCCTCAAGGCCGAGTTGAACAGCCAGCCCCAGCGTGTGCGTCTGACCACCACCATGGGCGACGTTGTGGTCGAGTTGAGCGATATGACCCCTCTGCACCGTGATAACTTCTTGCAGCTCACCGACGAGGGGTATTTCGATTCGCTGCTCTTCCACCGCGTCATCGAGAACTTCATGATTCAGGGCGGCGACCCCCGCACCCGCCACATTGCGGGTAGTGAGTTCGACGCCGAGGGACCCGAGACGGGTGATGCCCGCTATTGGGAGTCAATCCCTGCCGAGATATGCTTCCCCGAGCTCTACCACCACCGAGGTGCGCTGGCTGCAGCCCGCGAGGGAGATATGGTCAACCCCCAGCGACGCTCGTCACGCACCCAGTTCTATATAGTCTGGGGCCGCACCTTCAACGACGAGCAGCTCGATGCCCAACAGCAACGCATCACCCAGGCCACCGCCGGCAGAACACGCCTCACCGAGCCCATCCGTGAGCACTACCGCAGTGTTGGTGGTACACCTCACCTCGATGGTCAATACACCGTCTTTGGCCATGTTGTCGAGGGGTTGGATATAGTGGGCAGGATTCAGAGCGTGGCCACCGACGAGAAGGATCGCCCTGTGGAAGATGTAAGAATTTTAAAAGCCGTAAGAGAAGAGTAAGCCTATGCGTTTTGCCGATATTATAGGTCATCAAAGCCTCAAGCAACGCCTTGTCGAGAGCATCGACAAAGGCCGTGTGAGCCATGCCCAGCTCTTTAGTGGCGAGGCGGGCTCTGGCACCCTGCCGCTTGCCATTGCCTATGCGCAGTATCTCAACTGCCCCCATCGCAGTGGTGGCGACTCGTGTGGTGAGTGCCCCAGCTGTCGCCAAATAGCAGAGATGGCCCACCCCGATGTCCATTTTGTCTTCCCCGTAAATAAGCAGGGCAAGAAGAGTGGCGAAAAGATTATAAGCAGCAATTTCCTTGCTCCGTGGCGAGAGATTGTGGCCTCTACGGGCGGTTATTTTTCGCGCCAGCAGTGGTACGATATGCTCAATTTGGGCAAGACGCTTCAGGGTCATATAAATGTGGCCGAGGCCGAGGAGATTATCCGCCGCCTGTCGTTCAAGAGCCTCGAGTCGGAGTATAAGATAATGATTATCTGGCAGGCCGAGACCATGAATAGCGAGGCGGCCAACAAACTGCTCAAGATATTGGAGGAGCCGTGGCAGAAGACCCTCTTCCTGCTTATCACCGACCGCCCCGATTTGTTGCTCGACACCATCCGTTCGCGCACCCAGCAGGTGCATGTACCTCGCCTGACGGCCGAGGAACTGATGCCGCTTCTGGAGGGTGACGAGCTGCAACGTCGCAACATGGCACGCCTGGCGGCTGGCGATGTGATACAACTGCGCCGCCTTGCGGGTGGTGCCGAGGACGAGGCTCGTCGCGAGAGCTTCGAATTGTTCTGTTCGCTCATGCGTCTGTCATACAACGATAAGCACCTCGAACTTATGGAGTGGGCCGACACCGTGGCACAGCTCTCTCGCGAGCAGCAACGCTCGATGCTTCTGCATGCGGCCCGTCTTTTGAGGGAGAGCTATATGCTCCATGCAGGTCTGGGCGCGATAAGTTACCTGTGGGGTGACGAGGCCAAGTTCTGCAACAACTTTGCACCCTTCATCGGCAATCAGAATATCGAGTATCTGATTGGCGAGATTGAGCAGGTGCGCCGTCAGATTGACCAAAACGGCAATGCACGAATAATATTCACTCACTTCGCTTTGGCGGTGAGTAAACAGATAAACAGGCTCAAGTGATGCACCGTGCAGTATTGCTAACGGGCAGCAACAGCCCCCTGCGCCTTGTCAGGTTGCAGGCTGCCGCCCAGGGCGTGGCCAAGCGCGTTGGAGAGGTTGTTGAACATTCGCAGATATACTCTTCGCCAGCGTGGGGCTTTCAGACCGAGGGGGAGTTCTGCAATCAGGCGTTGGTTGTGGCCACCTCGCTCTCGCCGCACGAGTTACTTGAGGCGGTGCTCGACATCGAACGGGAGGTGGGTCGTAATCGCATTGCCGAGGCCGAAGAGAAGAGCCTTACGGGGCAGCGATACGCCTCGCGTGAGATAGATATCGACATTATTTTTTATGATGATGCTGTTGTCGATACCCCCACGCTGAAGGTGCCCCACCCGCTTATGCACGAGCGTGAGTTTGTGTTGCGGCCGCTTTGCGAGATTATGCCCGAGAGGCGTCACCCCGTGTTGGGATGCACCATAAGGGAGTTACTGAACGAGAAAAAAGTATTCAGAAAATGAAACATATATTTCAAATATCAACCCTTGCCCTCATAGCGCTTGCGCTTGTCGGCTGCTTTAAGGATGTGGTCAACTACACCTCCTACAACACCGCCGTGTATGGCCAGCAGGATGCCGATGGCGAGATTACCCTGGCCCAGAATATCGAGGCCTATGCCTATTATGTCGATACCACCGAGTGGCGCATAGCCTCTTACGAAGATGCTGTGGCGCACCGCATAACCAACAAAGAGACGGGCAAGACCCTCGAGGAGCCCGATGTAGTGGGAACTTTCGATGCTTTGTCGGCCTACCCCTCGTCGCTGCTGCTCAAAAAGCCCACCTCGATGCTGGTAATTGTCAACTACGACCTCAAATTATACGCCTACCGCAAATATATCCTCCCCGAGAATCTGCCAAAGGTCGATACCAAGCTCTATATGCTGGGCTGGCGCAAGACAAGCTCCTCGTCGGGCTGGATGGTGGTAAACCAATTCTATGCAGATGAACCAAAAACAGAGTAATTTTTCGATGATGATACGCAATAACCAAAATAGAAAACCCTCCACCCTGCTGCAACTCTCCACTGTGGCGGTGTTGCTGCTCTTTGGCGGCGCCTTTTTCAGCCGTTGTGCCTCGGTGGGAGCCCCCTCGGGCGGCCCTCTCGACTCTCTGGCTCCCGTGGTGCTGGAGGTGCTGCCCCACAACTATTCCACCGATTTCACTCAAGACGAGGTGATCTTCACCTTCAACGAGTATATCCAGCTCAAGGATCAGCAGAAGGAACTCTACACCTCGCCTGCCATGAAGAAGAAGCCCAAGCTCACGCTGCGTGGCCGCTCGCTGCATCTCGAGATTGAGGACGACTCGCTGCAGCCCAACACCACCTATGCCATCGAGTTTGGAGCCACCGTTGCCGACAACAACGAGGGTAACCCCCTGCATGGTTTCCGCTACGTCTTCTCTACGGGTGGCAGCATCGATTCGCTGGTAATGTCGGGCTATACCGAGGATAGCGATAAGAACGACTCGCTGGGCCGAGCCTATATCTACTTCTTCGAGGCCGACTCGGTGGAGCATAATCCCGACTACGACTCGACTATTTTCAAGTACCAGCCCTCGAAGATAGCCCGCTCGCAGAAGAACGGTATCTTCATCGCCCAAAACCTCAAGCCTGTCGATTATCGCATCTACGCCTTCTACGACAGCAACGAGAATCAGGCCTACGAGCCATCAATCGACAAGATTGGCTTTTTGGAGCAGAGCTATAACCCCGCCAAGATGCAGGGCTTCACCATGTGGTACGACTCTATTCGTCGCTACCCCTCGGCCGACCCCCAAATCTACCTGCGCCTCTTTACCGACGAGAGCTTCAGCCGTCAGACGTTGCAGGAGATGGTGCGTCCCGAGCAGCATAAGGTCGTAATCTCATTCGGTGGCGGCTATCCCGACATTAAGAATATCACCATCGACGGCATTGCCAAAAAAGATATCATCATCGAGCCATTGAGCGAGCAGAAGGATTCGTTGGCCCTGTGGCTCAATGTGCCGAGCGAGTCGTTGCCCGACACCCTGCGAGGCTCTGTGACCTACATGAAACACGACTCGGTGCGTGTGCTGCACGAGCAGACCGAGCCCCTCGAGGTGTGGTGGCGCAGGGTCGAAACACGCGAGCAGGAGCGTGAGCGCCTGCGTGCGGAGCGCGCCAAGGCCAAGGCCGAGGCCGAGGGTCGCGAGTGGAAGGATATAAACCACCGCTCCACCTTCCGTGTTGAGGATTTCAAGGAGAAGCTGGAGGTCAATCCCGAGGAGGATTTACTCTTGAGCTTCGCCACTCCGCTCTCGCACTTCGACTCCACCTCGTTTGAACTTATCTCGTGGGGTCCAAAGAGAGATACCGTGCGTGAGCAGGTGAGCTTCACCCCCGATTCGGTGAGTGTTCGCAAGTGGCGTATGCACTCGGCGTGGAACCCCGAGCGAGAGTATCGCCTCTTTATCCCCACAGGGGCGCTGGCCGACATCATGGGCGAGAAGAACGACTCGCTGACGATGTATCTCACCGTTTCCGACAAGGCCAAGTATGCCACCATGATTCTCGACATCACTCCCCGCATCGAGAGTGCCGAATATATCGTCGAATTCCTCAGCGAGAATGGCTCTGTGCTGCGCCGTGTGCCCCACCTGCGAGGCGGTAAGCACACGTTGAACTATATCCCTGCCGAGGAGATTCGCATCCGCATCACCGAGGACGAGAACTGCAACGGCAAGTGGGACGCAGGTAACATGGTCAAGCGTCGCCAGAGCGAGCGCACCGAGCTCTACAAGAACGAGGAGGGCGAGGAGCTCTTCACCACCAAGGCGGGCTGGGAGTTCGAGGTGGCAATGGATATGAACACTCTGTTTGCCCCCATCTCGATGGAGGACCTTATCGAACGCCTCGATAAGCGCGAGCAGACCCGTCTTGAGCAGGAGGCCGAGCGCCGCCGCAAGGAGGGTAACAAGAATAAGAACAGCCATCAGCAAGGCTCCAACGGCGTTGGCGGCATGATGGGCGGCATGGGTGGCATGATGGGTAACTTCATGTAGAAAAACATTTAAGCGATGAAACTGAAACTAAACATATTGCTATGCGCACTGCTCTTCACACTCGGCGTGCAGGCGCAACACACCATTGGTCTTTCGGGTGGCGTGGGAGCCGGTACGGCTCGATTCTATCCTGCCCGCGAGGTTAAGATGCTCGTTGGAGGCCCCAACTTCGGCCTCTCGTGGCGTTACTACTCGCTGCCCCGTTTTGTGGGTGCTGTGGGTGTCGATTTGGAGTATATCAAGCGAGGCTTCTCCTATGGCTACAACTACGCCTCCTCGTTCGACGAGGATGGTGTCGAGATGCGCGAATACTACTACTTCAACCGCTCTCTTAACACCATCATGTTGCCCATTGTATGGCAGCCGCACGTCTATTTTGCCAAGAATCATGTGAGGCTCTACCTCGAGGCGGCCTTCACCCTGCAGTACAACTTCGGCGGCAGCTACGACTACGACGACAAGCCCGATAAGGGTAGCTACAATTGGCGTACCGAGCGCGATGTCCGCTGGGGCTATGGCCTTGCGGGCGGAGGTGGCTTTGCGTTGCTCTTCGGTCGCTACGAGTTGGGTGTCAGGGCCCGCTACTACTTCGGTTACTCCGACATCATGCGCAACATGAACAAATATTACGACAACACGGGCGACGGGCCCGAAAACCCCTTCACCCGCACCCCGCTCAAGTCGCCCATCGACAATATGAACATCAGCATCACGCTGGCCTATCGCTTTAATAAGGATGGTTTCGACGAGTGGTTCTACAAGCCCAAGAAGCGCGACAAGCGTAACCGTGAGTTCAACTTCCAGAAATCAGAGAATAACGAATAAAAATCAAATAACTATGGAACAAGTTCAAACAACACGTCAGCAGAAGATCTCGCGCCAGATTCAGCGCGACATAGCCGAGATATTGCAAAAGGAGGGCTCGGCCATCGTGCGTGGTGCTATGGTTACCGTCACCACCGTGCGTGTTTCGCCCGACTTCGCCTATGCCAAGGTCTATTTCAGCATCTTCCCCTTCGAGCGTAACGAGGAGATTATGCAGGCTCTGGAGCAGAACAATTGGTTCTTGCGCCGCGAGCTGGGCAAGCGCATCCGCAACCAGCTGAAGATTGTCCCCGAGTTGCAGTTCTTCCTCGACGACTCGCTCGAGTATATCGACAATATCGACTCGCTGCTGGGCAAGTAATAAGTTGCTGAATCGACCTCTGCCGTGCGTTTTAGTCGTTATATAGCGTCGCGCTACCTGCGCTCACCCAAATCCCACTCGGTGATAAACATCATCTCGGGTGTGAGCATTGTCGCCATGGCTACCCCCGTGGCGGCTGTGGTGTTGCTGCTCTCAATCTTCAACGGATTGGAGGATATGGTGCGTTCGCTCTATAAGGTCATCGATGCCGACATTATCGTCACCCCCGCCGAGGGCACCACGCTGCGTGTTGAGGATATAGATACCGCCGCCATGCGCCGCATCAATGGTGTTGAACACCTCACCCTCTCGCTCGAGCAGGGCGTTATGGCCGAGGTGGGCGAGCAACGCACCATCGTGCAGCTAAAGGGTGTTGATGAGGCTTTTCGTGCCACACTGCCCATTGCCGAGAGCGTTGTGCTGGGCACCTTCACCACCCAACTCGACGATAGCAACTCGCTTGTGGTGGGCTCTACGGCCTTGCAGCAGCTCGGCGTTATGCCTTCGTCGGCTGTGGGGCAGCAGGTGAATCTCTATGCCATCAACCGCAAACGTATCTCGTCGCTACTGCCCATCGGAGGCTATACCCGCCGCACCATGCCCATTGCAGGAGTGTATAATATCGACGAGGAGAATGGCCGCCGTATCTACACCTCGCTCCGTATGGCACAGCAACTGCTGAACTATCCCAACCGCATCTCGGCCATCGAGTTCTCGCTCTCGGCCGACGCCTCGCCCAAAGAGGTCGCGGCCCAAATAGCGCAGTGCGCCTCGGTGGAGGTTAGGGCACTCACGCGCAACGAGAGCAACTCGATTTATCGCCTTATGGCACTCGAGAAGTGGGGTGTATTCTTCATCGCTCTGGTGGTTATGCTCATAGCCTCGCTCTCGATTGTGGGAACGCTCGTGATGGTCATCATCGACAAGCAGCAAGATATGCACACCCTGCGCACTATGGGAGCCTCGCCTGCGCTCATCCGCGATATTTTCATCGCCGAGGGTCACCTCATGGCCGCCATCAGCCTTGTTGGGGGCGTTATCCTGGGCGGAGCGCTGGCCCTGGCACAACAACATTGGGGTATGGTGGGCATCGACACCCAAACCCTGCTTATCTCGGCCTACCCCGTAGAGGTGCATTTGAGCGATATCCTGCTCACCATTGTTAGCTATATTATCATCGCCCATATAGTAATTAAACTCACCGTGCGTGCCACCACGCGCCACCAAATATAAAACCGTATGAAACGTATAAGTTCTATATCTATCCTCGTTGTAGCACTGCTGGCTGTGGCCTGCGGTGGCCCGAGGGTTATCCCCGACAAGAAGCTGGGGCAGATATTCCACGACGCCCTCATTGCCAATGCCTACCTCGATGTGAATAGCGAGGTGAAGCGCGACTCTATCAACATCTACGAGCCCATCCTGGCCGACTATGGCTACACCGTCGAGGATTTGCAATATACCATCCGCAACTTCTCGCGCCGCAAGAGTGCCCGCCTGAGCGATGTGGCCGAATACACCATCCTGTTGCTGGCGCGCGAGGCCGAGGAGTATAACAAGCTCACCACCAAGCTCGATACCATCGACAATGTGGCACGCCGCCACTTCACCCACACCCTGATGCACCACAAGGATATCAAAATCGAGAAGGAGGCCGACACCGTTCTGCTGCGCTACCGATTCCCTGTCAGCAAGCATGGCGAATATAGGGTGCAGGCCACCTACACTCTCGATTCGCTCGACAAGCACAATGGCCGCCGTTATCGTGTGCGCTGGGTGAAGAGAGATTCACTCGGCTATATGCCATTGGGCTCGGGCGTAATCTCGCGCCGCGCCAATGCCACCTTCAACGACCTGGGCAATTTCACGCCCGAGGAGGAGTTCGAGGCCATCGAGATTGAGTTCGACTTCTTCCCTGGTCATAAGGGCAAGAAACCCTTCACCCGCATGAATATCAGCGAGCTGAAAATCACCTATACACCCCCTCTGCAGGAGAGTGTCCAGGCTCTGTTCGACGAGCAGAGTGGCATGAGAATCTTCTCCGACTCGCTCATCAGCTCGATAGAGGCTGCTGCCGTTGCGGGGGATAAGTAGAATAGTATAAGAAAATAGAAGACCTATGCGCCGCATCGCCTCACACTACCTGCTCGATTGTGGGCAGATAATAAAACATCCGCTTGTCACCCTCGATGAGCAGGGTCGTGTCGTTGCTGTCGAGCAGTGGGAGCGGCTCGATAGTGTGGCCTCGACCGAGTTCTATGGCGGAGCGTTGTGCGCAGGTTTTGTCAATGCCCACTCCCACATCGAGTTGAGCTATCTGCAAGGAGCCATTGCCCGAGGTACAGGTTTTGGAGGCTTCGCCGCCGCCATCGGGCGTGTGCGTGGGGGCTACACTGCGCAGCAACGCCAGCAGGCTCTGCGGGCCGCCGACGCCAAGATGTGGAGCGAGGGTGTGCAGGCTGTGGCCGATATCGTAAACGACGATAGCTCTTTTGAGATGAAGAGCCGCAGTCCAATCCGCTACCGTAGCTTTGCCGAGCTCTTTGGTTTGAACTCCTCGGTGGAGCAGGTTGAGCCCCTTGCGACGCACCCCTTCACCACCGTCACACCCCACTCTGCATACTCGTTGCAGGACGAGGCCTTTCGTGCTGCGGCACGGGCAGAGCTGCTCTCTGTTCACTTTTTGGAGTCGCCCGACGAGCAGTCGCTCTATCGTGGCGAGGGGTCGCTTGCCGAGTGGTATGGCCGCATGGGCTGGCAGTGCGATTTTATCCACTATGGCTCGGCCACCAATCGCCTTATCGCCTCGGTTGCGCCCGACAGAAGGGTGCTGCTTGTGCATGGCTGCTGCGCCACGGGCGAGGATGTCGAGGCCCTCGCACAACACTTCCACCACCCCGTAAGTTGGGTTCTCTGCCCCCAATCCAATAGCTATATCTCGTCGTTACAACCCCCTGTCGAGCTGTTGCGCCAGCATGGGGCGCAGATATGTGTGGGGACCGATTCTCTGGCCTCGAATTCCAACCTCTCTATAATCGAGGAGCTTAAACTCATGGCCGATGTGCCCCTCTCGGAGCGTGTGGCGTGGGCCACGATAAATGGTGCTCGGGCGCTGGGTATGGATGATGAGATAGGCTCTGTCGAGGTGGGAAAACGTCCGGGCATAGTGCTTATCGAGGGTGTTGTAGCCCGCCACTATCGTGCAAAAAACAAGGCCGAGGAGCTACTCGACCTCGACCTTACACCTGCGGCAACATCTCGCCGCCTTATCTGATTTCAAGACTCTGTTTCCTCGCTATTTCAACCTTTCGTCGGTAATGGCCAGCACATCGGTCGATATCTCGCCGTTGGGCCCCGAAACATAGTTCACAGCACACTGCACCTTCACAAAATCTATATACTGCAAATTTGCCGGCGTGCCATCGGCCGCTATGGCATTGGCAATCTTGAAGTAGTTCTTCAGTGCCGAGGCTTCGTCGTTCTGGCCGCTGTCGCGGTCGCTGCCGAGGTTATCGGCATAGCCCCACTCATAGGGCCTATCCTCGTAAATCCCCGACGAATTCACTCCCGAATTGGGCGCAAGCATCGGGCCATACATAGTGTAGCTGTCGGCTTTTATCCACTGCGGATAGTAGTAGTCGTGGGGATGTGTTGCGTTGCGTGTGATAAGACCCTGACGATTCTCGCTGTCGCGCCACAGCACTCCCATGCCTGCTGCTGCAGGACGGTAGTAGGTGATGGCATAGTGGGATGTATAGCTCTCCTTGCCCCACTCCGAGCCCTTCAGCTCATACCACTCGTCGTCGGGCAGGCCGTTGCCGTTAGTGTCCTGCATGACAAAGACTATTCCGGGCTCCGATGATGTGGTGTACATATTTCCCGTTATCGAGAAGTCGTAGCCCTCCTCTCCGCGCTCAACGCTGTGGTCGAATCCTGCCACCATGTAACCGCCCCAGCCACCCAGCGAAACATACTTCTCGGAGGCGAGTCGCCCCTCGGCATAGGTGGCGGCCTCGGCTGCGGAAGTTATCGAGCCGAACCCCGATTTGCTCTCGTTGATAAACTGCCCGGGTGCAGGCGAGTATTCAAACACCTTGCTCACCGTAGCCTTGCTCTCGGCTGTTGCGGGGCGCAGGAAATGCCCCTCGGCGGGGTGGGTATGGATGGGAATCGTTCGCGAGGCGTGACGGCCCATGTCGTCGCTTACCTCCAGCTTTATCTCTTCGGTGCCCTCCTCCGACGGGGTGTAGGCGTATGTGGGGGTTGTTGCCACTATGCTACCATCTATGCTCCACTTGTAGGTGGGGTTGGAGAATCCTACCACAGCGGCCTCGAGCACCAACGTGCGACCCAATGGCGTATGACGCTCGGCAGGCATACATATCCTGCCCTCGATAGCCGTCACCACACTTAATGTCATGCTACGCTCCGCCGTGCCATCCTCGTTTGTGGCCCGCAGGGTGAGGCTATGGCTTCCCGCAGCAGGGAAATTCACCTCCAGGGTCTTCTCTGTCGATATGCTCTTTCCATCGAGAATCCACTCGAGGCTATACTCTGTGGGGCTGAATATATCGGGCACGATTGTCGTCGGCGCACCCGCCTGCAGGGTCATGACATTGCCCTCGGCGGCGAAGCCTATGATGGGTTTTTGCGGCTGTTTGACCTCGAGGCGCACCTCTTCGCTGTCGCTGCCCCCTTTGGTTGTTGCGGTAAACGACAGGTAGAATGTGCCCTCTTTGGTGGCTGTGTAGGTGTACGACAAGGTGGTGGCAAGTGTGGTCGTGCCCTCCTTCCACTCATACTTCACATCCCCCTCTGCGTTCTCCACCTGGGGTTGCAGCGTGATGCTGCCGCCCACCTTCAGCGCATAGGCACTCTCGGCGAAGGTGACCTTCGGTGGGGGAGTGATTGTAATCTCGTCGTCCTTGTTGCAGGCCAATGCAAGCATGGCCAGCAACACCCAAAACAGCCTCTTCATTCTATCTCCATATTATGCGCTCCTCGCCCTCGTAGGGTGGCAGGGGAGCGGGCTGGAAGTCGGAATAACCCAACGCCATAGCACACAAGATACCATATCGTGCGGGCAGCTCCAACAGCTCGCGCACATAGTCGTCGGCCTTGGCGCCCTCGGGCTCGGCCTTCAGGCAGGGGCGGTCGTTCACATGCACCCAGCACGACGCCAACCCTTCGTCAACAACTGCGAGTTGCAGGATGGTGGCGGTGATTACACAGTTGTCGAGCCACAGGTCGCTGGCCTCCTTGTCGCCCACCACCAAGATGGCTGCGGCTGCATCCTTCATAAAGGCTGCGCCGTAGTCGCGCATTGTCGAGAGCTTCTCCAAGAGCTCTTTCTGCTCGACAATCACCAGTCGTGTCGAGCGAGTGTTGCGTGACGAGGGGGCTTGCAGTGCCATCTGGGCTATGCGCTCGAGCTTCTCGCGCTCAACCTTCACGGGGCTGAACTTACGCACGCTGCGACGGCTGTTGAGAATATTTTTTAGTTCCATAGTATCGGTTTTTTACATGTTTTTAATCATCTGCTCGGCTACCATTCGGTAATACTTCTCCACCTCGGCATCGGTTGCCACGGTGGGAGTTCCGCACTCACCACCCTCCATGATGGATTGTATGAGGGGTATCTCGCCCAGGAAAGGCACCTCGGCCTGCTCGGCATAGCTGCGTGCGCCGCCCTTGCCAAAGATGTAGTAGCGGTTGTCGGGCAGCTCCTTGGGGGTGAACCACGCCATATTCTCGATAACGCCCAACACAGGCACAGCTACCTGCTCGTGGCGGAACATCTCCACACCACGTACCACGTCGGCAACGGCCACCTGCTGGGGTGTAGATACAATCACCGCACCGTCGAGCTTAAT
>JAEIGA010012684.1_pt1 | contig 12799 bp, 14 predicted proteins | sample 9270691 | NCBI WGS metagenome assembly JAEIGA01 (sample SAMN17057246, study PRJNA624740) | gut metagenome | biome: biome; isolation source: fecal sample | host: Bos grunniens | place: China: Xizang | collected 2019 | reverse complement strand
TTATTTATTCTTTGCTTGTTCAATTATCTCACGTTCTCTTTCTTTATCTCTGTGAATAAAGTTAAGGAGATATTGTCGCTCTACATAACTAATCTTGCCTAAATCTAAGTAAGATGTATTTATGTATTTTGATATAAGGTATCTTTCTTCAACAATCTGTGCATACCTTACAGGTCCAAATGGTTCACCATCAGAAGTGAATTGAGGGTCCAAAAAATTCCTTTGTGATGCGAAAGTTACTGGTATAATCTAACCCACACACGGAACAAGTAAATTCTAATGAATTATTAATTCCGAAACTTTCTACTAACTTTTGAGCATGTTGCATGATGTAGTTAGTGTCCATCATAGGAAGGTTTCTGACAAAATCCTCTTTCTTAACTGGGTCAACTATTTGACCATCCACTGTTTCAATCAGTGCATTTACAGTAAATAAAAATGCAGAATCAGTGGATTTACCTTTTGACTTCTTCCGAACTTGTTTAGTGCGTTCGTTTACATCGTCAATCATCCGCGGAGTCTGCAACTTAATTGTAATATTCTTTTTAGTAACAGGAAGTTCAAATTCCATATACTTTGCAAACTCATCTGGATTGTAAGATACAACTTCAATCTCATTCATGTCAACAGAATTCTCATTCTCACTTCTGCAGTAAGGGCAAGTTGAAGTTGTAATATATTCAGCTCCATAAGTAACAACTCTTAGTTTGTGTAGTAAGAACTGATAATCTGCCAAGCACATATCATAAGCAGAAATGCCTGGGTTCTCAATTAAACAATCATCAATGATTTCGCAAAGGTTCTTATAAGCCCTTTCACTAGGGGCTAATCTTTTCATCTCTTCTTCAGTAGTCATCGACCGAATTTTAACATTCGGGTTCACATTCTGTGAATATACTTTGCCAAGTGAAGGAAGTGTATATTCTTCAGCAATAGTATAATTAGTCAAAATGCATTCTCCTTTATATACTAAGTTATTTATTATACTTATAGTATAACATTACACATATAAATACAATTATAACTAGTGCTACAAAGGGTCATTTATAGTTGGTCGTCAGGATTTTCGTCTTCAATTTTTAACTGATTGTCATCAGTATCTTTCGAAGCAAATCTTACTCCTCTATTATTTCCTTTTTGGAAACGAGTTCTATTCTTATTATATTCATTAGCGTCATCAATAGTCTTCTCATCAGTTTGCAACTCATCTGTGTCATCCATCTGTAATTGTACAGGTTCTGTATACTCCTTACCATAAACTGCAGGATAGATAATATCAGCATAAAGCTTCTGGTAGTGACGCTCCATATACTTAATATAGTTAGTAATCACACGAGATACACGAATAATCCAACTTGTATTGTTAAGAACAAGTAACACATGTTTACAAGCACTACCTAGTGCGTCATCTGGATTAGTAATGTCTGACGGACGAGTTTCTGGGGTTCCACTATTTAATTGATTACGCGTTGCATAATACGCGAATCTATAACGCCAGTCCGGACAAGTGCAATTGATAAACACATCGTCTTTATTGAATCCAATGATAGCTGCTCTTGAAACATCTCTAAAATCAACTACTTTATCATCTTGTATCTGGTCTCTTAATATTTCAAGAAATCCTCCAAATGTGATACGAACAGTATAGTCGTCTGTTTCACCTTTTACAGGAATATTAACAGTTAAGATATCTTCCTTAAACAACTTATTCATATCAATTGAATTCATTGCTTTAACAGTATTTGCAATCTTTGATTTATTTCTTCTATTAAATCTCTGCCGTCCTTTGTGAGAAGACTTTGACTTAGAGATTAGTTTTTGTCTATTGTCTTCATGTAAATAATTCAACTTCTAATCTCCTTACAAAAAGAAATACTAGAGGAACAGAATACTATTCCTCTAGTATATTAATACAATATTAGTGACTACTATCAGATGGTATCTGACAAGTCAATCTCTGCTCTGTCATATTGGATAGTAGCATCCAACATGTGTTTTTCACCTGAATCATTGTTATACTCACCAGCGCTGAGAGAAGAAATCCAGCAACCATAGAGTCTCCAAGTTCTAACTTTTCTGTAGTCAGGAGTGTACTCAATTAAGTAGCAGTCTTTCTTGTAGTTAGTAACATCAAGTGAGCCAACTTTCTCAGTCTTAACATTGTAGCTAAGGTTCTGCCAAGCTTTAAGAATTGAGGTAATATCAGCACCGATAAAGTCATGGAAGCTAAGCGAACCTTCATTGAATGTAGGAACACCAGCGTACTTTAAAGTGCTGTTGCCTCTCTTAATTGGAACAACTTCCTGAGTGAAATGAGGAACTGATGCTTTAGAAACTGCTAAGCGAAGCATCTCTTGAGCATTGTTAATGCGAGCATTTTTCTCGTTGCCCACAGCACCAGCGCGAAGAATGCCGTCAAGGTCAGTAACTACAAACTCGTAGTTATTTTGTCTCTGAATTTCGAATAACTGAGGATTATCAGCTAAGTGGTAAGTACCAATCTGTTGTGAAGCCATTCTCTAGTTCTCCTTTCTTATTCTACAATAATTTCGTCGTCCTGAAGAACGATGTCGATGTAGAAGTCTTCCACAGGATATACAGGATATAAGTAGATAGTAGCACACAAAGTTGCTTTCTCAAAACTTTCCTCTCTGGTTGTATTTCTAACAATCTTATAATTGCTTAAACCATAACCAGAAACCATCTGGTCAAGTGTTTTAGCGATTGTTCCTTTGAAGTTAACCCAGAGAATATCGTTATTCTGTTCAAAAGTTAACTTACGAGCTGTTCTGTAGCAAACTTTCTTAACATCACTTACTAAGTTTCTAACATTTAAGAATGAAGTTGCTGTTAAGTTTCCTTCGATACCGTTGTTCTTTAATGTTCTATTTCCCCAAATGGTATAACCATAAGGTTTAATATCTGTAATAGCGTTAACTGCAACACCATCACGAGGCTGCATCTCATCAGCAGCTCCATTAGGAATGTTAGTAGTCATTCCATTCTGTGCAAGATTTCTTACAACACCTCTTGCTGCACCAGCTACTGCTAACCAAGGAGCATTGGTTTTAATTGAATCAGCAAGAGCTGCAAGATATGCATAAGTTGCTGACAGTCTAACTGACTCATCAAGCATAGTAGAATTATAGGTTGCCCAAGGAGTAAACATTGCTGCGTACTCACCCAGTGTTTGTAAAGAATCATCTTCTGTAACAGTTGCGTATAAGCTACCAGGAAGGTCGATATTTGACTCTCTATACTGATTGTCAGTGTGGTCGATAAATGCTACGCAATCACCACGTTTTTCAGCGAGAGTCATCATTGCAGTAACAAGAGAGTTACCGTTATATTCATATGTAGGATATCCGCCAGAAGTTAAGTATTTAATACTGTAGTTTCCTTTATCAACTAGTCCATCTCTGCTACCAGAATTAAATACTTCTCCAAGATTATCATACATAGAAACAATACTAATGTCTGCTTCATGTTTTACAACCTTATTAGCATCTAAATCTTCTACACCTTTCAAAGTGCTAACTGCAGGAGTATAGATAAACATCATTGCGTTAGTAATATCAACTTCTCCATCTGTGCCTTCAGCTAATCCGCTAACAAGATGTAATTGTGATGCATTAGTGTCAGCAACAGTAACTGTGTAGCCATCATCAGTCATCTTAACATTCGAAAGCTGATAATCTGTAGAATTGATATTTATTTTACTATCCTTGATAGTAAGGTAGGGCTCTTGAGTAAGTTCAGCTTTTATTAAGGTTCCATCTTCTTTGAGATAATAAGTTCCTTCTGCAACACCATCTACCTTTGAAAGAGCAACTTTCCCATCTTTATATTCCGCTGACCAGTAACCTGCATCAACATTAAACTCTTTTTCACTAGCACTTGGTGGAGTAATTAATACCACATCAGATTCTGTTAACTGTCTTTTCTCTTCATATTCCTCATAATAGAAACGATGGTAGTTATAAGCCCAATCATCAGGAGCAGACTCAAGTTTCGTTAAGTATACAACATGGCCATCGGCTGTAGTAAACTGTTCATCATGTTCTTTTTTAGTTCCAATACCATAATAGTTGTTGTAGCTAAAAGAATCCTCAGCAGGGGCAACAGCAGCAGTAATAGTTCTAAATCCATTAAAAGTGCCATAATGTGTTGAATATGTTGTACTCCAATCATCAGGAGTTGTTGTTACTTCAACTTCTTTGGAGTCATCATTCACTCTTTCAAATAATACGTTAAGACCTTGATTAAGAAGTTCAACTGCCATAACATAAGAAGGGTCAGCGTCACCTTTCTTAAACATTACTCCGTCAAAAGGAACAGAGTCGTTAGTGAAGCCAACTTTTGCTGCTTTTACTTCTTTGCCCTGCTTGTCTGTCACAGGTGCTGTGTTTAACTCCTTATACATTTGGTCTTTCTGGAATCTTACTGGGGACTTTCCACAAAGTGACTGGAATGCTTTCACTGAGGTGAATAATGTAGGCTGATGAGCTTCAATACCGATATAATCACCGATAACTTCTTTGCCCTCTTCATCCTTGGTAATCTTATGCAACTCACTAAGTGAAGTGTCGACAAAACCAGGGATATAAACTACATCAAAATCCTCGGAAAGGGTGCCAGGAGTGGTATTATCTACTTCAGTAATTACAATCTTAGGCATCTATATTCTCCTTTATACGAGTTTTATATCTTTTGAATCATTCATTATGTCTTCTCTCACGTCTGTTGAATAATCAATAGAATAAACATCTCTGTATCTTACATCAAACAAGTAAGCATCATCAATATCTAATCTCATTGTCATTCTAACAAACTGTCCTGAAATGAGTCTTTCAGGAATATCTGAGTTATCCTCAACTTCACCTGACAACCTTATATTAGCGTCATGTTTATAATTCTCATTGTTATATGGAATATTTATTTGAAGCTTAGGATAGTTGATAATATTAAATACAAGATTTCTTATATATTCGTCTGCTTCATTTTGATATCTTGTGTACACATCCAATTGATATGGAATACTAATTGGAATAGCATTTAGCTGACTTGCTCTGTTATGATTTGCATCTAGAGTAGCACCATCAAAAGAAAGAGGACTCTTTCCTTTTCTTAAAATGGTAAAACCACCGGGTCTTTTAAGAGCAATAATTGGAAGCTTTATCGGGCTATCATTATTGTTGTCAGCAATCGTCTTAAATAATGTTCTTGTGTCGTTAGGTGTAACAACTGTAACGGCTGTGTCCTTTGTCCAACTTTGTAACTTTGCAACTAATGCATCATCATATAATCCTACGGACATTCATCCACCTCCAATTATAAGAAGGAATATCTATTGTACATCCGGCGCAGATTTGTCAAGTAGAAAGAATATATATCACTGAATAACTGTGTGCCTCTAACTCCTACACACCCGTAATTGACAATTCTGCAAAGTTCTGCAACCGGTATACTTTTATATTTTATCTTCTGATTAATATCAATACTATAGTGAAACTGATGCTCAGTGATTTGTAAAGTAGTAATTGCCTTAACAAGGACCGCTTTCAATAGATTTGGTGTAATCGGAACAAGGTTTTCATTTATATATTTTGCTATAGGAGTTAATTTTTTAACATTTATTCCCCTAAGTAGAGAGCACTGTACTTGGGTTAACAACCACCTTACAAAATCAACCTTATATAATGGATGTTTTGGAATAGTTAATTTCATTATTGATGTTTAAGTCTTTTCCATTCACTGCCTGTGTAGATATAGTACCCAGGGTTATATGCATTCACAAATTCTTCTGGGCTAAAATCACCTGACACAGGAGACTGAATATAAATAACATTGCCACGTTTACGGTCGCTGTCTTGTACATCATCCAAAGTTTTAAGGCCTCTGTCTTTTGCAGCATCTAAGACTTCTTTGGACATTTTCATGTCCTCAATGTCCACATTCTTTCTCCTACGGTCAATTGTCCCTTCACCACCGCCAGCATCATTCTCTCCGCCTTGAGCCCAAGACTCTATTACACCATAGATAGTATTAGTGTTGTCAGCGTCATTTGCGGAGCCAGCAGGCTTTATTGAGTCACCATCAAAAAATTCATTTACATCAATTTTGTTAGTGTCATGAAAAAACTTTGAAAGTTTTGCTGGGTCGAGTACTGTTTCAAAAGCTTTCACAGTGTAAACAAATTCTGCTATAGACCTATCATACAATGAAGGATTTAATAAGTAAGCATTAACATCAGCCATTTGCTAATTCCTCCACTCGTTCTTTCTTGATTGTACGATTCCAAGTTAAATCAATTAGTGTATTGATATATGGAATATACTTCGGCTCTGGCCCGACTGTTTCAATTACTTGGGGAATGAGACTTAAGAAAGGATTCTGTTTTGGGTCAATTGTATAATTAGAAACTGCTCTCTTAAAACAAGGAAAGAATGCATCATATCTGCCGTCTGGATTTCCTAGTTTATTAACAACCTCTTTTAGAATCAAATCTTGTTCTTCAGGAGTTGCATGTTTGAATTCAGCTATCTTATCTCTTGTTAGTCCTGCATCTTGGACTACATCATCAACGCTTTCTAATAGTAGAAATCTCATAGTCTGTAGTCCTCCTCGTTAAGTAAATTAAAAGATGTGTCTTTGAAGTCATTTAGTGTTGGCTCATAAGTATTCTCATACTCTGGCACAATTTCACAAGTCATTGAAGCAGGATAAACCATTATATTTGACAGTTTTACGCATCTAAATAATCTACCTTTACCGTCGTCCAAACCACTCGGCACGACGAAGAGGCAACCGACTTCAATACCTTTTGTATCATATGGAATATGAATAAGTGAACTACTTTCTTGTAATTCACTTACCCAACCAATCTTTTTAAGAGTTTGCTGTGTAGGATGCTCATCAAATATACATCCAAGTAATTCAGGCTTGTTATAATTGGCATCCACTTCACCATAAGTTGTCCACTTCTTGCCTTGTTTTAACGAACGATAGATTACATTAATGCCAAGAAGTTTCACCATCTCTTTGAAATAATGGCGATGTAATTTTATATCTTTATTAAGAAGCAAACCGTAGTTGTTATTCACTTCCATACGGCGTCACCTCATTACTCAATCTATATAAGTAAGGATGAGCACTTAATTAAGAGTGCTCATACCTTTCTTTGTATTTGTCTCAGCGTCGTTTGAGTTAATCTCTTTTACGCCATTTACTTTTGGATATTTCTTACCTTTAAGTTCATCATAAATCTTTCTGGCTTCATCCTCACTGTTTGCTCTAACCATAACAGCAGAATTAACACCATTAGAATCATAGTTTACTTTAAATACTTTTGAGCTACTTTCAACAGATTCATTAGTTTCCTTTTTTAACAATTTGTTAATCTGTTTTTGTGCGTAGTCACGAGAACGAGCACTGTCAACAGTGTCATACGCATAATGCCACTCTGCATCTCTCTTTGCTTTATCATATGCAGCTTGTGCAGCAGCCATTCTCTTTGCTCTTGCAGCATCTGCACCATCAATTTGTTGCTGTGCATATCTGCGGTCTTTCAGTGCACGCTGCATATTTCTAACAGGCTCTTGCATCCGGTCGTTTCTAATCTTTCTTTCAGCATCTTGAATGCTACGGCCAGTGCCGTGTGCGTTATAATAAGCATTCTGAACGAATAAGGAAGAACCATCACCAGCAATTTGATTTTGCTTTCTTGCAGGAAGTTTTCTTGCTCTATCAGCATAGTTAATCTTTGAAGGAGTTCCGTTTGAATAACTAGTCCTACGGGAGTATCCAGAGCGACTTCTAGTGTCTAAATCAGGATTTAACTCTCTACCATCAACGGTTAACTTCTTCTCCCAGTTATTTCTAGTAATACCATACTTCGCCATAACTACTTTCTCTTCAGGAGTAAACGCAGCATTTGAACGAGCTTGCATCTTCTGAATCATTGAATGAATGAGCTCGCTGTCATGTTTATCTTCATCGGACATTTCAGCTTCAACGAGTTTAGAAATAAGTGACTCTAATCTGGCTTTAACACTTTCATTCATTCTTTTCATGTTTGCTAGTGTATCAGTTACCCACTTGTCATAGTCACCTTTATAAGCAGCTAGTACAGGGTCATTACCACGATTTTCATCCCAGTAGGATTTCAAATCAGCAGGTGTATATGTTTCACCTGGTTCTCCCATAATTCCACTATAATCAGAATAAGTGGCTTCAGTTAGATTCTCATCATACTTAACATACTCACCAGAGTCAGTCTTAATTAAAACTTCTCCACATTTCGGACACTTAGAATCTTCTAACTCAGATTCCGCGAAGTTTCTGTTACACACAGGGCACCCATTGATTTCAGGTGCTTCTACTAAGGATTCTTCAACTTCTGGTGCCACAGTCATGTTATCAACAATAGCTTCAATTGTAGCTTCTGGATCTCTTTCTGTAAATAAGTGGCTAAAGATATCAAGGCTACAAACTTCCCACCAAGCCTTATCAGGATACATCTTCTCAAGCACATCTTGGAAAGCAATTTCATATGCCTTGATGTTCTGCTCCCCTCTAATAGCAAGAAGGTCCATAGCTTTCTCAAGTTCAATTCTTAGCTCATACACAGGAGCAGCGTCTTCTTGGATAATGCCTTCATATAATCTTTTGAAGGATTCATTAATTCTTTTTACACTCATTTCAGACGCTCCTTATCTTTTCTTTGTGCCGTAAACTCTTGAAAGCTTTCCTTGATTGTCTCTTGTTCTATAATTATAGTTAAAGGACTCAGTAATAAACTTTCCTTCATTAATCTTACCAGCAATAGTAAATGCTTTCTTGCCAGCAGTTAATTGCTTGTTCTCACCAATTAATCTATATTTACCAGTCTTAGTGCAATCTTTTGCTTCAAAAATGAAAGATGTCTTTTTCTCTGCACCAGAAGTAAACTTAATAACACCTTCAACAAATAAGTGGTCAATGTCAGAAGACACATCGGTTGTTTTATAAGAATCTACATTTTCATAGATTTCTTTTAGATAACTTTCTCCGAGTTCATCAAAAGATTCCTCATCAAAGTCATCAAACTCACCGTCAACCATTTCTTCACCTTCAACAGGAGTTTCAATTTCAGACTGTGTCTCATCGGTTACAGGAACAATAACTTCATCTCCATCAGCAGTGTCAGGTGTTTTTGGCTCAGTTGTTACAGTAACTTTTCCATCACCTTCTGTTGAAACATTAACAATGCTATCATCTGTTTCAACATTTACATTGTTAACTTCTTCTGTTAACGGCTCATTTTTTGGCTCGGACTTTTCGTCCTTAATATCATCTTTTGTTGTTGGCTCTGTTAATGACTCTTCTACTGTATCATTACCATCTTCTACATCCTCTGCGCCATCGTTATCAGCGACTCCTCCAAAAGCAGCTACCTCACCAACAACCTTAAAACCATCGGAAGTATAACAGAAAGGACATTCCTCACCAACATTAGCAAATGTCTCATCATCGTTTAATTCAATTTCTGCTTTATCTTTATAGAGTTTTGAATGACATACACAGCAGTCAAGAATTACTTTACCAACATAAGAGTCTTGAAGGTCGTCTTCTGTTTCTGCATCTACATCAATAACTTTAATTTCATCTTCATAATCATCGTTGTCACGGAAATCCGCTAATTTTGCAATACCATCATCAGAGACTGAGAAAGTATCTTCATTCAAAGCATTAAGAGCTCTGAAAGCTTCATTCAAATTCATAAGAACAGTTCTCCTTATCTTATTATTCTAAATATCATTTGTTAATACAATAGTTACACTGTTTTAATCAAAAGCATATAATAGCTGAGTATTTTTCATTAGATGTTGTCTTACTTCTGAAAGCTCTGTTTGACCTTCTTGTAGTAAAGTATCTCCATCCTGTGACCATAATGCATTTGACTGTGTAAATCTTCCTCTAATTCTTCCAAGAGTAATCTTTGTAAGTGCTTTGGAAAGTTTCATTAAGATATCAATCCAATAGTCAGATTTTATCTCACTTACATCATCATACCTTGGAATATATTCCACGGTAATATCTGAACCGGTGTTCATTGTTGTGTTTATGTATAATCTCTTTTCAGCGTCTTCATAATACCAAGACAAATCAGTGGATGTAGTATTATTTATCTGCTGTAAAGTACTCCATGCTGCATAGTTTGAAATGTAGTCATTGAAGTTATACATAGAGCCTGTTGAAGCTAACTGCCATAAACCAATTTGCATAGGGTCAGCAGTTGCTGTTTCCGAACCTGCTGTAACTCCAGCACCCTCTGCTCTATACACCCTTGCTACAGCATTAGGTTTATATTCTGTAAGGTCAATACACTTAGCATACGGAAGGGTAACAAGTTTTGTAGAACAAATGTATCTTTGCAATTCTCTCATTGCTGAATTGACAATCTGTTGTATTGTCTCATCACCAATCTCTAACTCGAGAACGCCACCAGTAATACTGAGTCTTATCTCTTCTACATATCCGCGCATATCCATTGGTGTTCGTTCCCCTTTCAAATAAAATGGATACAGTATATGTACATGAATTTATACAATTAAACCAATGTAGTAAAGTAAACATAAAAATATCCGTAGCATATTTCAGCTACGGATATTATAGTCAACTTATAGTGTTGATTAAACTGCCATGTGACCTTTCACAAGTAAATAAGAGAACTGTCCAGCCTCTACTTCGTTACCAGTGTCATCGTTGCCAATGATGTCAACAATTTCGCCAGCTTCGTTACGAGTATAAGTGGAAAGAAGTTTCATATCATACATTGTGGAGAATCCCTGACTCATAGTGCCATCAGCAAAGCCGAGAAGCTGAGTAGGAACAATTGCCATATAAGGAGCATATACAGCAGCTGCGGTCTGGAGGTCAGAACCATTAACACCAAATACGAATTCGTTCTCACCCATTGCAGGAGATACGAAAACTTTGATGCCGTCAACAGTACCAGCATAATAAGGACCGTTAACAACAGAAGCAGGAGCTGCTGTCCAACCCTTTAAGTAAGGAAGGATGGTAAGAATATTTGCACCGCAAAGCATGAAGTTAGGAGCAAATTTCTGAGTTCTGGTGTAAATAACTTTCTTCGCACGAGCAATAATCTCAGAGAAGGTCTCATAATACTGAGAACGGCTAATAGTTACACCTTGAGCAGTTGCAAACTCAACATCATAAGAATTGAATGTGAGCTTATTCTCCTCGTGCTCTTCAGCACCGTTAACAAGCATCATTACGCCTTCAGTGTCAATCTCATAAGCAAGTTCGCCCTGAGCCTGAGTAGCAAGCTGTTCGCCAAGGTCATAACCGTAATCAGTCTTAGCTTGGAAAGCAGCAATCTGGCTGTAGTAAACAGCAATTCTACGAGCGTTAGCACGAAGAGCAATACCGTTCATTGAAGCCTTAAGAGTAGGAATGCTGTTTCTCTCTGTGCCATTAGCATCCATCTGAGGAATAACAACGTTATCATAGATGTAAGCAACTTTTGTAGCACCGTCAGGAGCAGTGTCACCGTCAGCAGGAACCCACTTCTTGTCAGCTTCAATGAAGTATTTCACTGAACCATCAACTGGGGTCCAAGCAGGAGCAAAAGTATCACCAGCTTCGCAGGGCTCAACAACTCTACCAGAAGTATACTCTGTGCGGAACTCGTCCATCTTACCTAAACGATAAGGAGTTGCGAATGTCTGACCTGCCTCTACGCCGCCTTTCTTAATGCCAGCAGCATAACGGAGATAAGTGATATAACCAGTGATGCTGGTCATGGGCTGTGTGAGCATAAGCTCAGGAAGGATTAAGTTAGGAAGAGCAACGGTAGAAACGTTCAAGCAGAATTTCTTGAAGTCGCCGAGTGCGCTTCTCTGCATAGCAGCGGAGCTGTCAAAAGCTTCGTTCATGAATTTGCTGGTGTTGTTGAGAACAGAAGCAATCATAAGCTTCTTACCAGCGCTCATCTTAGCGCCATTGTGTGACTTCTGATGGACAGATTCACTGATGGCAAGTCTATTTTTGTAAGACTCGAGAAGTGTCATTTTATATTTTCCTTTCGTAGTTTAATTGTTTATTAAATCAAATAAATTCTTGTCAACTACATCGTCAGGATTTGTAAATCTTTGTGTTGATGTGTCCTCTTTCAATGCTACGCGAGGAGTAGTGTTACTGTTTACTTGAAAAGGCAACTTACTCATATTTCTTTTGTAGCTTCTTAAACTTTCGCAAACGTCATCAATATCATCAAATGAATAACTTTCACTTAATCTGTTCTTGATTTCGTTTACGGTTACGCCAAGAGTTACTGCTTTTGACTGAATATATCTATCTAGTGCTTGTTTAGCAATAGCTCTATAGCTTTCTACTAATTCTGTGCTCTTTGCTAATTTCTTAGCATACTGTGAATTCTTAACTTCAGAATCCGTCTTTAACTGAGACAATTCTTCTTGTAGAGAGTTCACTTTTGCTCTGCCACTTCTTTCAGTGGCTTGAAGTGCTTCGCTTAGCTCGGAAACTCTGTCTTTAAGAGCACTGACTTCTGTTTCCTTTGAAGAAAGACTTTCAGAAAGAACATTTCTCTTACTACTCGATGCTTTGAGCTTACTTCTATAAGACTCAACCATCTGTAATCTTTCTTCTGCTAAACTACTTTGCTGTTCGAGTTGAGTTTTCATTGTTTGTAACTGATTACTCAACGCTTGGGATTTTGCTACGGATTCTGCTAATCTCTTAACGGTATCTTTCAAAGTTGTAATCTGCTCTT
>JAEIGA010012683.1_pt1 | contig 12799 bp, 5 predicted proteins | sample 9270691 | NCBI WGS metagenome assembly JAEIGA01 (sample SAMN17057246, study PRJNA624740) | gut metagenome | biome: biome; isolation source: fecal sample | host: Bos grunniens | place: China: Xizang | collected 2019 | reverse complement strand
CAAACGAAAGTTTTGCCGAGCTTCTTATGATCAACACCGAGGATATCGCCGAGATTGAGGTGTTGAAGGATGCTGCATCTTGTGCCGTTTGGGGTTCACGTGGTGCCAATGGTGTCATCAAAATCAAGACAAAGCGTGGTAAGCGTGGTCCAACACGTGTCAACTTTACATATAAGTTCAAGGACAAATGGACACCAAGCGGTTACAACCTGCTCAATGGTGACGACTATACTATGCTCATCAAGCAGGCACTTTTCAATGTGAACCAGGTTGGTGTTGACATCCCTGAGCTCAACTACGACCAGACATTCCCTGAATACCAGAACTACAACAACAACACCGATTGGGTTGATGCAGTTTCGCAGCACGGTTACAGAAATGAGTACAACCTCAACCTCAGTGGTGGTGGTGAGAAGGCTACATTCCGTATCTCGGGCGGTTATTCAAACGAGACAGGTCAGGTGCTTGGTCAGAACCTGAACAGTTTCAGCACACGTTTGGCGCTTGACTACTATGTATCGGCTCGCATCAAGGTTATTGCCGACTTCGCTTTCTCATACACAAAACAGCGCCGCAATACAATGGACTTGCTCTATAACTCTTTGCTGATGATGCCTAACCAGAGTATCTATGAGCAGGATTCACTTGGCAACAATACCGATGCATACTACGCAATGCTCAAGTATTCAAGCCCCAACCAGTTGCAGAGTACAATGCAGGGACGCAAGAACCCTATTGCTGTGGGTGATTTGGCGCAGTACCACACCGAGAACTACAGCATCAATCCACAGATTACATTCGAGTACAACCTGCTTGGTCTTGAGGACAACGAGACTCAGCTGAAGTATCGTGGTATGGTGAACTTGAATGCTTCAACATCTTCGGGTAGCGTATATAATCCTGCAGCCCTTTCAACCGACGACTGGACATCCAGTGACAAGAACAAGTCGGAGTCTAATGACAGCAAGAGCCTTGGTTTCACAACCCGTCACCAGTTCATCTTGACTCCATATCTGGGTAGCAGCGACCACTATATGACAATGAACGCGCAGTTCGAGTTGTCTACAAGCACCGGTAACTCGCAGAACTCAACAGCTATTGGTCTTCCAACCGGTAACATCAGCAGTTCTACCATCGGCGCCAAGCTGTCAGGCTCGGGTACAAGCAAGTGGGAGAGCCGTAACATCAGCTTCGTTTACGATGCCCACTATTCTTACAAGTCAAAGTACTCTTTGCGTCTTGCAGTACGTGGTGAAGGTAACACAGCGATGGGTGACGATAGAAAGTGGGCTGCTTTCCCATCAATCTCTGCACGTTGGAACATCATTGACGAGGAGTGGATGGAGTGGTCTAAACCTTTGTTGAGTATGTTGTCATTGCGTCCCGGTTTCGGTATGGACGGTCACGCTCCAGGTAGGAATGTGACATTCAACAGCTACTCAGCCTATGCATACAGCTATCTTGGTATGGCCGGCTTCCAGATGGACGGTATCCGTCTGACCGACCTCCGTCGTTCGGACAAGCGTGAGTGGAACATCGGTTCCGACTTCGGTTTCTTTGATGGCTTGCTCACCGGTGCGTTCAACTACTACGACGGTACAACATACGACAATATCATTGCAAACTACCGTTTGCCATCTACAACAGGTTACTCAAGTCTTGCCTACAAGAACTCGGGTACTGTGAGAAACTCTGGTTGGGAGCTCAATATGAACCTCAACAATGTCAAGTTGGCTAAGGACTTCTCAATGTCAATGTACTTCAACATCGGTAACAACTACAACGAAATCATTGAACTCGAAGAGGCATATCTCGAGGAGAAGAACGGTAAGTATGAACAGCCCCAGAATGGCAAGTATCTCCCCCGTATTCAGGTAGGTAACCCCAGCGGTGCAATCTATGGTTTCCGTTACAAGGGTGTATATCGTTACAGCTACAAGAACTGGAATAAAGCTATCATCGAGGAGGAGGAAGGTCGTGACGGCACCTGCCCTATCGTGCGTGATGCCGAGGGTAATGTCGTTTACGAGGCAAACGGCCAGCCAAAGAAACTGGTTCTCTTCTACGACAATGAGGAGGGCAAGTCATATTACGAATTCAAGGGTGGTGATGCCATCTATGAGGATATCAACCACGACGGTACAATCAACCAGCTCGATATCGTTTACTTGGGTAACTCGAACCCTGCAGCCCAGGGTGGTTTCGGTTTGACATTCCGTTACAAGAAATGGTCTTTGAGAACATCATTTACCTATCGTTGGGATGTCGATGTTGTGAACAGCTCACGTATGGCATTTGAGAATATGTCATCGTTCGACAACCAGAGCGTTGCCGTAAACTGGCGCTGGCGCAAGGAGGGTGACATCACTGAAATCCCACGTGCCGTGAATGGTAGTTCATCAGCCTATAACTATTTGGGTAGCGACCGCTATGTCGAGGATGCGTCTTATGTACGTCTCTCTTATTTGCAGTTGTCATATGCGTTCGAGCCCGCGTGGTTGAAGAAGGTTGGTCTCAAGAGCCTCAACCTCTATGCTTCGGCCGATAACGTGGCATTCTGGACAAAGTATACAGGTCTTGAGCCTGAGGTTGCAAACGGTGGCGAGGGTATTGCATACGACAATACAAAGACACCACGTCCACGTTCATATACAATCTCGTTGTCACTTGGTTTCTAAAAGTTTACGAATATGAAAATAGTATCAAATATATATAAGAAAACGGTTCTCGCCGCAACGGTCGCTCTCGGTGCTTTGATGAGTTCTTGTACCGACTATTTGACAATTATTCCGGCCGATGTTGTTGTTGAAGAGAACTTCTGGCAGACAAAGGACCAGGTTAACGGTATGCTTGCTACAAGCTACTTGAAATTGCTCAGCAACGATGCTGTTACCAAGGCTATCGTTTGGGGTGAGATGCGTTCGGACAATATGACATATCCCTCAAACTACAATACCGATATCAAGAATATCGTTGAAGCAAATATCATTGACGAGAACGGTTATTGCAATTGGGGAATCTTCTACGAGGCAATCAACTATGCCAATCTTGTCCTTGAGAGTGCTGATGCTGTTGTAGATTGCGACCCCGATTTCTCCGAGGGTGACTTGGCTGTTGCTAAGGGCGAGATGTACGCAATGCGTGCTCTTTGCCACTTCTACCTTGTGCGTGCGTTCCGCGACATTCCATTGGCATTGAAATCGGCAAAGAACGATGCCGAAATTCCCGATTATGTCCAGGTGAGTGCACTCGAGGCGCTTGATCAGATTATGCAAGACCTTGACCTTGCCGAGAATATGGTTATGAAATCGGGTGCTTTCTCATCACCCCAGCAGAACTGTGGCCGTATAACCCGCAATGCGGTATTGGCAATGAAGGCCGATGTCAACCTGTGGCGTGCAGCCTTTGCAACCTATTACGGCGTAGGCGATGCTAATTACTACTACAACGAGTGTGTGCGCAATTGTAACGCAGTCATTCATAATATGGACAGCGTTCTGGCAAGCAAGGACAAGAACGGCAAGCCCGGCAAACCTGGCGATGAAGACGCATTCCCATATAACCTTATAAAGAATGAGGGCGAACCACAGGAACTCACCAGCAGTCACAAGAGTACAGCCTACGATGATATCTTTGGTGCAAAGAACTCATCAGAGTCAATCTTTGAGTTGCAGGTGCAGGGCGACAACATCAAGAATGGTGCGTTCAATGGCGTGTATCGTGTCTATGGTACCGAGGGTAACCCTGGATTGGCAATTGTGCCACAAGGCTTTGTTACAGCCAACTACGAGGAGGACGACCTTCGTGCATACTCTTACACAAACCTCAAGGCATTCGCTTCCAGTTCAACTGGTAACCAGAATACCTGTATCGCCAAGTATGCAGCCAAGGCATCTCCTGCGACAAGTTACCGCAAGTCGGACGAGTGGGATGCAAACTGGATTGTATATCGTAGGACAGATGTCCTGTTGATGATGGCCGAGGCTTTGGCTGCCCGTACAAATGACGATCTTGCCGCTAAGGAGAGTGATTTCCGCAGGGCGTATGACATTGTAAAGGCTATCAATTACCGTTCGAGAATCGATACACTCAAGATGAACTTGAATCCCTGGAAGGTTGAGAACTACCTGAACAAGGATGCTTCATTGGAACTCGTACGCAAGGAGCGTCTGCTTGAACTTTCTTATGAGGGCAAGCGCTGGTTCGACCTTGTTCGTCGTGCACTCTGTGAAAAGAGCACTGACAAAATCAAGTTCGTTGCCGACAAGGTTGGTAGTGGTGCTGCCGTGATAAAGACAAAGATGTCTACAATTGACGGTCTGTTTATGCCAATACACGTTGACGAGCTTCGTTATAACAAGAATCTGAAACAGAATCCTGCTTACAAGAAGGAGGGTTCGTCTATGGAGATGAATTGACGTAAAGAGAGTTTTTGAACAAGGCCGCAATGCCGGGGATGATTGTTGACTTTGAGCGGCCTTTAAATAAAATTATAAAACATATACATAATATGAATAGAAATTTTAGACATAAGATTCTTGCCGGGGTAATGCTTTTCGGTTTTATGCTTGCCGGTACTTCCTGCCAGGACACTGAGGAGGGTATCAGAGTGACTGACGAGACACCATTTGCCGACAAGACTTTGTATGAGGTTATAAAGAACGACTCTGATTTGGCAAACTTCGTTAAGGTGCTCGACGCTTGTGGCGCTCACTGTGCCGATTCATTGTTCAACCAGTCAAGGGTATATACCCTTTGGGCTCCCGTGATTAGTGAGGCCGAAGCGGACAAGTTGATTGCCGATATGGGCGACGCCGAAAAGAAGGAAAAGCGCGACATCGTTTTCCGTTCTTTTATCGAGGCTCACATTGCCAATCACATTGTAGCGGCAAACGGAACACTTGACAGCGACAACCTTGTATTGCTCCTTAACGGCAAGAATGCTGTTTTTACCGGTAATTACAGGGATGGCTATACCTTTGCCGGCGTTGAATTGACCGAGAAGAACATCCGCGTGAAGAATGGTGTCCTTCACAAGTTGGCATCTCCATCGGAGTACAAGTATAGCATCTGGGAGTTTATGAAGATTGCTAAAGGCGACAACTGGAGCATCTCTTCTGTATCGGATTTCCTCTATTCCCACAATGTTACGGAGTTCAACGAGGGACAGAGTATCTCGGGTCCCATCGTAAATGGTGAGCAGACATTCATTGACTCCGTATTTACCACATCGAACGTTTGGCTCGATGCCTGGAGAGGAGTGGGCAACATCAACAACGAGGACTCTACATACATCGTCTATGTTCCAAGCGATGAGATGTGGGCAAAGATGGTGGCAAAGGCCGAGGCTCATTACAATTACGATATGACGTTCTCTACTATGACCGAGTCCAAGAAGGCCGAACGCGACTCTTTGCGCAGACATTACGCACGTTTCAACAACCTCAAGTATATGACATATAGTGTCAACGAGCAGAAGCACGTTTCAAGCAGTGACTCTATGATGCCAGCCTACCGCGGTGGTAAGCGTGTTCAGTTTGCAAAGGCCGACCTGGATCAGAATGTAATATTCGAGGAGCAACTCTCCAACGGTATTTTCAAGGTTGTGGACGCAATGCCATACAAGCAGACCGATTTGTGGCACGATACAATCTTCCTCGAGGGTGAGAATGACTCTATGTGGGATTTGGGTGCCGAGGTGCCTGCCGAGGTCGAGAAAATGACAGCCTACAAGAGCCAGATAAACAAGGATTCAATGCTTCTTGGTGCCGAGGTGTCAGGTGCTTCATACTTCAGCTACACCCGTTCTACCGCTGCCAACACAGCAAAGTTCAAGATTCCTAAGGTTCTCTCTGCCAAGTATCAGGTAGCCATCATATTTGTTCCGCAGAATATCACCAATGAGCTCGTGGACAAGGAGAAGATGTATCCGACCAAGATGACTATCAAGATCACTCAGGCCAAAGGTCAGGGTTCCGCAGAGAAACTCTATGAGGCTCCACGTTCAAAGGCGCTTTTCACCGACCCATTCAAGATGGATACCTTGTTCCTGACAACAAATGGCGAGAAGGCTGTTATCAAGCCGACATATTGCGAATTCTATGACGGCTCTGCAGCGAAGGATTATAACGTTACTCTTGAGATAACATCTATAATGCCAACGAATGCCGAGAAGAATAAGGGAATATACTATGACCCGGTTATCCGTATCGACAAGATTATGCTTATCCCGGTTCTCGATTCTGAAGAATAGTTTGTATGATGAAAAAAAGAAAATCAACTATGTATATGCGACAATTAATGCAATTATCAGTGGCATTGATGCTTTTGATGCCATCGGCTGCCCAGGCGTCTCACACGGCGTTCGAGGGTGCATTAGCAGACAATTCTGTTAAGGTCGAGAAAAAGGGCTCTGTTGCCGATGTACGTACCATCACAGGTACCGTCTATGACGCAGCTACCAACCAGCCAATGGCCGGTGTGCGCGTTCAGGCAACAGGTCACAAGAGGGTTACGACAATGACCGACGGTGAGGGTAAGTACAAGCTCAATATCCCATCATATGTTACCCTTATCTCTTTCTCTACACCGGATTATCTGCTGGTACAGAAACCTGTGGGTAAAAGGGATATTATCAATATCCGTCTTTACTCTGACAAGTTCCAGGAGAATTACAACAGTGATATCGTAATCACCTCCGAAGGTGGTTTCGGCGAGAGCATATCTACAGCCCAGACCATCGAGTCTGATATCCAGAACAAGATTGGTGCAGATGTACGCACCGTCAACCGTTCGGGTACAACAGCCATTGGTGCGGCAATGTTCATCCGTGGTATCAATTCACTCAATGCCAACACACAGCCTCTGGTTGTTGTTGATGGTGTCATCTGGGACCTTCAAGAGGGTAATGAGACAATCCATATGGGTATGTACAACAACATCCTCTCGGCTATTGATGTGAATGACATCCGCGAGGTCAAGGTACTCAAGAACGGTGCTGCCATTTATGGTGCCCGTGCTGCAAACGGTGTAATCATCATCAACACCAAGCGTGGAGAGAGTATGGCTACACGCATTACAGCCAACATCTATGCCAATGTCTCTCTTGAGCCCAACCGTCCATCAATGCTCTCGGGCGAGGATTACCGTATGTATGCCAATGACCTCATAGGTACAATGGATGTTAACCCCAACCGAAGCATTCCGTTCCTCCGTTCGGACAAACCCGTTTACGACAAAAACGGCAAGCTCACAAGCGGTTTCATTTACTACGACAAGTACCACAACAACACCGATTGGGCCGACCTCGTGTACCGTGAGGCGCTCACCCAGAACTACAAGGTAAATGTAGAGGGTGGTGACGAGGTCGCAATGTACAACTTCTCATTCGGCTACACAATGGGTGACGCACCTGTTAAGGGCAATGACTTCAACCGTCTCAACATCCGCTTGAACTCGGACATTCTCCTTGCCGACAACTTCACAACCCGCGTGGATATCTCTTATGCACGTGTAGCTCGTGAGTTGCAGGACGATGGTTTGCGCGAGGATGCGACAGCATTCCCATTGACATCACTTGGCGCGCTTGCTGCTGTCAAGTCTCCGTTCCTCAGCCCTTATCGCTATGCAACTACCGGTGAGATAAGTGCTATTCTCGATGTTGCCGACGACTTTGCTTTCGATGTTTCACAGGCAGCGGGCATCGCACGTCCCAACAACTCTTTGTACAACCCGTTGACAATCCTTACCAAGGGTTCCGATCCTCACAAGAACGAGCTCGAGTACACCAATATGGGTATTACTGTCGCTCCGGAGTACAAGTACAAGGATTTTACAATCACCGAGACCTTCAACTACTCTCTCTATCGTGTGAGTGAGAAGTATTATCTGCCTTATCCTACTGCAGCAGACAATAACAAGTACCATTTCTATGTAAACTCGCTCAACGGCAAGATTGGTAACTATGTGGCATCATTCTTCGGTAAGGAGGCAGCCTTGTCAAGTGACACCCGTGTTGCCTGGAGCAAGGTATTTGGTGCGCACAGCGTCGATGCATTCGGTGGTTTCCGTTTCACAAACTTCAACTTCGACTCAAATGCCATCAGCGGAGCCAACTCTGGTAGTGATACAAAGTTCAATGTAAACAATGACCTTGAGCACCTTGACAGTGAGGGCGACAAAAATGTGTGGACAAACATTGCCTGGTATCTCTCTGGCGACTATTCATACAAGACACGCTATTTCTTGCAGTTGGCAGCTTCATTGGAGGCTTCGTCACGTTTCGGTGGCAGAGCCGAGAATGCTCTCAGAATGTTCGGTGTTGCCTGGGGCTTGTTCCCATCATTGCAGGCAGGCTGGTTGGTTTCATCTGAGCCTTGGTTCAATTTCCGCCCAGTCGATATGCTCAAGTTGCGTGCCGGTTTCGATATGACAGGTAACGATGCTATCGACTATCTTGCTGCGCGCAGCTATCTGCAGTCGGTAAAATACTATGACCAGTATATGGGCTTGCAGCTCGGTAATGTAGAGAACGACGGTGTAAAATGGGAGACAACATCACGCTTCAACGTAGGTTTGGATGCTATGCTCTTTGAGAACCGTCTGGCTCTTTCACTCGACCTGTACAGCGCAAGGACAAGAGACCTTCTTGTACAGAAACAGTATCAGTATGTAACAGGTATGGGTACCTATTGGGCCAACGGAGGTGAACTCAGCAATGTTGGTTTTGAGGCAAAGTTCAATGCAAAGCTTGTCAAGGAAAGAGACCTCAAGTGGGAGCTTGGCGCGTCAGTAGGCCACTACAAGAACGAGATTCTTTCGCTTGACGAGGAACTTGCTCCTGTACAGGTTTACGGTGGCGAGGTTGCTACAATGAAAGGACATCCAGTAGGTGTGTTCTGGGGATATGAGACCGATGGCGTCATTGCTTCTTCGGACGACGCCGATGTGTATGGTCTTTACCAGCTCGATGCCACAGGTGCACGAAACTATTTCAAGGCCGGCGATGTGAAGTTTGTTGACCAGACCGGCGAGGGTTGCATCGACCAGAACGACAAGGTCGTTATCGGTAATCCCAACCCCGACTTCTATGGTAACATCTTCTCAAAACTCTCTTATAGAGGTGTGACACTTGATGTCAACTTCAACTATTCTGTTGGTGGCGACATCTATAACTACTATCGTCAGCAGCTCGAGAACGGTGCATCGTTCTACAACCAGACAACGGCTATGCTTAACCGTTGGACTGTCGACGGACAGGTGACCGACATTCCATCTGTTGCGTATGGCGACCCTGTCGGCAATTCACGTTTCTCGGACCGTTGGATCGAGGACGGTTCTTACCTGCGACTCAAGAGTGTAAAGCTCTCTTACGATGTTCCTGTCGTTTCAAACTGGTTGCAGGGCCTGTCGGTGTGGTGTGCAGCCGAGAATATCTACACTCTCACAAAGTATCAGGGTGCAGATCCCGAGTTCTCGGTAAACAACAATGTGTTGTATCAGGGTGTTGATGCCGGTCTGTTGCCACAGACACGCAGTTTCCATCTTGGCGTAAAGGTTAATCTCTAATGTAACGATGCGTCTTTATCAATGAACGTTGATTAAGGTGAGAAAAAAGATAAAACAATGAAAAAGAGACTTATTTATACAATGACATTCCTTCTTTGCGGAACCATCCTTTTCAGTTCTTGCGAAGATATATTGAAGGTTGATTCAAACCGTGTTGAGTATGAGTTCGAGGATTGGACACTCAACGACTCAGTGTTCTCGGTTCTGGGTATCCTCAAAGCTGTGCAGGAGGTGGGCGACCGTCAGGTGCTCATCAACGAGTTGCGTGCCGACCTTGTGACAGTCAACGAGGATAAGGCAGTTCTCGATGTTCAGGAGTTGAGCCGTTCAGAGTTTAACCTCGAGACAAACAAATACCTCGATGTCAAGGACTATTATGCAATCATCAACAACTGTAACATATACCTTGCACGTGTCGACACCACTCTCGAGAAGAACAATGTCCGTTTGATGCTCCCCGAGTATGTAGCAGTCAAGAGCGTCCGTGCGTGGACATATCTGCAGCTTGCAATCAACCACAATTATGTTCATTATTTCACAGAGCCTGTTCTCACTCACAGTGCGGCCGAGGAAATTATGAACCAACCAAAGCTCTCACGCGAGGAGATTATCGACAAGCTCATTGTCGATATCCTCCCCTATGAGAACCCATCGGCCTATCCTATGCCAGCCTGGGACAAGGACGGCAAGGTGCTCAAGTTCGGTTATGGCGACAACGGTACCGAGGTTGAGACAAAGCGCCTCTTTGTACCTATAAGAATGCTTCTTGGTGAGCTCTATCTGTGGAAAGGTGAGTACAAGCGAGCTGCTCATTTCTACCACGCACAGATTGCCGGTACCGGTACCAACGAGACCGCAAAGAAATATAACGACTATGGTCACAAGGCAAGTTATAGCGGTGAAGGCGGCAAGAATATGGTAAATAGCTATATCGACCTGTTCGCTGCAAAGAAATTCGACTCAAACAGTGCGAATATCTTCACCATTATCCCATTTGCGAATACCGATCTCCACGGTACAACATCGGAACTTGCTACCATCTTCTCACCTCCAAGCGAGATTGGTGGCGCACAGGTTGTTGCATCGCCTGGTATCCAGTCATTGGCAAAGAGACAGGTGTACCGCTATTACGAGGGTACAGACCCCAAGAAACCCGATGTAGTTGAGTACAGTCATTTCTATGAGTATCCCGGCGACCTTCGTATCAAGGCTACTACCTACTCACAGCGTGGCACCGATGAAGCACAGACCGAGTACAAGAACATCATCGGCAAGTTCAACTTCGAGGAAGGTTCTATTGGCCTGGATGTTGAGTTCGTTCCCAATATCAAAACTACCTTCCTCATCCTGCAACGTAAGGAGCACGCTTATATGCGCTTTGCCGAGGCTATGGTAGGTCTTGCGCGTGAGGATTACATCGGTGCAAAGGAGCTTGCTATGACAGTCCTCAAGGAGGGTGTTAAGACCAGCTATCTCCTTTTGAAGGATACTACTATGGCTTGGCGTCCTGTCCGTGATGCCGAGGGCAATGTTGTTTATGAGACCGAAAAGGACGAGAACGGTAATGAGGTCTTTGTATATGAAAAGGACGAGAACGGCGATGTTATGCTCGATGTTAATGGCGAGGCTATCCCTAAGGTGAAGCAGGAGCTTTATCTCGCTTCTTGTGCCGACTCTGTACGATACAACTTCACAGCTCAGGACTTCAGCGAGAACAAGGGTATCCACTCACGCGGTTGCGGCGACAGCGAGCGCAATGCATATTACGCTTTGAACGATACCTGTGTTGCACGTTACTTGGGATTGACCGAGGTCAAGGACAAGGTTGAGACAATTCCTCGTCTCATCACTGCCGACGACTACAAGAACTACATTGCCGACCTTGTACTCGATGAGCTTGCTCTTGAGTTTGCTTGGGAGGGTACACGTTTTGGTGACCTCATCCGCTTTGCCGAGGCTGCAAAGAGAGCCGGTGACCCCAACTATAAGGATATCTTGGCTATGCGTGTAGCAGGCCGTGCATATGTGAATGATGTCACATACCGCAATGCAGCTTACCAGATGGATGCAACCATTTATGAAAAGATGTCTAACGAGGCAAACTGGTATCTGCCACTTCCCGGCGAGGCAAGTGTTGTAGACCCGGTTGCTCCAGACAATGTTCCAACAGGTGAACTTCCTAATAAATAATACAGACTGTAAACAAACCGGGGTGTGAGCTCCGGTTTGTTTTTTATAAAGAAACCGATTATGAAGCGAATTGTAATACTTACCGGTGCAGGAATGAGTGTCGAGAGCGGCCTGGGCACCTTTCGTGGCGGTGGCGGCCTGTGGGATGAGTATCCCGTTGAGCAGGTGGCAACCCCCGAAGGCTATAAGGCCAATCCCGCCCTTGTGCTTGAATTCTATAACAAGCGTCGCCGCGAACTGCTCACTGTGCAGCCCAACGAAGGGCATCGCCTTGTCGCCTCCCTTGAGGAACGTTTCGATGTCACTGTCGTGACACAGAATGTCGACGACCTGCACGAGCGTGCCGGCTCAACCGATGTCATCCACTTGCACGGTGAACTGATGAAAGCCTGCTCGTCGCGTGAGCCGCAGAACCCGGAGTATGTGTGCACTCTGCCGTCGCCCGACAGCGACCTGCACCTTGGCGACCTTGCTGCCGACGGCTCACAGCTGCGCCCCTTCATCGTCTGGTTCGGCGAGGCCGTCCCCCGCATCAGCGATGCAATCGACGCACTGCGCGGCATCGATGCCTTTGTCATCATTGGCACATCGCTCAATGTCTATCCCGCTGCCGGTTTGTTGAACTATGTCCCCGCCGATGTCCCTGTCTACCTCATTGACCCTAATGAAGTACACATTACAAGGCGCAATGTCATTGTCATCAGGCAAGGAGCATCAGATGGAATGCGCACACTCATTGATGAACACCTCACTAAAGGTTAATCCCACGCAATGGTGGTGAATGTTGAAGGTGAAAGTTGAAAACTGGAATTTAAGAAGTTCGTGCTTGTAGCAACAGGTCGCGCGTAGCAAAAATAATGCCGAACCCAGACTGAAGTGAACCCCAAAGTTTTTTGTCCAAACTTTGGGGTTCACTTCAGTTGCATTCAAACTCCTTCTCTTTGTTAAGAGAAGGGGGACCGCTTGCGGTGGAGGAGATAGTTTTTTGTTTCTATCTCCCTCCGCTTCGCTCGTCCCTCTTATCAAAGAGGGACAATCCTTT
>JAEIGA010012682.1_pt1 | contig 12800 bp, 11 predicted proteins | sample 9270691 | NCBI WGS metagenome assembly JAEIGA01 (sample SAMN17057246, study PRJNA624740) | gut metagenome | biome: biome; isolation source: fecal sample | host: Bos grunniens | place: China: Xizang | collected 2019 | reverse complement strand
TCGTCGCGGGAAAGATAAATCTTTTCCGCCGTTTTTTGCGTTCGTTGTTGCGCGCGCCGTATCGTTTTCATAATCCACCTAAAAATATAGGGAGCTCATAAATGATCTCCCTGCCGTTCCCGAAAAGAATTTCTCGGAAATCTTTCCTTTTTATTTTAACAAATCTTTTCGTTCCTGTCAATACTATACGCCGATTTTTCTAAAATTATTCCTTACGCTTTAAAAAATCACCCTTGACGGGAAGTTCTGAATTGCTCTCCCTTATTCAAAGATTGTCCGTTTTAAACGCACGGTAGTATTCACCGAGTTTTTCTATCTCTACCCTGCCTTGCAAATAGTCGATTAACCCGCTCGAAAACGCTTGTTCTTCCGTCTTTTTTACGGCAATTTTAAAAAGGACTTTTTCCCCGTATTCCGAAGAAAGAAGGGAGCAGGGTCGAAGTGAAAGATATTTTTGTAGCCCGTCTACCCCTGCATAGTCCACCTTAACGCATAACTCTAAACAAACTTCCAAAGAGCGAATATCTGCGCCTGATAAATTCTCCGCCGCGCTCGACGAATACGCCCTGACAAGCCCGCCTGCGCCTAATTTGACACCGCCGAAATACCGCACGACGACGACCGCCGTTTCAAAAAGTTTTTTATTTTTCAATACGTCAAGAATGGGTACGCCTGCCGTGCCTTGCGGTTCGCCGTCGTCGGAAAAACGCTGTAAGTTCCCTATCTTATCGGCAATAAAGGCATAACAGCAATGGTTGGCAAGGGTGTGCATAGAACGGATTTTCGCAATAAACGCGCGCGCTTCGTCTTCCCCTTCCACGTGCGCGGAATAGGTCAAAAACCGAGATTTTTCAATAATTTTTTCGCTAATCCGTTCCCCGTAGACCGTCAGCACCCGTTTTTCCATAGGCATTATTTAACGATTACTTTCAAATGCACTTTCTTGCCTTTGTGCAATACGAATTGTTTGGACGGTAATTGTGCGTTTACGTCGGTAATCTTACTTTCGTCCACCGAAACGCCGCCTTGCTCGATAAGTCTGCGCGCTTCCCCTTTGGATTTTGCAATCCCCGTAAGAACGAGCGCGTCTACTACCGTTTCCGCGTTTTCGATTTCTTTGGTCAAAAGTTCCGCGTCGCCACCGCCGAACGCCGCTTTCGCTTGGCTTTCCGCAATTTTAGCTTTTTCTTCGCCGTGTACTTCTTTGGTAAGCTCGAACGCAAGCACTTCTTTGGCTTTGTTAATGCGTTCGTCTTTATGCGCGCAAAGTTCTTTAATCGTTTCGACGGGCAAGAAGGTTAATAAGTTCATGCACTTTTCTACGTCTTCGTCGTTCACGTTGCGCCAGTATTGATAAAATTCGTAAGGCGTGGTCTTATTTTCGTCGAGCCATACCGCGCCTTTGGCGGTTTTACCCATTTTCTTGCCTTCCGACGTGGTAAGCAGGGTAAACGTCATTGCGTACGCCGGCTTTTGTTCTTTAATACGAATTAAGTTTGCGCCCGCAAGAATATTACTCCACTGGTCGTCCCCGCCGAGTTCCAAAGAACAGCCGTACTTTTGATGCAACACCAAAAAGTCGTAGGCTTGCATAAGCATATAGTTAAATTCCAAGAAAGACAGCCCGCGTTCTAAACGCTGTTTAAAACATTCCGCCGACAACATTCTGTTTACCGAGAAATGCGCGCCGATATCCCGCAAGAAATCCACGTAATTTAAGTTCAAAAGCCAGTCGCCGTTATCCACGATAATCGCCGCGTTTTCCCCTTCGAAGGAAATAAACTTCGACATTTGCTTTTTAAAACATTCCACGTTATGGCGAATGGTTTCTTTGGTCATCATACTGCGCATATCCGTTCTACCCGAAGGATCGCCGATCATTGCCGTACCGCCGCCGATAAGAATAATCGGCTTATGCCCAGCCTGTTGCATGTGATGCATTGCAATCAACTGCATAAAATGCCCCACGTGCAAAGAATCCGCCGTAGGATCAAAGCCAATATAAAAAGGCACGCTTTCCTTACCGAGTTTTTCGTAGAGTTCTTCTTCGAATACCGTTTGCTTTACGAACCCGCGTTCGCGCAAGGTATCCATTACGTTTTTAGCCATCTTCTTACTCCTTAAAAGGTATTAACGTTATTATAATGTTAATATTGTATTCCTTTTAAAGCCTTTTGTCAAGCGTTTGCGGGCTGTTTTTCCGCGAAAGCGTCAAATACGCGCGACGGCAAAATAAGCGAAGCTCTTAAAGCGGACAAAGCTTCCGAGCGCGTACGGTTTTGAACGCTAAACGCAAGCTCTTGATTTAACCGCAAAATACGTTCTTCGTATCTTCTTTGTTGTATTTTTTCCATTTCATAATCGAATTTCGTCATTTTTTTACTTCCTTTCCCTTTTTTCGAGCTTAGTATAGCATAGATAACTTGACAATATCAGTCATATATGATAAAATATTTTTAAAAAATCAGAAAAGGAGAACTTCCTATGAAATTTATGATTTTAATCGATATTCTGTTCGAGCTTTTGGCAAAGCGTAAAATTACGGCGAGATATATCGCGGACAAGCACGAAATTTCCATTCGTACGGTGTATCGGTATATCGACACCCTGTCTATGAACCTGCCCGTATACGTACGCAGGGGCAGAAACGGCGGGATTTGTATTTCGGATAATTACAAACTCCCCAAAGGTTTTATGACGGAAGAAGAATACGACGCGGCAATCGAAGCGTTGAGCGCAATGTATTCCCAACTTCCCGAAGAACGGTTTTTAGCGGCGAAACGCAAGCTCTCCGCACAGGTCAAAACGGAAATGCGGGACTTGACCCTTTCAGGCGAGCTGGGCACGATTTTAATCGACAGCGGGTCTTGGGGGGATACGCGCAAATTTTCCGACAAAATTCGATTATTCGAAGAATGTATCCGTGAAAAGCTCGTCCTTGAAATCCGTTATCAATCGCGCGTTGGCGAAAAAACCGAACGCAAAATCGAACCCCACGTTTTAGTCTTTAAGCAAGGCGTTTGGTACGTCTACGCTTTCTGCCGAAAACAACGTGCATTCCGACTTTTTCGTTTGGGCAGAATTACAAGCACCTTTTTAACAGACGAAAAATTCATTCGCCGTCCGTTTAAGCGGGAAGATATTCCGTTAAACTACTGGACGAGCGAAACGGACTCTTTAGACGTCGTTTTTGAAATTTCCGAATCGGCGTTCGCGGACGCGCAAGACTGGTTAGGCGTGGAAACTCTCTCTCAAAGAAACGGGAAATGGTACGCCGAAGCAACTCTCCCCAACGACGAAGCGTTAATCAGAAAAATCGTCGGCTTAGGTTCGGGGCTGAAAGTCCTTTCCCCTGCCGAGCTACAAACCCGCGTAAAAGCAATGGCGAAAGATATCGCTACATTGTATTAAGCGGTATTTTCGCCCTTTGGGCAATCACGCGTCCCCCCCCTTTTACAACGGAAATTCCTGCTTAAACGGCATAATCAAAGGCATTCGCGCCTATAATAATATAAAAGTAATTAGGCAGGAGAAGAGTATGAAAAAAATTGCGTTTACGGGGGGCGGGAGCGCGGGACACGTCGTTCCTAATTTGTCGTTGATTAGCGAAATTCTCGCCAGCGGGGAAGCGGACGTTTGCTATTTCGGGTCGGACGGAATTGAGAAGACGCTCGTCGAAAGGCTGAAAATTCCTTACTATCAAACGCAATGCCCGAAGCTCGTGCGCGGGAAGTCTTTTTCTGCGCTTAAACGAAATTTAAAAATACCCTGTTTATTAAAAAAAGCAGTTCGGCACGCCGAAATCGGTTTAAGGGATTTTGCGCCCGACGTGGTCTTTTCCAAAGGGGGCTACGTTTCCTTGCCCGTCGTGTTGGCGGCACGGCGGTTAAAAATTCCTTGCCTTACCCACGAAAGCGATTTTTCGATCGGACTTGCGAATAAATTGATGGCAAGAAAATGTGAGCGTGTGCTTACGTCTTTTCCCGAAACGGCGGATAAGTTCAAAAACGGGAAGTATACGGGCGCGCCGATTCGGCGGGAGCTGTTCGGGTATTCCAAAGCCGAAGCCGAGCAAAAATTTATAGGTACGCACGGAAAAAAGGTCGTGCTTGTGTTCGGGGGCGGGAGCGGGAGCTTGATGATAAATGAAGCGCTTAGAAACGCTTTGCCCACGCTCACGAAAAAATACTACGTTTTGCTTATTTGCGGAAAAGGAAACACGGTGGAAAGCACACTCAAAAACTACCGTCAAGAAGAGTTCATCACAGACATGGGCGCGGCTTACGCAGTTGCCGACCTTGTAATCGCGCGAGCAGGTGCTGGTACGGTTTTCGAGCTTTTAGCGTTAAAAAAACCCGCGCTATTAATACCGCTCGAAGGGCAAACACGGGGCGACCAAAAGGAAAACGCGAAGTATTTTGAACAAAAAGGCTTATGCCACGTTTTGAAACAAGCCGAACTACACCGCCTGCCCGAAGCAATCGAAGAATGTTTTGCAGACGAACGCTTAAAACAACGGCTTAACAATTCGGGGTTTGTGTGTGGAAACTCGAATATTTTGCACGAAATTCGCAAATTCCTTTAAGGTATGAGAGTACGCTACTACGACGAACACGGCAATCTACGCAAAAAGAAAAAACGGCGCAGAATGAGCCGCAAAAAAAAATTTTTGTTCATTTTATTGAGTATTGCAATCGTCGCCATTGCGATTTTTATCTATTTTCAGCGCAACGTCACCCGCGTTTTAATTTCCATTAGCGAAGCGACGATGCGCGCCTGCACGACGATTGCCGTCAACGACGCCGTATATTATACGCTCAGCGACGAAATGCGCTATGAAGATCTCGTTTCGCTCGAACGCGACGAGCAAGGCAATATCACGGCGGTTTCCGCAAACGTACTTAAAATCAATAAAATCGCGCGGGATACTGCGTCTATCTCTCAATCCAACTTAAAAAACCTAAGCTTAAACGGTATCCCCGTTCCGCTCGGCGCGCTTACGGGCATTGAAGCGTTTGCGGGGTTAGGTCCGCGCATTCATTTCCGTATCATACCCGTCAGCTCGGTGTCTTGCGATTTCTCATCCCACTTCGAAAGCGTAGGGATAAACCAAACCAAGCACACCATTTACTTAAACGTGATTGCCGATATCAGTATCGTTATGCCGTCGCGCACGGAGCGTTTTTCCGTTTTAACGGAAATTATGGTCGGGGAATTCGTTATCGTAGGCGACATTCCCGACACCTTTTTACAAACCGACCTTTTCGGCAACAAAGCCCAGCTCACCCCTTGAACAGAAAAAATTTCTTTCTTTTTAACACCTCATCCGACGTTCAGCTCGCTATACTTCGCTCTCACGCCACCTTCCCCCGCTGGGGAAGGTTAAAATACGGCAACAAGTAAAGCCTTCCCCTGTAGGGGAAGGGGGACCGCTTGCGGTGGATGAGGAGTTTGAAATTACTACAAAATGTTCCCCGTCGCACGGTATAAGAATACCCCCCAAAAAAAATAAATATTTCTTATTTTTACGAAAAAACTCTGCGCTAAGCAGAGTTTTTTAATAATCCGTTATTCCTAAAAGATAATCGGCTGATACATTAAAAAATATACACAACTTGGTTAGAGTAGCTAAATCAGGCTCTCTAATACCTTGCTCATAATTCGAATACGTTGTACGCTCAATACCTATTGCCGTCGCAACGTCTTTTTGGGAAACCCCTATCAATTTTCTTGCTTCTTTCAATTTTTCATTAAATTTCATAGTAAAATTATAACACAAAATGTGTCAAAATAATTGACAAGACACAAAATGTGTCATATAATATAATTAATTTTTTACAGGAGAAATTTTATGGAAAAGAAAGAATTTTTCAAAGACAGCCCTTATTTACAAAAGTTTTTTAAAAGCTTAGAACGAAAAATAAAGGAATTTAAAAGCTATGAATGGAATGAATATACAACCCGTGAAAATTTAATACAAAAACGGGACACGTTTCTCAAAATCGCGCAAACCCTAAATGAATTTGATTTATATATTTTATTTTACGCAAAAAACTTAGACCATTTAGGAAAATTAGGTCTTTTGAAAATTTTAAAGAAAGTATATCAATCAAAATGCAACTTGCATAATACCTTACAACAAAAGTCTGTTTTAATTGACCCTGCTTTAATCGGAGAAGGTAAAAAACGAACAACCCCTAAAAAATAAAGGTTTTCTAATTTTTTTAATTCTTCTTACTTCTTGCTTTGAAAATCATTGCCATAATAAACGAGAAAATGACAGCCGCGCTCACCCCTGCGCTCGCCGCGCTTAACGCACCCGTAAACGCGCCGAATAAGCCTTTTTGCGCTCCTTTAATCGCACCGTTTGCAAGCAGATACCCAAAGCCCGAAATGGGAACGGTTGCCCCTGCGCCCGCAAAGTCTACGAGATATTGATATAATCCCAACCCCTGCAACACCACGCCCGCAAGCATAAAGATAACGAGTATCTTCCCCGCCGTAAGGTCGGTGAAATTGATTACGATTTGCGCAATCATACAAATCAGTCCCCCTACGGCAAACGCTTTAATAAAGGCGAATATAACGTCGAAATATTGTGTAAACATAATTAGCTCCTTATACGTTTTCAATCGCAACGGCGTGCGAAATAGCGGGTATACTCTCACCCTGTCCGCTGGAAACGGTTGAAAGCAACGCCCCCGTTGCTACGAAAAGCACTTTGTTTAATTCCCGTTTTTTCAGCTTATCCATAATATAAGAATTAAACACGACCGCACTACAACCTGCCCCGCTACCGCCTTGAAACTCGTCTTCGAGTACGTTATAGACGATTTCCCCGCAGTCCACGTGATTTTTGGAAATATCCACACCCTTTTCCCAAGTCAAATCCTTTAAAATTCGGCTACCTAACGCACCTAAGTCCCCCGTGATAATTAAATCGTAGTAGTCCGCATCCCTGCCCGTTTCTTGCAAATGCTTTAAAATGGTATGATTGCAACTTGGGCTCATTAGTCCATTAAATCCACAATACCATTGAAAAAAGCTGTTTTGAGGCAAAAAATTGCTGTTTTTTAGCCTTTTTCGCTGTATTTTGTCGCCAATTTGTTGATTTCTCTTGAGTTTCGATTACTATTTTCATCAAAACAAGATGGTATCAACGGCAGCCCTATGCACCCCATTAGTCCAATAGTTCTATACTTTTATTGTGTGGAAAGAAATGTGTTTTATGCTTTGCTTTATGAAATTCATTTAAAAGGTCTTACTCCATCAAAAATATTTTTATTGCCCAATAAAAATATATAACATTTCCTCTTTAATCATAACAGTCGATTTGTTATCTATTTAGAAAAAATGTTATATACGTATAGCATAATAAATTTCCCCCAGGCTTTTGCTAATGCACATATCTTTATTATAATAAGAAGGTTTATTCAATTGTTTTAGATTTTTTTATATATACTAACACTCCTACATTTTACATAATAATCTTATCCGCAAAACCTATCTTTAAAATACTCCAAAGCACACTTAGCAAGCGGCAAGAAATTTTCTTGACACAATCCACCCTCTTTTAATATACTCTATAATCGTCCAACAAAATAGCCGCTTCGGGTATAGACAAGGAGATTAAAAAACTTAAAATTCCTTCAAATGCTTCTTCGTATTTTTTATTGTTTTGCAATTCTTTTTTGTATTCAATTAACGCAATAGATAAAATTTCAATTAAACATTGTTTACTTTTTAATACAGTCGTTGCCATATTTTCAGTATTATGATTCACAAATGAATTTAATCCTATTAAAACTTCTGGCAATAATTCTTTCGGTTGTAGTTGATATATATTTCTAATTGCTTGTTCTGGGCTATATTTGCCGTATTCAAGCAACAGCTTATTTATAAATAATTTATCACTTGGCAAATAGTTCGTTTTGCATAAACTCCAGTCCCCCGCATATTCACTACATGTCAATAAGGCGCAATTGCTAAACGCCTTTTTAAGAGATTCCGTTGACAAATATTTTTTAAGTTTTCCTAATATATAAATAATATGATTCCGAATTTCTCTATTGTTGTAGCCATCAAAAAATTTAACAGATAATGGTTCAAAAATTCTTTGTATAAACTTCACTAAATCATGACTTATGTTAATTGGTTCTTTAAATAATAAGTCCAGGACTTTATCCGCATGTTGTTTATCTATTATTAAATTCCTAAAAAAGCAACGATGCAAATTATACGAACTATAGTAGTTTATTCTATCGCGATGATCATGTTTTTCATAATGCAATTTTAATCCTGAATATAATTTCTCTAATATATTATAATCTTTAGCATTCAAAACCGATAAATTATAATTAGAAATAGCATAGCACAAATTATCATCGACAAACTCTTTGCTTACTATTTTACACTCATCCACCTCTGCATCACCTTTATAAAAAGTTCTAAATCTTTCAAAATAATCATACTGATATTTCTTAATCCGTTCTTTTTTGTAATATGCGACACGTTTATCACATTCATCTTCTGCGATTAAAAAGAGACATTTTCTTAATTCTGCTTCTAAAATAGAATTTTCACTTAAATAATACCGCGTAATCCCTATTAAAGTATCCGTTTTTTCGCCTTGCAATAAAATTTGAAATATCTTATATCGAATAACTTCTTTCAATTCTTCTGATATATCAAAATCTAATTGTTTCCATATTGCAATATATTCATTCTTTTCAAAAATTTTAATTTTTTGAAAAATATCATTCATACCAGGGACAGCCAATTGGTCCATATCTATTAAGCCGTCAAGAAACCCTAGCATATATCTAATATACCTTTCTCTAGATTCTTGGTCCAATTCCTGATTGGCAAGTGCGAGAAGTATTAATATTTTTACATGATTATTTAATCCATTTATGGATATTTGCGTTATATCATAAAGTATTATTGAATCAAGAATCGCGGTCAATTTATTAAGGTCCACACGCTCGAAATTTGTAGTGTCGCCTATAAAACTATTAATTTCGAATATCAATTTCTTTATAGGTTCTTGTATTTTTGTATTTTCTTCAACAATTTCTTTCGGTTTGCCTTCAAACTTTCCTTCTACTATATATTCGCCAGGATTATCGGTCTCATAAATTACCGCTTTACGTAAATCCATTTTTTGAATATTAAGCAATGCTATTGCATCTTCATTGCCTATATCACTGTATAATTTATCAATTATCTCTAAAACTTTTCCACGATATTGGAAATTAAATTGCAAAGTTATAGCATAGTCCTGTAACGTTCTTTGCCTAAACTCTTGATTATTGAAATCCTTTAGTAATTTGTTATCATTTTTATGCATCAAACCTATACAATTTAAGCCTGAAAACGAATTCTCTTGTACCTTTCTATGCAAATCAAAAATTATAAAATCGGGATTAGTCAATAAAGGAATTGCATAATCTTGCAATTGGGCATAATATTTTTCCGCCAAGGAAAAGATTATTGGGAAAAAGAAAATATTATTTGCATGGGCAAAAACATATTCTCTAAATATAATATAATACGGCCGACAATCTTTTAACTGCAAGATCTTAGGCAATCCTTCAATCAAATAATATTCTAAACACATTAGCATATTAGGTATAATTTCAGGGAATGTAGTTCCACCTCTAAACGCCATCCAAAAGGATTCGTGTCCATAAAAACTTTTTGTTACATCTTCAATAATCAGTGAATATATGCTTAATGTATTTGGATTAGATTTCTCAAAAATATTAACACATTCATTTATAAACTCGACAATAAATTTTATTCCACTCACCAAATCTATTTGTAAAAGAGCATAAACAAAGCTGTTTATCAAAAACAATCTATTATGATTTGGATTAAAAACATAATTGCTATATTCACCGCTTAATCCCCAAGCATAAAAACGAGAAGCGTCTTCTCTACTTCGATACATAAAAATTTCTTCATCCTCAGGTTGATGATGATACTCATATCTCCAGAAAAAATCTGCCAAATCACATATTTCCCCCGTCATATTTCTAATTAATTCAAAATTTCCATACTCTAACGTATCTTGCAAAATATATATAGCACACCACCTTTCATCGTCATTTGTTGATTTCAACCAGCTTTTTAGCTTTGTCCAAATTTGTATAATTTCTTCTTTGGCACACGAAGAAAAACGATAAAGCAACTTTATCGCATTACGCAATGCAGTATATTTTGAAGACCGAGATATACTTGAAAACTTCTCGTTAATATAATACATTAATACATTTTTGGCAGCGTCAAAATGAAGTTCAGGAGCTTTTTCACCACTATACGCACTATAATTCTCTATTAATTTTATAATATCTTTTGCACAATCTACTTGGTCATAAATATGATACTTGTAAATTATTTCAATTAAAAATTTTCTTGCTTGTCCCAATGGATATAAGGTTAAATCTTTAACGTTATTTTTATTGATTTGAAAAGCATATAAATTAGTAATTTTAATAAACTTCTTCAAGAGATCGTCGTTTTCTTGAGTTTTAAGATAACCTTTTAATTCCTCAAAAAAATTCTTTCCGTCATTTGATTTTACAATAGCCGCAATTGTATTTTCTACAAGCATTTTAGGGGAATCTACGGATAAAATTATATCATAAAGTAAGGTGCAATTCCCTGTTTTTTCAAACATTTTACTTTCCACCCATATCTGATATCTTCTATATATACATTCGCTAAACTCTAATAGCTTAGTCCAAAAAACATTATTATCATGTTTTGACAGCTCATAAATTTTATCTATTTCTTTTTCAAAGAAAATATCTTCAAAAATATCGTGTTTAATACGAATTTTTGTTTTATCCTCATTTTCAATCAATATATCATCTGATATTAATTCAGAAATAGCACTTAAATCATAATCTTCCTTGAACACATAAACGCTTTTCTTTGACGCTCTTTCTGCGATAATTCGAGATATGGTATCTCTACGTAATGAAGCATGTGAGCCTTTTTTGCATACGACTTTATCCCATATTTTTTGTCTAAAATCTCGCACCGTGCTCACATCGACACTTTCGCCACTCATAGCCAAAATCATATTTAAATACCAAGGCGTTCTAAACAATTCTTTTCCTAAAATATTTTCAAAATCGCCAATAAATGGATATTTTTCTTTTAGACTATTGATTTCCTCTTCAGCAATTCTATTTATATACAATGTTTTACAATTGAATTGTTGCTGTATTGTAAAAAAACTACTAGAATTAATTTCTCTACATGTCATATATACTTTGATGGTCGGATATTTTTCACATACCTTCAAAAAATACTGCAAATTATTATTCTTATCCAAACAATCAGACAACGATTCTAACGAATCAATAAAAATTGATAAAGACTTCTCCCCGAGATAAGAAAATATTGTATCTAAATCAAAAAACCAAATATTATTTAAATTTCTTTCTTCTGCTAAAACTTCTGCGCGTATATATAAACAGTTTTTCCCCTGTAAATATAACTTACAAAACGCAGTCTTTCCTATTCCTGCTGGACCTAAAATAAAAGTGTTTTTACTATTTAATTTTTCCAATTCTTCAATTTTAGATTCGATATTGCATATAAACCCCTCCCCGATAGTTGAATTCAATTGTTCAACATCAAATGAACTTCGCTTTAATGCTCCATCATACTTCTGCAATTCTGTCTCAAGAATAGAAAAATTTTTATAAACCAAACCATAAAGGTCATCTAAAAACGATCCTTTTCCTTCTTGTGCTTTCGCTAAAATACATTTTGGAGTAATTATATTTTCTTTGCTAAAATAATCATATTCCTTTTCCAAAGTCAAATAATTAGAATTATAATCATTCAACAAAATAAAATATAACTTTTTGATTGTTTTTTTGAACTCCGATTTTTCTATTTTCTCTATAGTTTTTCTAATTTTTGTGCCTGGCGTAGAATCTGTACTTACCTGAATATAAATATCCCCTTCTTCTGAAACTAAATCAACATAAGGTTCATTTGAACGAGTTTCATTACAATTTTTAAAGTCTTTATTAAGCCATAATCGAACAAGCCGAATCGCAAAAATCTCGAAATGCTTTGCTTCATCAAATAATCCCAACGAATTTAATGTAGCAACTTTTGCCTGATAAGCGCTTAAATATTCGGCAATATAATTCACCTTTGCTGCTGTATCATTCATTTACATATCCTCCATCCTAAAATTAGGATTAAACCTTTTTATATAGACAATTGCTTGTTATAGCAACGACAATTGTTCCGAACGATAGAACCCGTGTTCAATGGATTCGTTCCCTTCGTGAGTCAAAAGTTCATTATTCGACATTGGACGTTTTTTGACAATCGCCTTGATGACAATATCAAAGCAGTTAATAACGTCAGACTTATTGATATCAGAAAGACATATCATCTGTACCCTAAAATGCTTGGCCATTGCAAACATCGGAACAAGAATGTGCTTAGAGGATGTTGCTCCGAAGGGATTATCGAGAATCAATGCGCTTCGCAAATCTTTGTCGCGGATACTTCCAAAATCACCGCGAGTATAATTCATCAAAGAAAGAATAACAGCAAAATAGACTACGAATTTTTCCGCACCAGAATTGTTAACTTGTGTCTGCTCCCAAGAACGATAACCTGCGTTTTGAGGGTTTTGATCGATCTTATAAGCATCCACACGAATTGCTTCTTTACCGATGTATTTGCGCAACAAATTCCTGCTACCGACAATTTTTTCTACCATCTTTTTGACATCAACTTCGGTGACGGCTTCATCGGACATT
>JAEIGA010012681.1_pt1 | contig 12801 bp, 13 predicted proteins | sample 9270691 | NCBI WGS metagenome assembly JAEIGA01 (sample SAMN17057246, study PRJNA624740) | gut metagenome | biome: biome; isolation source: fecal sample | host: Bos grunniens | place: China: Xizang | collected 2019 | reverse complement strand
TATATCTAAAGAGAAATATGACTATGATCCAAATACAGAGACATATTCTATAAACGCTGGATGTCTTGCTGAGAATGATATCAAAAGTCATATAATAACAAATATCGAAGAAATAGGGCGTGATTATAAAGTAACAACATATGAGTATATTTGGAAAGCAGTTGATAGTAATGGCTTAATGACGGTTTGGGATGCAAAAAATATAGATATATATAGTTTAGATGGAGATAGATTAGTTAGATTTGATATTAAAGAAGAAACAGAAGTTGATGGAGAATACGAATATATTACATCTAAATTGTACGATTCAGAAAATAATTTTGTAGAAGATGAGCATCAATATTTAAAAGAGCATTTAAATATTTTGAAAGATAAAAGAGAAATTTATATAAAATATGATGAAACAAATGATAGATATATAATTGATTCTAATAAAATAATTAAATAAAAAAACAAAAAACTCTGTAAGGAATCTTACAGAGTTTTTTTGGCAGGGGTAGTAGGATTCGAACCCACACAAGCGGTTTTGGAGACCGATGTGCTACCATTAACACTATACCCCTAAACAAATTGACATTAATTATTTTAGCATATAAAAAAATAGAATTCAAGTAAAAAAATAAAAAATATAAGAAAATTTTGAATAAATAGAGAAAAAATAAAATCTATTATAAATAATTTTTCTATTGTCTAAAAAGTGTTGCAAATGAAATTTGATAAATATATAATTATTATACATGGCGAAAAAGAGAGTTATTTAATAATTAAAATACTTGGAGGTAGTAATTTGGATAAGAGTAAAATCAAGTATATAATATTTATAGGTGTTGTTTTAATAATAACATATTTATTTAATGCTATTTATGACCAAATGCAAGCTAATTTAGAAAAAATTTCGAATTGGAATTATACCAAAGAGGAAAATAATTTAAAAATTATTTCAAGCTCAGAAAACCAAGATTTAGAAAATATAATAGAAAAATATGCAAATAAGAATAATATAGAAATTGAAATTGAATATGCTGGAACATTAGAAATAATGGAAAAATTGAATTCTGGTGAAAAATATGATGCTGTATGGTGTTCAAATTCAGTATGGCTTTATATGTTGAATGATAATGTAAAAGTAGCAGAGTCAAAATCAACAAGTATAAATCCAGTAGTATTTGCAATAAAAGAATCAAAAGCTAAAGAATTAGGATTTGTAGGAAAAGATATTTATACAAAAGATATTGTTGAAGCGATAAAAAATGGAAAATTACAATTTAGTATGTCAAATCCAACGCAAACTAACTCAGGTGCAACTGCTTATTTAGGACTATTATCAACGCTTGCTGGAAATCCTGAAGTGTTAAATTTGACTCATCTTCAAGATGAAAATATAAAAAATGAATTAGTTTCTTTGTTTAGTGGAATGGAAAGATCATCAGGAAGCGAAATATTTTTAGAAGAAATGTTCTTGAAAGGATCTCATGAATCAGTTGTTACATATGAATCTTCAATTATAAATATAAATAAACAATTGGAAAAAGAAAATAGAGAAACACTATATGCATTATATCCAATTGACGGAGTATCAATTTCAGATTCTCCTTTAGCATATATTGACAATGGAAACGATAATAAAAAAGAAATATTTTTAAATTTTAGAAATTATATATTAAGTGATGAAGGTCAATATTTATTAGCTCAAACTGGAAGAAGAACATGGTTTGGAGGAGTAAATAAAAATGCTAATAAAGATTTATTTAATCCAGAATGGGGGATAGATACATCTAAATATATTGTACCGATAAAATTTCCAAATACTAAGATAATTCAAGACGCATTGGGACTATATCAAGCTGAACTTAGAAAACCAGTACATACAGTATTTTGTTTAGATTATTCTGGAAGTATGTATGGTAACGGATATACAGAATTAACCGATGCGATGAAATATATATTAACACAAGAAGAAGCCAAAAAGGATTTATTACAATTTAACGAAAAAGATAAAATAACAGTAATACCTTTTAGTACGGATGTGATTGATACATGGCAAGTAACTGATGGAACTGATACCCAAGAATTATTGAATCAAATTTTAAATTTAAGTCCAACAGGATCTACAAACATTTATGATACTTCTATTGAAGCTTTAAAAATTCTAGATGAAGAAGATTCTAGTAAATATAATCTTTCAATAATACTTATGACTGACGGATTATCAAATAGAGGTTCATATAATACTTTAAAATATAAATATAACAATTTAGGAAAAGAAATCCCAATATATTCAATTATGTTTGGAAATGCCTATGAAAACGAATTAGAAGAAATTGCAGAATTAACAAATGCTAAAATTTTTGATGGAAAAAAAGATTTATTAAAAGCGTTTAAAGAAGTGAGAGGATATAATTAATGAATAAAAATTTAAAAGGGCAAATAATATCAGCTGTGATAGGAGCAACTTTTTTTGCAGTTCCTTATTTAGGCTTTAGTCAACCAATACTCCCATCGTTAGGTATTGGAGCATTGGCGTTTGGTGCAGGAAACTTAGTTTTTTCAAAAGATACTAGCTCTAATGATTCTTTAACTAAAGAAAAAAGTTTTTATGAATTATTAAATGATGCCAAAAGACAAAATGCAGAAATTTATTCAATGATAAATAGAGTAGAAGATGAAAAGTTGCAAAAAAATATAACAGAAGTACATAGTTATGCAAAAAAAATTATAGATACAATTTCAAAAGATCCTAACAAATTAAATCAAACTCAAAGTTTTTTCAATTATTATTTGCCGGTTACTGTTAGAATATTAAAAAAATATGATTTGATTGAAAACCAATCACTTGAAAATGATGATATGAAAAAATTTATGGAATCTACAGAAAAGATGATTGAAAAGATAAATGAATCATTTAAAATGCAACTTGCTAATTTATATCAAGTTGATATTATTGATACTGATGCTGAAATGAAAGTGTTTGAATCTCTTTTGAAAGCAGAAGGCTTTTCAGATGTTAATGATTTTAATATAAAATAAAGGAGGTAAGTTACTTGAAAAAGAAAACAATAGGTATTGTAATTTTTATTTTATTAATATTAATAATTATTGGAATAAAATTTGCAACTGATGATGAAAATATTGTAGATGTGAGTGACAAAATTAAAAACTTAACAAAAGTAACAATTGCTGTTGGTGGTGGAAAAGAAGATTTTATTGCAGATGAAAGAGTTAATCAAATAATGAAAGAAAAATATGGTATAGAACCTATTTATGACAGTTGGAGCAATGGAAAAATGATTGTAAATCCACTAACAAGAAAAGATGGTTCTAGTTATGATTTAATGTTTTGTTCTGATCAAAGATTTTATGATTATTATAAATTGACACCAGATTCCTCTAAAGGCGAAGCAGAAAGAGAAACTGTTTTAGATGGAGGACTAACACTAAACACGCCTATAGTTATATATAGTTGGGACAAGGTTGTAGACGCACTAATTGCAGAATCAATAGTAACAGAAAAAAATGGAGTATATTATATTACTGATATGAATAAGCTTTTAGATTATATATTAGAAGGGAGAAAATGGTCTGATATTGGTCTAGATATGCTTTATGGTAGCATTAATATTGCTTCAACAGATCCTGTAACATCTTCACCAGGGGCTACATATTATGGACTGCTTTTATCGATTATGTGCGATGGAAATGTAACTGAAGCTTCAATGCAAGAAAACTTACCAAAATTAAAAGAATTTTATGAAAAATCTGGATATATGAATAATACACCTGCAGATTTATTTGAAAGATATTTAAAAACAGGAATGGGTGGAGAACCTATGATTGTTGATTATGAAAAGAGTATAGTTGAATTTGCAACATCAAATCCAGATGGCTTTGCACAAGTAAAAGATAATATTAGAATATTATATCCAACTCCGACAATTTGGAATTCTCATTGTATAGCAACATTTACAGAAAACGGAAACAAGTACAATGAAGTTTTTGAAGATCCAGAAATTGGGCAAATAGCATGGGAAAAATATGGATTTAGAACTGGGGTGACAGGAGGAACATACGATGTTTCAAAATTAGGAATAAATGGAGTGCCACAAACAATAACAAGTACTGTTTCTAGTCTAAAAATGAGTATGTATAATGAGTTAATATCTTACTTAGGAGGAAAGTAACATGAAAAAAGATATATATGTAGATGATGAAGAAATTAAAATAATAGAACATAAACGTAAATTTTTATCTTTTAACACAACTGAAATTGAATACAAAATTCCAGTTCACTTAATAAAATTAGTACAAAAAGCGTATACAGATGAATCGGGAACTATGTCTATTGCAATTTTTTTAGAAACTGAAGATGAATATTTCTTTACATATGAAGAAGTTGAAAATATTGATTTAGTTTTTTCTAATTTTATAGACTTGAAAGAGAGAACAAACAAATTTAGAGTAGAACTTTATAATATCAAAACAAGAGAAACTATAGATAAGTAATTTAAGGGGGAAAAATTAATGAGTGAAGCATTAGAATTAAAAGTAGAGCCTAAAGTGGCTTCAGAAAAAATTGAAAAAGAAATTTTAACAGGAGAACAAGTAACTGAAGAAAAAGTAGAGAGTTCTTTAAATTATGAGTTATTAGAGCCAGAAGTGAAACAAGCAATAGATGAATTTTGCGAAAAAGTTGATGTTACTGATTCAGCTCAACTATTACAATATGGAGCTTCTGCACAAAATAAAATATCAACATTTTCAGATAGTGTACTTCAAACTGTAAAAACAAAAAATGCAGGAGAAGTAGGGGATTTACTTGCAAGTCTTGTTGTTCAAGTTAAAGATTTTGATGCAGATGTACCTGAAAGTTTAAACCCAAAAGGCTTATATGGATTATTTTTTAATGCCAAAAAACATATTGAAAAAATGATTGCAAAATTTTCTAAAGTAGAATCAAATATAGCAAAAATTGAAAAACAATTAGAAACTCAAAAAATTAAAATGTTAAAAGATATTACAATATTTGATACAATGTATGAAAAGAATTTGGAATATTTTAAAGATTTATCTTTATATATAATTGCAGGAGAAAGAAAACTAGAAGAGTTAAGAAATGTAAAATTACCTGAATTGCAAAAAGCTGCAGAGGTTTCTGGAGAACAAGCAGATATTCAAAAAGTAAATGATATGGTTAGTGCAATAAATAGATTTGAAAAGAAGATTTATGACTTAAAAACAACAAGAATAATATCTCTTCAAATGGCTCCTCAAATTAGATTAATACAAAATAATGATAGTGAATTAGTTGAAAAAATTCAAAGCTCATTAATTAATACAATACCACTTTGGAAAAACCAAATTGTTATAGCATTAGGAGTGGTTAATGCTAAAAGTGCACTAGATGTACAAAAAGCTGTTACAGATACAACAAATGAAATGCTACAAAAAAATAGTGAAATGTTAAAACAAGGAACAATAGAAATTGCAGAAGAATCTGAAAAAGCGATAGTAAATGTTGAAACATTACAAAAAACAAATAAAGATATTATAGAAACTCTAGATAAAATTCTTGAAATTCATAAAATGGGAAGAGAAAGAAGAATTGCTGCTGAAAATGAACTTATAAATATAGAGCAAGAATTAAAAAATAAAATGTTAGAGATAAAAGTAGATTAATAAAAAGCTCGTTACATTAATTGTAACGGGCTTTTTTATTTAATATATTGTAAATAAAAGAATTAATGGAAAAATTAAACCAATGAGAGATAAAATGATAATTGTTATTCCTGCTGGAAAATTTTTCTTGTTATTAATTTCGTATATCGCATAATAATAACTTTTTAAAAACGAATAGATTAAAAAGATAATAGCTAAATATTTCATAAAACTCCTTATTCTTTATTAAATAGATTACTTGAATTTATTTTTGTTTTTATTTCTAAAGAAAAAAATGAATCTCTAAATATTTTATCCCAATTTAACTTATCAAATTCTTCTTGAGTTGGATAAGTTGCTTGACAAATTCCTTTAAATCCAACGATATCAGAATTATATTTATGTGAAATTGTATATAAATAATCTTCTAAAATTTTTTTTAAATAATTTGAAGTATTTTTTTCAACATCAACAATTTTTTCATTATTAATATAATTAAATATACTACCAGAACTACGAATGGTTCCTTCGGGATAAACTGTTATAGAAATTAATGGAGAGCCATTTATTAATTCTACATTAATATCGGTATCTTTATAAAGAGAAACATCCAAATCTAACAACTCACCTTCTTCGAATGGATTATCTATAGTAATAGTACAAGTTTTTAAGTTATTAGTTACAATTAAATGTGAAATGGAATTTGAAATATCAATATGACCTAACATATAGTCATTTTGGAAAATTGCAATACCATTTGTTTGTATGGTATTATCTGAAACCGAAACATAGATTGAACTAGGATGATAGTAATCGTTATCTAAACTTTGAAAGAACTCTCCAAAAGTAGATTGTATTGTATAACCGGTATAATCAGCACTAGTTGATAAATAGTCAAAAAGTCTAGCCGAAAAAACTTCTCCTGAATTAGACACTTTTTCTAAAACTTCTTTTGCTGTTGAACTACTAACAATAATTTCACAGCTATGCCTTAATTCAGTGTTATTAGTTAATGTATTTATATAAGTTTCTATGCCGTTTTAATGCAAGTTTTTCAGAAATAATTAAAGCTGAACAATGTGAGAGATTGATTTTTTTATTTAAGTAGTTATTTAAGATAGAAAGTCCTTCATCAATAGTTTGAGCTTCAACCGTATAGATTTGATAATCACTGGATTGGGCCGAATCACTACTGTTAGAATTGTTCGAAGGAAAAGGGATTTGAACACTTAAAAGCAAATTATTTTGGTCAGTTATATCTAAGCCCAAAGAAACAACAAAATATTGTTTATCAATTCCAGTTGTATTATAACAAGCACAAAAAACAAATAAGCTTATTATTAAAATAATTATTAAAAAAATTCTTCTAAATATCATATTGATTTAATTCCTAACTTTTATATACTTCTTTTTAAAATTAGCAAGAAATAAAATACTAAGTCCAATTCCAAACATAAAACCAATAACAAGAAATCGATATAAAGTATCTTCAATAAAATGTATTTGAGCGATGTTTATTGGAATTAATGTTATACCGAATAAAATACTACAAGTAGAATATGAAAGCATTTTTTCATCGTATACAGGTACTATTTTGTTTATTATTCTATTTATTAAAAATAATATAAAACTAAGATAAGCAAATATTGCTGAAATCCATAGAAATATAAATAGGGCATCAACTCTTTGTAAAAATTTACCTAGTTCAATTTGCCTTGAAAGTAAGAATAAAGAGTTAATTGGTTCACTGTTTGAGCTACTATTAAATAAAGTAAGAATTGGAATTATTGTAAATAATAACAATAAAAATGAAATGATATATGAAATTATAGAAATTTTTTTAAAATCTTTTGTGTTTTTCAACAATGGTTTTAAATAGTATAAATATATAATTATATACATCGAAAAACAGTTACTTAATCCAATAGCAAAAGTTTGATAATAGCTTTTTCCAAATATAGGAGTAATATCTTTTATATCTAGATTTCCTAATGAAGTGAAAAAAGTAATAATAGTACTTATTAAAGTAAAAGGTACTATAAATGATATTGTTCTAGATAGAGATTTTAAACCAATTAAGTTTGCGATTAAAACTGCAATGATAAAGTAAAATAAGATGTAAATCATTGGAAAATTTGAAAAATAAATTGTGTGTAGTACATTAGAAAAATCTATTAGAGTTATAAAAGAGACCAGTAAAAAAATAGCAATACTTATTAAACCAATAAAAATTTTTAATGGTTTACCACCCAAAAATTCTGATACATCTAAAATGTCGGCATTTTCAAAATTGTCTAATAATTTTATGATTAAAAGAGTTAATAAAAAATCAAAGATTCCTATATATATAATATTTATAATTGCACTACTTCCAACAAGATCTACAATATAATAAGGTATATTTAGAATTAATTTATTAATCATTATTATTAGTATTAAGCAAATTGCTTCTATTTTTTCAAGTTTATAATTATTTTGCATTATTTCTCCATTTCATACTGATATGTTCTTGTGTATCAGGTTTTTTTGTATTTAAAATTGAATTTCGTTTTTCTCTTTTCCATACAGGTGGAATATACAATCCATCGTTAGTGTTTAAATTACTATAAGGAATGTATGGGGAGAAAAATGGAACTCCGAAAGAACTTTGGTTTGAAAGAATAAGAAAATGGATAAAAACTCCAAGAGCTATTCCCAAGAAGCCGGCAATATATCCTAAAATAATATATATAAATCTAAATGTTTTTATAGCAAATCGTAATGTATTATCAGGAATAGTGAATGCACAAATTCCAGAAAAGGCAACTATAATTATTAAAATAGGACTAACTATGTTGGCTGAAATAGCTGCATCACCTAAAATTAAAGCACCGTATAATACCTACAGTTGTACTAAAAGAAGATGGAACTCTAATACTCGCTTCTTGAATTAATTCAAAACAAATTTCCATTATTATTATTTCAAAAATAATAGGGAATGGGATAGCCTCACGGGAGGATATAATTGCAAAAAGAAGTTCTGAGGGAATTAATTCATAATGAAACATAGTAATAGCAACATACATTCCTGGAACCATTAAAGCACAAACCAAGGCAATACCCCTTAAAAGTTTTAAAAAGTTTGCATAATTATAGTTTAAATTAAAATCTTCAGGAGATGTTAAAAAATCAACTAAAGAAGCAGGGAGGATAATAGCAAATGGAGAACCATTAACTAAAATAACAACTCTACCAAGCATTAAATAATTAGATGCTTTATCAGGTCTTTCTGTAGATATAGTTTGAGGAAATGCTGTAGTTATATTATCTTTTACAAATTGTTCTAATTGATTGGATGATAATACATAATCAATTTTTAAATTATTGAATCGATATTTGATTTCAGCAACTAAATCGTCGTTTGTAATATTTTTCAAATAACAGATTGCTATTTGTGTATGATTTAAATCACCAACTTGTGATTCTTCAATGATTAATTTTTCGTTATTAACTATTTTTCTAAGCATAGAGGTATTAGTTCTTATATTTTCAATAAAAGCTTCATGAGAACCTTTAACAACTTCTTCTGTTATTGGTTGTGTTATACTTCTAGATTTAAAACCTTTTGACTCTATACAAAAACAGATATTAAGTGTTTCTACAAATAACGCACAAAAACCGCTATTTACTTTAGAAATAATATTTTTTAATTCATTTTCTTTTGAAATATTGTTTTGAGGAATTAAGTTAGAATATAAAAAATTTTCTAAATTGAAATTTTCTGTTGTTTTGTTAGTAGAAGTTTTGCTTGTTTTATTTTGTGCTTCCATTTTTATTGAATTTTTTAATAATATAGGTTTTAAAATAAAGTTGTTTATATTATCTCCATCAACCATTCCATCGATATATAGAATAAATGCTGAATATTTCTTTTTTTGAATAGTTAAAGTGAATTCACGGATTTTTATATCATTATTTATAAGTATGTTATATTTTATTTTAAAGTATTCAATATTATCTGCTAATAAAGGTGAAACCAATGTTGTATCTATTTTTTGAAATTCGGTTTTATCGATATTGTTAGAACTATTTGGCAATATGAAATTGTAATTTTCTTTTTCGTTATATATAAGATATTTGTTTAATATATTTTTTAACATAAATACTCCATAGAATAAGATTAAACTAGTATATTGATATTTATTATTATTAATTTATAAAAAAATATACGAATTTTTACAAATAAAATTATAAGTGTGTTATAATAAAAAAGAAAAAAATAATAAAAGGGAATTATTATGAAAAATGAAAATGGAGTAATATCTTTATTTGTCCTATTTGCAATGATTTTTTTGTTAGTATTTTCTTTGTGTGTATATTTTGGAATAAAAAATAGATTAAATATACAAGAGTATAAAACAATAGAAATGCAAGAAATATATTCTAGAAGTGGAATTGAAAAAATAGAAAATGCAGAAACAAATGAATTAATACCAATATATAATATTGATACATTAAATATTGCAGGAACTGGAAGATATATAAAAATAAATAATAAAATATATGAATGTGGTATAGGAAGATCGTATATATTTAAAGACGACATTATTGTGGATATAGAAGAGGATATAATGTCTAAAAGAATTGAAATGAATGAGTACAAATTATATTCCAAAACACATTATATAGATAAAAATTCATATGAATTATCTTATTATAAAGATGGTGCGTATTGGGATTTGGTAGTATATCAAAAATTTTCAGAAGAAAACAATGCTTTAGTAAGAAATGGAAGATACTTACCAAATGAATTTTGCGATTTTAGCAAAATAAAATCTGGAGAAAAAGATATATTGCTAATATGGAATGATGAAGTTGGAACCTTATCTAATAATATAGTAAAGAAACAAATGATTTCTGAAATTACAAATATAAATCAAATAAATGTATTCGTTGAAAATAATCAAAAGATCGATAAGACAAAAGGAGAATATTATATATTTGTAAAAAAATAAATAATATAGGAATAAATTAAAAATACCCTAATATAAATTACTAAAAGAGATGTACATTTATAGGGGGTATTTTTTTTATGGAAAATTTTGGGATTTATCAAGATATTGCCAAAAGAACTGAAGGAGATATATACATAGGGGTGGTTGGACCTGTTAGGACGGGAAAGTCTACTTTTATTAAGAGGTTTATGGAATTGTTAGTTTTACCTAATATAGAAAATGAATATAAAAGGGAAAGAGCTATTGATGAGTTGCCACAAAGCGCAAGTGGAAGAACTATAATGACAACAGAACCTAAATTTATACCAAATGAAGCTGTAGAAATTAATTTGGATGGAAATGTAAAACTAAAAACTAGATTAGTAGATTGTGTTGGATATTTAGTAAATAATGCAATAGGACATTTAGAAGATGATATGCCAAGAATGGTTAAAACTCCATGGTCAGAAAATGAAATTCCATTTGAAATGGCAGCTGAACTGGGAACCAAAAAGGTTATAGTAGAACATTCGACTGTGGGTATAATTGTTACAACAGATGGAACTATAACTGACATTCCAAGAGAAGATTATGTAAAAGCAGAAGAAAGAGTAGTGAATGAATTAAAAGAGTTAAATAAACCATTTATAATTCTGATGAATTGCCAAAATCCATATGATAATTATAGTGTAGAAATGGCAAAAAGATTGTCAGAAAAATATAATTCAATAGTGATTCCTGTAAATTGTTTGGAATTAAATTTGGAAGATATCAATAGTATTTTTTCAAAATTATTATATGAGTTTATGGTTGAAAGAATAGAAGTAAAATTCCCTCGTTGGATAGAAGGTTTAGATAAAAATAACGAATTAAAACAAAAATTATTTTATAATGTTCAAAAAACATTTTCAAATGTAAAAAGATTAAAAGATATTAATGAAGTTTACTTTAAATTAGATGATTGTGAAGAAATAAGAAAAACAAATATAGATGAAATAAATTTGGGTACAGGTGTTGTTTCTGTAAAAACAGAATTAGAAGAAAAATTATTTTATAATATATTAACTAATATAACAGGTGTTGAAATAAAGAATGAGGGAGAATTATTTTCTTGTATTACAAATTTTGCTAAAATAAAAAAAGATTATGATAAAATGGCATATGCTATTCACGAAGTGAATCAAAAAGGATATGGTATTGTAACTCCTGGAATTGAAGATTTAATATTAGAAGAACCAGAAATTGTAAAGCAAGGTTCAAAATATGGAGTGAAATTGAAGGCGAAAGCTCCATCTATTCATATGATAAAAATAAATACAGAAACTGAAGTTTCACCAATTGTAGGTAGTGAAAAACAATCAGAAGATTTAGTAAAATATCTTTTATCTGAGTTTGAAACTGATCCTAAAAGAATTTGGGAATCCAATATATTTGGAAAAAGTTTGCATGAATTAGTAAATGAAGGGTTACAAAATAAACTTGCTAAAATGCCAGAAGAAGCACAAATAAAACTACAAGATACATTGCAAAGAATAGTAAATGAGGGAACAGGTGGGCTTATCTGCATAATTTTATAGCAATAAAAAAGAAAGTAGTAATACTACTTTCTTTTTATTTTCTACATTGGATTTACTTCATAAATAATATCAAAGAATTTGAAATTATTTAAATTGTCTGAATCTAAATAGTAAAGATAACTATCTAATTCATGTTGAGTTTTACAAGAAGCTATAATCGCAGGATTTAAATTATTTTTATTTAATAATCTAAATGCATATGATACAGATTTCATAAAGTTACGACCTTCACGATTTTTTAATAAGTTATATGCTTCTGTAAATCTTGCTTTTGTAGGATGTTTTCTAAAATAATTAAAAGGTAATGTGAATTCTTGAGCAACAACATCTTTTAAAGCATTATAAGATCCAGGATAACTTTCTATATAATTTTTTAATTCAGAAACTTTATAAGGTAAATATATTTTTTGCAATCTTTCAGATATTACTAATGTCTTATTATCTTCAAGAGCATTTTCTATTTTTAAAAGTTTTTCGTCAAATTCTTTTTTTGATAGACCTTTGTTTTTGAAACCAGAATCATCATTTGCATTATCTTTATAAAAATGTTCAATATTTTTTTCTTCTTCTTGTGGTATTTGTTCAACTGATTCGATTTC
>JAEIGA010012680.1_pt1 | contig 12801 bp, 7 predicted proteins | sample 9270691 | NCBI WGS metagenome assembly JAEIGA01 (sample SAMN17057246, study PRJNA624740) | gut metagenome | biome: biome; isolation source: fecal sample | host: Bos grunniens | place: China: Xizang | collected 2019 | reverse complement strand
GGTGTATTCCACCGCCTTTTTACCCGTCAGAACAAAATTGAGGTAGTCGGGCATCATCAAAAGCGTCTTGGCGCGCGCCAGATCCTCCGGCGCACTCTCCTTGATCGCCATCAGCTGATAAATGGTGTTAAAGCTGTTCTTTTGAATACCGGTGCGGCTGTACAAAGCAGCCTCCGAAATATATGCGGACACCTTTTCATCCATGCCCTGCGTGCGGCTGTCGCGGTATGCCACCGTCTTACCGATGACTTCGTCCGCCTCGTCCAAGAGCACAAAGTCCACGCCCCAGGTGTCAATGCCCATATAGGTCGGAATCTTTCCCACCTCGCGACACTTGGCAATGCCCGCGATCACGTGCTTTTTCAGATTTTCAATGTCCCAGCAAAGCGTTTCGCCGTCGCGAACCACGCCGTTGGGGAAGCGATAAACCTCCTCCAGTTGAAGCACACCGTCCTCGACGTAGCCAAGCACATGGCGTCCACTGGATGCGCCGATATCTACGGCCAAATAGTATAACGTATCTTTCATGTTGCACCTGCCTTCGGTGCGCGTGCCGCGCACATAACTATTCATTATGATTATAACACAATCCCCCGATAATGTCAAGAAATTCCGCACGTTTCCCATGCGTTTTTGCAATTTTTTTGCAAACTTTTCCCTCCCCCTTGCTTTTGAAAAAGCTTTATGTTATACTGGTAGCATCAAGGAAAAGGAGCGTTGCCATGAAACACGATATTCTTCATCTTGTCAACCCGGCCGACACCTGGGAAAATGCCACGCCGCTGGGCTGCGGTACCCATGGCGCCATGCTGTACGGCGGCACCGATCACGAGATTTTCCAAATTAACCAAGAAAAAATCTGGGCAGAGCGCACCAACCGCATCGACCCAACCGCATTCTACGATCGCATGGCAAGTGTGCGCGAGGCTCTGCAATCCGGCAAGAACGCCGACCGTCTGGCCGGGGAGCTGCTCGCGCCTTATTTCGGCGGCGTCGGCTCGTATGAAACGGCCGGCGAGCTGCATCTTTTGCTGCACTCCGACACCGCGGTGCCGATCACCGATTATCGCCGTGACCTGGATCTGACCGACGGCGTGGCAACCGTCGCCTACACGCGCGGCGGCATTCGCTTTCATCGCACCGCCTTCGCTTCGTATCCGCAGCGAACGATCGCGCTGCGTTTGTCTGCCGATGCCCCCGCTGCCATTTCGCTGACGGCGCGCTACGAGCGCAAAGGGAATATCACCGTCACCGCGACCGATGACACCATGACAGTGCACGGCAAAACCGCTTGCGGCAAGCATACCTTTGGCGTCAAACTGCGCTTTTTGCCCGCGGGCGGCACGCTGCAAGCCCATACCGATGGCTCGCTGACGCTGATGGGCGCGGACAGCCTCACCATTTACATTAATGCGGCGGCGGACGATGAGCCGATCGCTCCCGACACCTGGAATTTTGAGGCGCTGCTTGCGGAGCACATTGCGGATTTCTCGCCCATCATGCACCGCGCCGCCATTCGCTACGCAAGCGATCCCGAACTTGATTCCCTGCCCATCCCCGCGCGTCTGGCTCGCATCCGCGAGGGTACCGCCGACGCCGGTTTGCTGAATTTGTATTTCCAGTTTGGGCGTTATTTGCTGCTCTCGTCCAGCCGCGGCGACTCTCTCCCCGCCAATCTGCAGGGCGTGTGGAACGGCGACATCCACGCGCCGTGGGGCTCGGACTACCATACCAACGTCAATCTGCAAATGAACTACTGGCACGCCGAGGTGGCCAATCTGCCCGAATGCGCGCTGCCGCTGTTCCGCTATATGAACGATTACCTGCTCGCGCCGGGACAGGCCGTTGCCCGTGATTTTTACCATTGCCGCGGCACGGTGGTGCACCATCTGAGCGACATCTACGGCTTTGCCGCGCCTGCCGACGGCCTTTGGGGACTTTGGCAGCTGGGCGGCGCCTGGCTGTGCTACGCCATGTGGGAGCACTATCTCTTCTCCCCTGACGTCGAATTTTTGCGCCGCACGGCCTATCCGTATATCCGCGAATGCACCCGGTTTTTCCTGGATTTCATGGTCGAGAACGCCGACGGTCAGCTGACCACCGGCCCTTCCACCTCACCCGAAAATACCTATTTTGTCATCGAGGGCGGCGCGCGCACAGCCGCACATCTGTGCCTCTCCCCCACCATGGACGTCGCCGTCGTGCGCGGTCTTTTGCAGACGTATATCGCGTGCGAGGACGTGCTCGGCATAGATGCAGCGCAGCGCCGGGAGGCTGCCGCAGCACTGTCCAAAATGCCGGGATACCAGATCGGCGCGCGGGGGCAGCTGATGGAATGGCAGATAGATTACGACGAGCCCGAGCCCGGCCACCGCCACATTTCCCACGCCTTTCCGCTCTATCCCGGCTGGGAGATCAACCGCGACACGCCCGATCTGATGGATGCACTGCGCGTCACGCTGAGAGAACGCCTGTCCCACGGCGGTGGACACACCGGCTGGTCGTGCGCCTGGCTGATCAATCTGTACGCGCGGCTGTATCAGGGCGACGATGCGGCGGATATGATCGCCAAGCTGTTCAAGAATTCCACGCTGGATAATCTGTTCGACACCCACCCGCCCTTCCAGATCGACGGCAACTTCGGCGCGGCAGCTGCCATGGCAGAAATGCTTTTGCAAAGCCACACCGACACGGTCGATCTGCTCCCCGCCCTGCCGTCTGCACCCGCCTACCAAAACGGCAGCTTTTACGGTCTGCGCGCCCGCGGCGGTATCACGGTGGATGCCGCGTGGTGCGACGGCCGTGTGATCTCTTGCACGCTGCGCTCCGAGCGCGACACGGTGGTCAAGCTGCGCGTGGACGGTGTGGTCATCCGCGTCGAGCTTGCGGCTGACGAGGCGAAAAGTCTTGATTTCGGCAAATAACCAAGAAAAAAACGCAAAATTTCCCAACCTTTTTCAATTTCCGTGTCTGTATGGTTGAAAGCTTTCATGCGAGGTACAAGCAAGTGAGAAGACAAGACGCCGAGAATATCATAGAGCAATATCTCAAGCCGATCTTCGGCTTTGCGCTCAAGCGATGCAAAAGCGTGCAGGATGCCGAGGATCTGTCGCAGGACATTGTGCTGCGCGCCTTTCGTGCACTGCTCGCCAAGGACGACATTGACGACACAGGCAAGTTCATCTGGACGGTGGCGCACAACGCGCTGAACAATTACTACCGCGATACCGCTCGCGCCGTCATCGGCGTGCCGCTGGACGAGGTGGCGGACCTTGTTCCCGACCCCGACGCGACGGTCGAGGCGGACGACACCGCACAGACACTGTGCCGTCTGCAGCAGGAGATCGCCTATCTCTCCCGTCTGCAGCGCCGCATCGTCGTGGCCTACTATTTTGAAAAGCGCAGACAGGCGGAGATCGCCAAAGAATTGAACATTCCCGTCGGCACGGTCAAATGGCACTTGTTTGAAGCCAAAAAAGAATTGAAAAGAGGTATGGATACCGTGAGAAAAACAAGTGAACTGAAATTCAACCCCATCAAATTCAGTGCCATTGGCATCAACGGCTCGATCGGCAGTAAAAATTTGGACGAATTTTTCCGTTCCTCTCTCTCGCAGAACATCTGCTACTGCGTGAGGAATGAAGCAAAGACGGTCAACGAGATCGCGGACGCCTTGGGCGTCTCTCCCGTTTACGTCGAGAGCGAGGTCGATTTTCTGGAGGAATACGGCTTTCTTGCCAAGAAAAACGACCGCTACATCGTCAATTTTATCATCAGCGAGCCGAGTGCCGCGCTGCTCACCATGCAGGACGCCACCTACAAAAAAGCGGCCGCTCTTTACGCCGACGAGCTGTGCGACGCGCTGATCGACTCCGGACTTTTGGAGCATCCCGACCTTTGGTGCGGACAGACCGACGGCGAGATCACGCTGCGCGATTGTCCCAAAGCTGACCGCAATTTCCTTCTTTGGGCGCTCATTCCCTACGTTGCCGCCCGCAGCAGCGAGGGACTGATCAAGGAAACCATCTCCTTTGACGAGGTGGCGACCATCCGCCCCGACGGTGCGCACAATATCTGCAATGCAACGGTCGTACCCGAGCACATGGAGCTGCCCGAGGATTATGTCTGCATGAAAAACTTTTGCGGACCGGGAATCTTCCGCGCCAATGGACCGGAGGAGCTGTGGTGTGTCGATACCGAATGGTCCGGCAGACGAATGGCCGTCAGTAAAAGCGGCACCAACGAAATGCTGCGCGCGCTGGAGTTGTTTCACAATGAGCTGAACGGCGAGACGGGCGTCCTGTCCGAGGACGAATACGCCTGGCTGTGTGAGCAAGGCTTTATCAAAATGTACAACGACGGCGGCCATCTCAAAACGGCCTGGCAGCCCGTCACAATCGCAACAAGCGAGCTGCGCGACAAGCTGCTTACCGTCGGTGAGGCGGTCAAGGCAAAGTACATCGAGCAAATCGAAGCCATCAAGGCGCCCTACGTTCAGGCGGTGCTGGCGTCCGTTCCCGCCCACCTGCGCCGCATCAAGGAGTACGAGCTGCAGTTCACCTTCCATTCGGACGGTTGGTTTTTGCTGCACTGCATCGTCGCGCTGCTGAAAAGCGGCAAGCTGCTCCCACCCACGGAGGGACAAAAGAAAATGCTGACCACGCTGATCGTGGCGAACCGCTAAATAACATTGCCGGGAGTGCAAAACGTGCTCCCGGCGTTTTTATTGTGAAAAAGGCTGCGCTGTCAACGAAAATAACGAAAAGTGAGGCTGCCTTGCGGCAGCCTCGGGTGATTTACGGGACATTATTTCACATACGCATAATGTTGCGCCCAGATCCAATTTCGCCAATAGGTCATGATAATATCCCGCACCCACCCCCATGTGGGGTCTAATTCTCCGGGATAGCGTACTTCCATCGTGTCGTACAGATTTTTCGCCATGCGTGCGCCGTCCTGCCCCCAAACGTCCGCCTCCATGGCAAGCTCGTAGCACAGCGTGATACGCTCCGCAATGGTCAGCGTGGGGTCGATGATATACAGCTCCTCGTTTTCCGTCAATCTGGCAAAGTGCTGCGCTGTCAACAAATGGTACGCCTCGGGATTGGACAGCTCCAAAGGATACTTGGTATAGTTCGCCAGCATCTTCTGCAGCCGTATCGGCAGAGCCTCGACGCTTTCTGCACCGTACTTGGTCAAAACAGCATTGCAAATGCTCGCATAATCCTCGGGCAGCAAAACAAACGGCAGCGTAGAAGGTGTCATCTGCCTCTTGCCTGCCGCCTCGGCTTCGGCAGTCAGGTAGTTGGCAGGCGGCGCACTCGGCGAATGCTCGGGCAGTGCGGGCAGCGAGGCACGGATCTCCTGCTTCCGCTCCTGCGGCAGATCACTCCCCTCCACCAGATCATACATATTCTGATACATGGCGATCAGATCCAACTGCGTCATGCCTCCATAGGTGACCATCATGTGGTAGAGATAGTCGCGCTCGCTCTCGGTCAAATTGATATCCACCGTATAGACCGACACAACCTCGGAAACAGGACAAAAAGCCATCATCTCCTGTTTTTTCTTGTTGCTGGTCTGTTCATTGGGGTTTTGCAGCGCATAGAACGCCTGGAAGCGTTTCAGCCAATGCTTACGCACGAACTCGTCGATTTCGCTCTCCGCAGCCACCCCCGCCTCCACTCTTTCAACCATCCATTCAAAATCGTCCTGCGTCAGCATCTCCGGAATATCCATCAGCATGCTGCCCGCACCGTATTCCTCCATCGCGGGGTCAGGCTCAGTGGCCGAGACCGAAAGTCCCAGCGCGAACATCATAACAGCCAAGGTGATCATAGCAGCGATCACGCCCAAAGCGCGGAATCTGCCCCACGGTGCGCTCGCTCTTGTCTTTTTGCCGGGGACCTTACCGTCCGCGGCCATTTCAATATAGGTCGGCGAAATCTTGCCGATCGCGCGAAAGAGCTGTTCGTTCTTTTTCATATTTTTCTCCTTTCTGCCGTCACACGTCAATGCCGGCATCGTGCAAATGCTTCTTCAATTTTCTTCGAATGCGGAAAAGCAGAGCGTTGACGCTGTTTTCGTTCATGTCGTAGGCTGCGGCAATGTCCGCGGCGCTGTCCGCATACCAGTAGCGACGGACAAACACCATGCAGCTTTTGGGCGGCAGTGAGGCCAAAAAGTCATCCAAAAGCTCCTGCAGCACCTCGTCGTGCGCGTCGCTTGCCTCGGTGTCAGCCACGCACTCACCAAGCTCGTCCAAAATCAGCGGCAGCGTGCCGCCCCCGCGCTTGATTGCGCGATTTTTCTTGGCGCGATCCAGGGCAATGCAGCGCGTCAGCATACCAAGATAGGTGGCAAGGACGGAAGGGGCTTCGGGCGGAATGGTCTCCCAGGTGCGACGCCAGGTGTCATTGACGCATTCCTCGGCATCCTCGCGCGAGCCGACGATCCGCTCGGCAATCGCATGGCAGTAGCGGCCGTATTTCTCCTGCACGCAGTGCAAGGCACTCTCGTCCCGCGCAAACAAGCGCGCTATGATCTGTTGGTCGTTCATATTCAACTGTCTCCTTTCCTCTTTTTCAAAAGGCCTTTCACCTATAATAACGAATATTGATACCGAAAACTTACGGCGAATAAAAAATATATCAAAATTATACCGCAATAAGCCGGATTTGTCAAACGGCAAAAAAGCCTCCCCTGTGTAAGGGGAGGTGCCGAGGAACGAGGCGGAGGGGTTGTAATTTGCTTCAAAACAATCCCTCAGTCGCTTCGCGACAGCTCCCTTTGCACAAGGGAGCCTACCGCTGCGGCGGGATTGCTTAACAGCAAAAGTCTTCACAAAACCATCGCTTAGCAGCGATTTTCTCTAACTAAAAAGAGGCTGCCTTGCGGCAGCCTCCAAAATATTCATTCATCTCCGATCTTGCCGATAAATGCTGTAGTGACCGTACATCCAGTTACCCCAGTAATTCCCGATCGCAAGCCGTCTGGGCGAGTTCTCCTCGAAAATCGGATAGCGTTCCTCTATCGTGTCCTCCAAATGCTTTGCCATGCGCATCGCATCCTCCTCCCAGACGTCCGCCTCGGTGGCGAGCAGATAGGACAGTTGAATACGCTGCTCGATGGTCATCGACGGCGGCAGGATATACAGCTCGATATCTGCCGTCACCACAGCAAAATGCTGAGCAACCACGGTATGATAATTTTCCGGCGAATCGATTTCCAAGGGATACTTGGTATAGCTGTTCAGCAGCTGCTGTGCCTGCCACGGCAGATCTTTTACATCTGTCACGCCGTGTTTCGCAAGCACCGTATCGCGGATAGCCTCATAATCCTCAGCCAGCAAAACGTAGGGCAGCAGCAGCGGCGTCAGCTGCCTCTCGCCGGCAGCCGCAGCTTGCTCGGTGATATAATTGGCAGGCGGCGCGCTGGGCAGATGGGCGGGAACATCCGGCAGAGAATCGTAAATTTTCTGCTTCTTTTCTTCCGAAAGATCGCTGTTCGCGGCCATATCGTACATATTCTGATGGTAAGTGATCAAGTCCATCTGCGTGGTGTCGCTGTAAGTCACGATCATATAATGGAGAAAATCGCGTTCACAGTCTTGCAAATTATAATCCACCGTATAGATATTCGTTATCTCAACTATCGGATATTTTCTGAGCAATCCCTCTCTTGCCTTTTCGCTATTTTGGTCCTGCAAACTCTGCAAGCTAAAAAACGCCCAAAAGCGCAGTGCCAAATGCTCGCGGACGTCCTCGATCAAGCGGGTATCCGCCCTCACGCCTGCCTGCACCTGGGCAAGAAGGGGCTCAAAATCCTCAGCGAGAATCATCTCGGGAATGTCCATCAGCATGCTGCCCGCACCGTATTCCTCCATCTCGGGGTCAGGCTCTGTGGCCGAGACCGAAAATCCCAGCGCGAACATCATAGCGGCCAAAACGATCATGGCAGCAATCACACCCAGGGCGCGGAATCTGCCCCACGGTGCGCTCGCTCTTGTCTTTTTGCCGGGGACCTTACCGTCCGCGGCTTCTTCAATATACGCCGGAGAGATCTCGCCGATCGTATGCAAAAGCTGTTCGTTCTTTTTCATGTTATTCTCCTTTCTGCCGTCAAACGTCGATGCCGGCATCGTGCAAATGCTTCTTCAATTTTCTTCGGGTGCGGAAAAGCAGAGCGTTGACGCTGTTCTCGTTCATGTCGTAGGCTGCGGCAATGTCCGCAGCGCTGTCGGTATACCAATAGCGGCGCACAAAGATCATGCGATTTTTCTGCGGCAGAGACGCCAGAAAGCTGTCAAGCGCCTCGCGCAAAAGCGCGGTCTGCGCATCGTCCGCCTCGGTATCGGCAACGCATTCGGACAACTCCTCAAGCACCAAGGGAATCTGCCCACCGCCGCGTCGGTCTGCCATATACGCCTTGGCGCGGTTGAGCGCGATGTGCCGCGTCAGCATGCCAAGGTAGGTCGAAAGCACCGACGGCTTGTTGGGCGGAATGGTCTCCCAGGTGCGGCGATAGGTGTCGTTGACGCACTCCTCGGCGTCCTCGTGCGAGCCCAAAATGCGCTCGGCAACCGTGTGACAGTACCGTCCATACTTCTCCTGCACAGCCGACAAGGCACTTTCGTCCCGCGCCAGCAGCAAGCTTACAATATGTTCATCATTCATATTCAACTGTCTCCTTCCCTGTTTCTCAAAAGGCCTTTTCACCTATAATAACAACTTTTTTTCCAAAATCTTACGGGAGCAAAAAAATTCATTCGCGTTTGGGAACTTTTTTGATAATATGATTGACAAAAAACATCAGGTGTGCTATCATAAGCATGTACCGGCGTGATAAAAATGCATGGTAATCGCGTGGGCACAAAAATGATAAGGAGAAACACCCATGAAATTTGTCAGAGAAGAGCGAGAGGGCGTTCGCATGCTGCGACTGTGCGACGACGAATACAACTACTCCCAGGGCTACTACGCCGCCAACAACTGGCTGGACGATGACCACATCCTGCTCGCGCGCACCAAGAACGGCCTCGATTTCAGCCATGCCGAATACGTGCTTGTGGATCTGAAAAACGAAACCGAAACGGTGGTCATCACCGATTATGAGGGACACCGTCAGAACACGCAGGGCTATATCTACGGCGGCGAGTTATATTTCTTTGTCGGTCGCGATCTGATTGCACACAATTTGCACACGGGTACGCGTCGTACCGTGTTGCGCGACGAGAGAGCGCACTTTAGCGACGTCCTCCCCAACGAATTTTGCATCACACGCGATGGCCGTTACCTCAGCGCACTGGCAATTCCCGCTGAGCGCGGCAACATCGAGATGTGGGTGATCGACACGCAAACGGGCGATTTTGACAAGCAGCTGCTCGCTCCTTTCGCGCCGCCATTTTGGATGACGACGCACATCATGGTCTGCCCGACGGACCACGAGCGCGTTTTTTGGTGCCATGAAGGCACGACACAGTACGTCAGCAATCGTCTGTGGCTGTGGGAGAAGGGTAAGGGCAACCGCCTTTTGGTCAAGCAGCGTCTGTCTGAGGACGGCAATCTGCGTGACTGTCTGGGACACGAAAGCTGGGCTGCCGACGGACATGGTCTGTACTACATCAAGTATCCCGTATCGGGCGAACCGCCCTACGGCATTGGTTATGTCGGCATGGAAGATGCACTTGATGTTCCCAACATTCTATTTTCCAAGTACCGCTACTGGCACGTTTGTGCCTCGCCGGACGGCAAAAAGTTGGCTGCGGATACCATTGAGCGCCACAGCGGCGTCTGCGTGATCGATCTGGAAAGCGGCGAGGAGCGCTGCCTTGTGCACGTCGGCGGCCCCGACCGCACGCATCCGACACATCCGCATCCTTGCTTCTCCCCCTCGGGCAAGCGCCTTGGCTTCCACGACTATCGGGAAGTGGACGGCAAACTGCATTCGCTGGGCGTAGGCATCATCGATCTGTGATCCGAGAGGATTCGAGCCCTTCAATTCTTACACGCTCTGCTCTCCACCGCCAGCCAAGGAGGTGGGGGAGCGCGAGGCGCCAAAAGCTGCACATCCGGCAAAACGCTTGCGTTTTGCGGGCGACCGACGATTTGCTTGAAATACCGCGCAATCCATATTCGGTCGCCTTTCGGCAGCTTGAGTTGGTTCCTCCCCCTCGCTATACAGGGTTCTCACCTCCCACACGGCACGCTCTCCAACTGCCAGCCAAGGAAGGTGGGAGGTGTGGAGGGCGGAAAACTTCGGCGCTTGAGATGGTTTCCGCCCTCCACAAAAATACCATCCATTATAATAGGGCTCTGAACCCACGTTTGCGCCCAAATGCAGCAAATCTCCATACTACTGCGTAGCGCAAACGAACCAAATTGCCGCATGGCGCCAATTTGAGGGGTTCATCGTCTAAAAATCACCGCAGAACGCAAAAAGGACGGTCGAAACCGTCCTTTTGCGTTCTGGAGCGGATTACGGGGCTCGAACCCGCCACCTCCACCTTGGCAAGGTGGCGCTCTACCAAATGAGCTAAATCCGCATATAATCGGGAAATTGCTTTCCCGATATTTGGTGCCTCCGGTCGGAATCGAACCAACGACACGGGGATTTTCAGTCCCCTGCTCTACCAACTGAGCTACAGAGGCAAATGGCGACCTGAAGGGGACTCGAACCCCTGACCTCTAGCGTGACAGGCTAGCGTTCTAACCAACTGAACTACCAGGCCATTGGTGGAAACAATAGGGCTCGAACCTATGACCCTCTGCTTGTAAGGCAGATGCTCTCCCAACTGAGCTATGCTTCCATCAGCCGCCACAACCGCAGCGACTCGCATATTATAGCACATCAAAAAGCATTTGTCAATAGGTTTTTGAAAATTTTTTTAATTTTTTTTTGATTTTTTGAAATTTTATAAAAAAACAGCAAAAATCGGCAAGCTCCCCAAGCCACCAGGTCAATCCTTTTGACATTGTTTACTGGTATTCTATGTTGACTTTTCTGCTTTGATGTGCTATAATTGCTATACTTTCTGATAAATTCCATTTGATTCGGAGGCTCACTATGAAAAAGAAACTTTTCGCCCTGCTCATCTGTCTTGTGCTTTTGTTCTGCGGCTGCACCCCGGCTCCCGTTGAAACACCGGATCCCTCGCAGGACTCCACCCCGCCGGAGGATGTAACCCCACCAAAGGATCCCGCCCCCGATCAGCCCGAGGAGCCTGTCAATCCTCTCGATGTTTACGTTGACCCCGTGGGCGGTTCAGACGAAAACGTCGGCAGCAAAGCTTCTCCCGTTAAAACTCTTCCTCGCGCCCAGGAGATCGCACGCGAGAACATCAAGCAGGAAAAGGACGTCACGGTGTGGCTTCAGCCCGGACGCTACGAGCTGCACGAGCCGCTGGTATTCACCGATGCTGATGACGGCTCCGATACATATACCGTTACCTGGCGTGCCGCAAAACAAGAGACCGCCATCATTTCCGGCGGCATTTTTCTGAATGATTGGAAGATGCACGATGCCGAAAAGGGCATTTACGTTGCATCGTTGCCCGAGGGTGCCACTGCTCAGACGCGCGACCTTTTTGTCAACGGCAAGCGCGCAACCGTATCCCGCACCGACCCGAACGACCGCTTCATTGATTCCAAGTTCACCAAAGAAACGATCACCACTAAAGTGCCCAGCCTTGCTAATCTGGAGCGTCCGCAGGATGTCAATATTGTCCTGCGAAACATGTGGAGTGAATCTCGCACGATGGTGGAGAGCGCTGTCACCGAGGGAGACACGACCACCTTGTACATGGTGCAGCCCGGTTGGACGAATTATAACGTAACCGCTCCCGCAGGTGGAGATCGGATCTCCTCCGCGCACTTTTCCTTCTTTGAGAACGCTTACGAATTTTTGGATCAAAAGGGCGAGTGGTACATCAATCCCGATGAGCGCACCGTCTATTATATTCCGCGCGACGGCGAGGATATGACGCAGCCCGACATTGCCGTGCTCGGACAGCTGGAGCAATTGATCTGTTTGAACGGAACCAAGGAGGCTCCCGTCAAGAATCTCGTGTTTGATGGACTGACCTTCAGCGACACCACCTGGCGTCAGCGCCTGAAGAATGAAGGCCTTTTGACCGTACAGGCCAACACCTACAAGAGCTTGAACGAGAAAAACGACGGCTACATTAGTACAGGCGATATGTGGGGCCATGCCTGGAACATGCCCCTGGCCTCTATCTACGGCATCTATCTGCATGAGATCGAATTTTCCAACAACACCTTTGTCAATCTGGGCAGTGCCGCCTTGCATTTGGATGAAGGCACCAAGGATTCTGTCATTTCCAAAAACACCTTTTACGATTGCGCCGGAACAGGCATCACGCTGGGAAGTACTCGCTTCGAGCATCAAGGATGCATCAAAAAAGACGGCAGCAACCTTGAAGAGGATTGGTACCGCATCACCGAACGCAACTTGATCCAATACAACAATATTGATACCGTTGCCTCTGTTTATTCCGGCGGCTGCGGCATTTGGGTCGGCTTTACGCGCGAGAGCGTCATCGACCACAATACGCTGGCCAATCTGCCTTACACCGGCATCAGCCTTGGCTGGGGCTGGGGAGCAAGCAAAACCGAGATGAGCAACATGTGGTACCGTGATGAAAACGGCCTTTCGCTGTTTGGTCGCAATCAGGTCTCCCATAACTATATCGACAACATTATGAACGTGCTGTACGACGGCGGCGGCATTTACACGCAGGGCAGGAACGACGAGTCTGCCATTTTCAACAACTATATCACC